>JGIcombinedJ30088_10002812_pt1 | contig 16532 bp, 17 predicted proteins | sample PinacodermPK_FD_30088 | JGI IMG/M metagenome (IMG submission 30088)
GTCGGAGGCGTAATCCAACGGCCCGGTTTGTCGGTTTACGCTGCGAGAAGCCGCCCTCCGCCATTGTCCGTGGCTCGCACGTGGCTTAACTCGGTTAGATAGGTTTCGACTGCTGTCGTCAGTTTGGTATGCGGTACGGCCATTCCGTCTGTTGTTGCCGAGACCGGCGCGACATGCAAGCGGGGCCATAGGGTGCACGCTGGCAATCGGACTCGGCATCTGCCATAAAGGTATTTCATGAACGAGCAGAGCAAGGTGATGCGACGAAGTGCAAGCACAGCCCCGCACCAACGGAGCCCGTGGCTCTGGAGCTGTGGCCTGATATTCGCGGCTTGCTGTGCTTTTCTGCTCTCGGCCTGCTCCTCCTCCAGCCCGCTTGACCGGCTGAAATCTCAGCTTGCCTCTGTACCGGAATACGCCATTATCCTTGACGATATGCGCGAGGAGGGAACGTTTTTCTCTTCGTATTTTCATCAGTATCAGGTCGTCCAAGGAGAAAACTCCTGGACCACCGACTGGCTACAGGTCCCGGAGTCGGTCTATCGCGCCAACGAGAATTTTCTGGGTATGACGCTTGCCTCCAAAACGCCTGGGGGCGAGAACAATGTCCCTCATCCGCCCGGCTATGACTATGTTGGCAATCCGCGCTACGGCTCGTGGCAGACGAATAGTAGCGGCATGTCGTTCTGGGCGTTTTATGGCCAGTACGCGCTCATGCGCGACCTGCTCGGGATGGGCCGCGGGTCCATCTTTCGGAATGACTACGATTCCTATCAACGCTCACGCTCGCAGCAGCGGCCGTACTATGGCCGGACGGGAAAAGAGTATGGGACGCGGGGCACGGTCACGCAGCAGAAGAAACCGTCTTTTTTCGCCCGCCGCCGCGCCAGGGATGTTGCGCAGCGACAACGCTTCCAACAGAAATTCAATAATCGCTTGGGACGGAGCAGCGTCCCGGTGCGCTCGCGCGGTTTTGGCTTTGGCAAATAGAGGTAAGTCATGACCCTCGACACTGCGATTCTGGCCAGCATCTATCTCTTGGTTGCCTATGTCCTGTTCTGGCTGGGGAAGCGCGTATTTGATTTCCTGCACCGCGACTTTCATATTCACGAGGAACTGGTTGAGCGGAAAAACTCGGCCCTGGCCCTGGCCCTGGTGGGTTATTATCTCGGAGTCGTGTTTGCCATTGGCGGAGCCATTGTGGGTCCGTCGAGCGGTTTGGTCGATGATGTGCTGGATCTGTTTCTGTACGGTATCCTGGCCATCATCCTGCTGAATATCTCGACCCTGGTCAGCGACCGCTTGATTCTCTTCCAGTTCAGCAACACCAAGGAGATCATTCAAGATCAAAACGCGGGAACGGGCATCACCGCTGGGGGCGTATACGCAGCCACCGGTCTGATTCTGTTCGGTGCCATTTCCGGTGAGGGCGGCACGGTCTGGACGGCGGTCGGCTTTTGGGGGCTGGGCCAACTGGCCCTGATTCTGACCGGACTCGTGTACGAGTGGATCACGCCCTACAGCATTCATGATGAGATCGAAAAGGATAATGTCGCCGTGGGTGTCAGTTTTGCCGGCGCGCTGCTGAGTATGGGCAATATCCTGCGCTATGCGGTGAGTGGCGATTTTTATGCCTGGCAGGATAATCTGATGACCTTCTGCTCGCTGGCCGTGGTCGGCCTGGTCGCGCTGCCGATTATCCGCTGGGCTACGGACAAAGTGCTCTTACCGGGAACGACCATTACGGCCGAGCTGGTTGAGCACGAACAGCCGAATCTCGGGGCTGCCTATATCGAGATGTTCTCCTATATTGGTGCGTCTTTCCTCATCACTTGGTGTCTCTAGTCTGCTGAAGCTGTGCCTGTTTGCCACAGGCTGTGCCGGCATCGTCGCCGAGTTTGTGCTGTGCACGCTTGCGACGTATTTCCTTGGCAACGCGGTGTTGCAGTGGACGCTGATGATGTCCTTCATGCTGTTTGCCATGGGTCTGGGCAGTCATCTGAGTCGCTATTGCAGCGCGCATCTGCTGGACACCTTTACCGTTCTTGAGTTCGCGCTGTCCCTGCTGTGCGCCAGCGCTGCGGCCGCCGCCTACGTGCTGTCTCCTTTTCTTACCAATATGGGCGTGGTGATTTACCCCCTCGGTATCGCCATCGGCTTGTTGATCGGTATGGAGATTCCGCTCATTGCTCGGGTCAATGCCGCCTATGAAGAACTCCGGGTCAACATCTCTTCCGTGATGGAGAAAGATTATTACGGTGCGCTTATCGGGGGGCTGTTCTTTGCCTTTGTGGCCCTGCCGTATTTCGGCCTGACCTATACCCCGATAGCGCTGGGCGCGGTGAACTTCGGGGTTGCCTCGCTCCTGTTGTTTCGCTTCCGGTCTCTGCTGAGCGCACCGCGACTGCTGAGCGGCCTCTGGGCTGGGGTCGGCGCTGTGCTTATCGGACTGTTCGTCCTGGCAGAACCGATTCTCCTGTTCGGCGAGCAAGCCCTGTATAAAGACACGGTTATCCTGGTCAGGCAAACGCCCTATCAGCGGCTGGTCATGACGCGCTGGCGGAATGACTACTGGCTCTATATCAACGGCAACCAGCAGTTCAGCAGCTACGATGAAGAGCGCTACCACGAACCTCTCGTCCATCCGGCTATGGCTCTGACCGGCAATCGTGAAGAGGTGCTCATTCTCGGCGGCGGCGATGGATTGGCCTTACGGGAGGTGCTCAAATACTCCCAGGTCAAAGCCGTGACCCTGGTTGATCTCGACCCGGAGATGACAACCCTGGCCGCCACCCATCCGGTCTTCCTGCAACTCAACGCGCAGGCATTCGCCGACCCGCGGGTGTCGATTGTTAATGCCGATGCCTTTTCCTTTCTCCTGGACACGTCGCATTTATTCGACGTAATCATTATCGATCTGCCCGACCCCAATTCCGCGGAACTGGCCCGGCTGTATTCGCTCAACTTCTACCGCCTGTGCAAGAAACATCTCAAACGGGGCGGCAGCCTGGTCACGCAGGCGACCAGCCCGTTTTTCAGCCGTCAGGCTTTTGTGTGTATTCAGAAAACGATGGCGGAAGCCGGCTTCAGCGTGTTGCCCTACCACAACCATGTCCCGACGCTGGGCGAGTGGGGCTTCGTGCTGGGGGTGGATACCGAACTACTTGAGGCTGCGGCCCTGAAGGAAACCGTACAAGAGCTATCTTTTCAAGGGGTTGAGACGCGCTTTCTTAACCAGGACGCAATGATTGCAATGGCACATTTTGGGAAAGGTGTTTTTCGGGACACCGACGAGATTGAGGTGAATCGAGAGAGCCGGCCCGTTTTACAGGCGTATTACCAGCAGGGCAGGTGGGAGGTGTATTAGGCCCAAGACCATTCGCAGGAAATGGAGTCAACACAGCAGTCGAAAATTCACGATTTCTCCCGTGGCAGAATATGGGAAAACTCGTACTCGTTGACGTATTTACCAACAGCAGCTTCAAATTCGTCTTCGTCCCACTGTTCGATGGTCAGGGTGTTGTCTTCCGAGGCGTCGGTATAATCCCAATAGATCATCTCATCGCCGGCAACCCGCCCGTTGGGATGATAATAGCCGGCCCCGCTTTCGACTAACCGAAAACGTATCCCCTGATATTCGATTTCCTCAGGCGGATCGTCATGCTGCTCAATATGCGCCCGAATACCTTGACCCAGGACCGAAAAATCTATTTTGCGCGAGATATTCCATTCGACGCCATCGTCCTCCTCGCGCTCAAGGAAGAACGAATCGTCTCCGGCGTCGAGTTCCCACTCCTGCGTCTTGGTGTCGTCAAAGGTATAGCTGCTCTGACCTTTGACCTGCCAGGTCTTGAGGTCATAGTCGACCAGATAGCCGACTTTCAAATTTGAGAGGGTTAAATCGCTGAGCGGATCGAGGGCCGCTTGCTCGTCTTTTTTGCCAAAGAGTTTTTGCCAGAGAGACATAAAGGCTCCTCCGTTTACCCGAAAAATCCCTTCCTCGAAGGGCTGTCCTAATTCGGAGCGTAGTGCCAATGAGGAACCCACCCCGGCCCTTCGACAAGCTCAGGACCACCCCTCCGAGGAGGGGATAGAGGTGGGCTATGCCGAAATCCCCATCTTGGCCTTGAGCGCGGCCAGGGAATCATTCGCCGTGGCATTGCCCTGGCTCAGGGCCGTGTCAATCTCATTATCGACGCTTTTATCGATATCGGCGACCTGGCCGTACGCCTGGGCTAAGGACTCGTCTTCTTCAACCTTGTTGCGCATTTTTTCCAGCATGGCGATGGTGCTAGATGAATCGACCTTGGCGAGTTGCTGGTTGATCTTCTTGGTCGATGCCGCGGTGCGTGCGCGGGCCTTTAAGGTAATGAGATCGTTCTCATATTTGGTGGTCATGGATTTCAACTTCTCGATCTTGCCCTGCAACTGGTTGGCCATGCTGTCCTGGTTTTCCCAATCCTTAAGAGCCTGGGCCGCCCTCTGGCTGGCCTCTTCTTTCTTTTTCAGGGCCTCGGCCGCCAGACGCTCGGCTTCGGCCTGATCCATCTCGCCACTCTGCATCTTTTGCAGCAGGAGCATGGCCTTGCGTTCATACTCGGCCGCCAGAGATTTGCTGCTGTCCGCGTCCTTTCTCAGGCGAATAGCCACGCTCTTGACCTCGGCTAAACTCGTCATACTGGCTTGGAGATCATTCTTGAGATCGCGGATACCCTGCTCGGTCATGCGGATGGGGTCTTCCATGTTGTCAAGAACGGAATGGGCTTCGGATTGTCCGATTTTGAATAGGCGTTGAAAAAAACCTGCCATAATATACCTCCAGATTGGTTAGTGCTTGAAAGAGTAAACGTGTCCAGCATCTGCATGTTTATTGGAGGGCACGTTTACTCTTTGTATAGGAGAGTAGCTCTCCTGCATTCTCGGCCAGGGCCAGACTCAGCGCTTCAATCGAGCCTTCCAGTTCATTGCTGTCCAGATTCTCGATGCGCAGCGTGTCACGAAAAAGAATGGTCTGCGTCTCCTCGTCCAGCACAAAGGCGCCATGCACCAGGAGCCGGTTCATCTGTAGCAAACGCCGGAATAAATTCCCCGGCTCCTGCGGAATGGGCATAATGATCTGCTCCAATACGAGCAGGGGGTCTTCGCAGTCTACGATGAGGTTGTTGATGCCGCTGTCTTCGTCATTGACGATAAACAACTCCTGGCCTTCGTCCTCGTGCGTAATCGCGTGGTCCAAATCAAGCAGCAGCGATTTTACTTTCCCAAAATACTCTGACGGCATACGTCGCTTCCTCCACACTTATCCCTGTTCGGGACGTTCCTGTCCGATAACGATGAGTTGGTCTTCTGCCTGGATTATATAGTCGCTCGGTGGGTTTGCAAGAAACCTTGCCTGTGCCTGGCTCTCGACGGCTACAAGCAGGAGATTCTGTTCTCTTTTCAGTTCAGTCAGCGCATCCACAAAAGCGTGGCCAACGCAGGCTTGCGGTACCGGAATGGTGTACAGCGCACTCCCGAAGCGGTTGCTGACGAGTTCGTTGACCAGCAGCGGCACGCCACGGTTCAAGGCGGCCTGAACCAGCAGGTTGGTGCTCAATGCACCGGTGACAATCACTTCATCCGCCTTGGCTCGCCTGCCATGGGCAATATTTTGCTGCTCAAGCAGTTCGACGCATGTATACAGGCTCGGGTAGGTGGTTTTGATGGTGAGCGTATCCAAAATCGTCTTGGCATCCCGCGTATGGACCTCGCCCTGTTCATCAGCCAGCACGATGGCGACCTCTGCCTCTTGGGCATTGGCCCGTGCCAGGGTTTCCGGGCTGACGACCCCGCTGACAAATTGGACCCGTTCACCGTCCAAAGGATTCTCGGGCAAGTCGGCGATCAGCACAATCGAACGGTGGCGGGCCTTTTCGTCGGCCCTGACCTCTTCAATAATTTCCTTGGCTTTATAATTCCAGCCGCACAGGACCATATGGCCGGTACTTGAGAGCGGTTTCATCCCTTTTCCCTCCTGCCGTCGGTTCTCAACAAAGGTGCTGGCCAGGGTGGCCGTCAGCATGCCGAGAAACCCGATGCCGAACAGCATCAGAAAGATACCGACGATCCGGCCTCCCAACGAGGTTGGGTAGATATCGCCATAGCCGACTGTGGTAATAGTGACGAGCGTCCACCACACTGCGTCTACTACGGACAACTGCGGCTCAAAAAGCGAGATGCCCACCATCCCCGTAATGGAGATGACAACCAGCACCAGGAGGACCACATCCAAATGGTCTTTCCGTAGCTGCTGGGCGAAGCGTCTCAAAAGGACCAGGATAGTGGGCATGGGGAACAGATTATGATTTGTCTGGCTTTTCCACGGGCAGCCCGGCCTCGGCCCAGCCGTTAAACCCAACTTCCAGATGCGCGATATTGGGAAAACCCATATCTTGTAACACGTCAGCCGCCAGCGCAGACCGGCCACCTGCGGCACAGTAGACGATAATACGTTTTTCGGGATCAACCTTTCCGCTGCAATACGGGGAGGTTGGGTCAAGCCAGAATTCCAGCATCCCACGCGGTACATGCATGGCGCTTGGAATCCAGCCCAGCTTTTGACGTTCACGCAGGTCTCGAATATCGAGTAGCTGCGTCTCTCCAGACTCTAATTCTTGTTGTAATCGTCCCACGGACAGGTTCTCAATACGGGTCTTCGCCTCCTCAACCATCTGCTGCGCTGTTTTCTTGGGCTTAAACATGGAAGTCCTTTCTTCTGCATCTCTGCCGCAATGCTAAAAGGTTTCCACATAAACGGCTACTCCCTGTCACGACGAACTAGGTTCTGGACCTGCGTCTGCCGGCAGTATGGGAGCTTAGTGGGGGTTACTCCGGACTACAGGTTAAGCGGTCTCGGGGAGCGTTCTGACAGGCAATGGTGTCGGTGACACCTGAGGCGAGCAGGGCGCAGGCATTGGTAATTGCTGCCATCTGGGCCTCATGCTCTGTCGCCCCGTCGACTGCACGGCAAACCTGCCGGCCGTGGAAGGTAATACAGACCTCGCAACGTACACCACCAATCTGGAATGTCGAATAGACGACAATCGCCATCACTGCGAGAATCGCTCCAAGTGCCACCCAACTCGTCCGCTTCATAGCCAGGTCATATTCCTTTGTCTGTGAGACTGCTATATTTCCGCCCGAACAAAAGAGTGAACGTGTCCTCTATAGACATGGAGATGCTGGACACATTTACTCTTCGGTGTGTAGCATAGCTCCAAACGCTCCGCAGCCGCTCCTTCATCATCTATGAACTGGATTTGGTTCGGCCTTATTGCCGGTTCTGTTGTGACCGCCGCCTTTACCGGCAAGATGGCTGAGGTTACGGCTGCCTCGATAGACTCAGCCAAATCCGCGGTAACGCTGGCCATCGGTCTGATCGGCGTGATGGCCTTTTGGTTGGGCATGCTGCGCATTGTGCAGGTCGGCGGCTTCCTGCACACTCTGGCGCGCTGGCTACATCCTCTCATGGTGCGCTTGTTTCCCGACGTGCCGGCCGACCACCCCGCTCTGAGCGCCATGATCATGAATATTGCCTCCAATATGCTGGGCCTGGGGAACGCGGCCACGCCCTTCGGGATCAAGGCCATGCAGGAGCTGGACAGCCTCAATCCCCACAAAGGCACGGCGACCAACGCCATGGTCTTATTCCTGGCTATCAATACCTCGAATGTTGCCCTGGCCCCGCTTGGCGTGATTGCGCTGAGAGCGTCGATAGGGTCAGAAAACGCGGCCGGAATTTGGCTGCCCACGCTTCTGGCTACCTTATTCTCGACCTGTGTTGGTATTCTCGCGGCGAAGCTCTTTCAGGGATTATCCGTATTCAGTGTGGGCGACCGAACTGCTGGGCAGGAAGAAAGTGCCTCTGAGATCGACTTGCCGGATGAGGAAACGCTGGGCACTGAGCAGCCGACCTCCCGACCGGGCTGTCTGCTGGCCCTCTTGTCTGTTGGAGCGATTGGCGTCGCCTTTCTCTTGTTCCTGCAATCCGGCTTGAGCGATGGTCAGACGCTTGGTCCGCTGCTGCGTAACGCTGTGTCTGCCTGGCTGCTGCCAGTGCTCATCGTGGTGATGCTGGGCTACGGCATTGCCAAAAGAGTGGCGGTGTACGATGCCATGATCGAAGGAGCAAAAGAGGGCTTTCAGGTTGCCATCAGGATCATTCCGTTTCTGGTCGCTATTCTGGTTGCCGCCGGCATATTCCGGGCCTCGGGTTTATTGGATGTGATGATCGCCGGCGTACAGCCCATCCTGAGCCTGATTGGGTTCCCTGCCGAGGCATTGCCGATGGCCATCCTGCGGCCCTTATCCGGCTCCGGGGCATATGCCATTATGGCTGAGATTCTGCAAGCCGAAGGACCGGACAGTCTGGTCGGCTATCTCGTTTCCACACTCCAGGGCAGCACGGAAACGACTTTCTACGTCTTGGCTGTGTATTTTGGTGCGGTCGGCGTGATCCGTATTAGACACGCTTTGGTTGCCGGCTTGACTGCGGACCTGGCTGGCGTCATCGGCGCGGTTGTTGCCGTCCAGTGGCTATTAGCGGGATAACAACCACTGAACGGCGTTCGTATCACAGTTTCAGTCAGGCAGGGCTTATTCGGAAGAGGGGGCCGTCTGGGCACCGGCGCGTAGTTCCTCCACATCGTCCGGGTCGGGCATGACAACAAACTCCGGGTAGGCTTCGATGCCGAGTTCCATCGCATCCTGGCCGACCTCTTCGACGCTACGCGAAACCCGGACTCCGATGGTCTTTTCCAGCGCCAGCCATAATCCCCACGAAGTCCCGAAGGCAAACACGCCTACTGCCAGCACTCCGAGGAGCTGTACGCCGATGTTGCCGCCCGCCGCGATACAGACCGCCAGCGTTCCCCAGGCACCGGCGAACAGGTGGGCCGGTATCGCGCCGACCACGTCGTCCAGCTTCATATTCTCCAGCAGCCTCATACCGCCTAGACACACCACCCCGCCAATCGCTCCGATGATGACCGCCCAATACGGCTTCACAATATCCGGCCCTGCGGTAATCGAGACCAAGCCGGCAATCGCACCGTTCAGAACGGCAAGGAGGTCGACCCGTCCGAGTAAGGGTCGTGAGACGCATAAGGCGGCCACGACCCCCGCCGCCGCCGCCAGGTTCGTGTTCGCGAGCACATTACTCATGGCCACAGCGTCCACCGCGCCAGCCAAAGCGAGCTGTGAGCCACCGTTAAAGCCAAGCCACCCAAACCACAGAATAAGAACCCCTAAGGTAACGAACGGGACGTTCGAGGGTGGCGTGGGCTTGACACTGCCGTCTGGCCGAAACTTTCCTATTCTTGGCCCGACGACTATGGCGCCGGCCAGTGCAGCCCAGCCGCCGGTCGAATGCACAATGGTGGAACCGGCGAAGTCCTGGAAGCCCATTTCATTGAGCCAACCCCCACCCCACGTCCAGGCTCCAACAATAGGATAGATAATGGCCGTCAAAACGGTCGTGAAGGCAAGAAACGACCAGAGCTTGACCCGTTCGGCCAGAGTGCCGGACACAATCGAGGCAGCCGTCGCGACGAAGACCATCTGGAAGAACCAGTCCGACATCGTGGCATAGCCGTTTGCGACGACAGCGGCCAGGGCTTCTGTCTGGTCGGACAACAGGGCCAACTCATCGGCGGAAGGACCGTAGAGAAAGGTTACCGAGCCGACCCAGGAGCCGACATCGACGTACATCAGATTGTAGCCGATGAAGTAATAGGCCAGCCCGGCGACCGAGTACAGCCCGATGTTCTTGAGACAGATCACCGAGGCGTTCTTTGTACGCACCGAACCGGACTCCAGCATGGTGAAGCCCGCGCACATCCACATTACCAGGGCTCCCCAGATGAGAAAGGAGAATGTGTTCAGAACAAACTGTGACTCTTCATCCACGGCCGCCTGCGCAGCATCAGCCTGTAATAGGAGGCTGAAAGCCACTAGCAACGCTCCTGTTCTCGCGACACTCCGACCAGACCTCCCTCGTCCATCTCTGCTTCTGTTCATGCTCGCCTCCAATCCTGTCTCGATTAACTGGCTGCCACAAGAACTACGAAAAAGAGTAAACGTGTCTAACTTTTTTGGGTGATTGGAGGACACGTTTACTCTTTCAAGCAGATACATGCAGGCTCGGGCAGGGCCAGACCCATACATGTATTCTGAGTAGGAGAGCCCTCAGACCGATAAGACTTCGGACTTCTCTACCGTATATTTTTTTGCGTCCAGGGCTCCGGCCAGTAGGCTGGGAGCTTCTTTGAGAAAATTTTGCAGATGCTCGGTCTGAAAGTGGGCGGCAAGAGCCTCTTCCGACTCCCATTCCTCGAAGAGGAAGAAGGTATGTTCAGCGGTTGCCGCAGTGTGGAATTGATAACTGATGCAGCCCGGCTCTTTGAGTGTCTCCTCCACCATCTTGGCGGCAAGAGCCTTGGCGTCATTCCAGCGTTCGGCCTTGACTGGGATTGTCCCTGCAATAACGATCATGCGTCCCCTCCTTCTCTGTTGAGTCCGTTGAGATACCGGTTGGCTGAGATCATGGCAAACTCGTACCGAAAGCAGACTTTAGGCATAGAACTACTGGCAAAATCTGTCAAACGAAATAATGATCGAGCAGGTGGGTTGTAGAAAGTATAACAGGCGAATAGTAGACTATAGTCAAAAATGAATATTCCAAGATTTCGGGGTTATCCATTCGGCTAAAATGGACATTTCCCAATGAACTCTCTGCACGAACTTCACGATAAGAGCTGGGCGGGGTACAGTGGGAAGCATATCAGAAGAAGGAGGGTACGATGTCCGATTTTGAATCTGTCTTGTATGAGATCCCTGCGGAGCACATAGCACGTATTGTGTTAAACCGGCCGGAGACACGAAACGCTCAGGATACCAAGCTGCTGTATGAATTGAACGCGGCCTTTGACCGTGCGGCACAAGATGATGCAGTTAAGGTCATTATCCTGGCTGCAAACGGGCCTCATTTTTCGTCCGGCCATGATCTACGAGAGCCCAACGTGTACGAGAAAATGTCTGAATTCGACACGGTGGGAACGTGGTGCGGATTTACCTGTGCGGGTGCCGAAAGGCAGATGGCGCGTGAGAAAGAAATCTACGTCGGCTTTTGTGAACGCTGGCGTAATATTCCCAAGCCAACGCTGGCCGCGGTACAAGGCAAGGTCATTGCCGGAGGACTGATGTTGATCTGGCCCTGCGATATCATCATCGCCAGCGAAGATGCGCAATTCTGCGACCCGGTAGCGAACTTTGGTATTGGCGGGGTAGAGTTCTTCGCCCACCCCTGGGAAGTCGGTGCGCGTAAGGCTAAAGAGATGCTCTTCACCTCGGACTGGCTATCGGTCGAGGAGGCGAAGCAACTCGGTATGGTGAATCAAATCGTCCCTCGGGAGAAACTCGACGAAACCGTACTGGCCATGGCCCAAAAGATTGCAAAAAAATCTCTGTTTGCCCTGAAGCTGACCAAAGAGGCGGTCAACGTGGCGGAAGATGCGCAGGGTCGGGTCCAATCCATGCAAACGTCTTTTGCCTTGCATCAACTTGCCCATACTCACTGGCTGGAGCAGTACGGCGTCCTATTGGACCCGACCGGCTTGCCGCCTGAGACGGCCAAGGCCCTAGGCGCAAAACTCAAGCAGAAAGAGACCTGATAGCGAGCAAAGAGGAAGCGTGTCCAGCATCTCAGCGCTATTGGAGGACAGGTTTCCTCTTCGAGTCAGATGGCTGTTTTCCAGCCTCCCTGGGGCCGGATGTTCCTGGCTTCAGGGATAACGCTGGTGCTGAACTGTTGCATCTGGTCTTCAAGCTCGGACAATTGTCCGGACGGACAGTCAAAGAAACACACCACCAGCCCATAGCCTGCTTTGGCAAAACCGTGCAGGTCTTCGAGGATTTGTTCCGCCGTGCCCGTACAGATGCGGCGGGGCCGCTCTTGACTGAGAGGATCAGCGGGCGAGGTCATGCGGGCGGAACTCACGCCCATCATGATAAATCCATCGTGCGGGCGACCGATTGCGTCCAGCTCCGTTCGGATTATTTCCTGTTCTTTGGCATAACGGTCCGGCTTCGCAAACGGATCGAGAAAAATCGGATAAAAGCCGTCACATGAACGTGCTGCCCGCCGGGCACCGCCAGGGGTGACACCGCCATAGATGATCGGGGGCGGCTGTTGGCGCGGCTTGGGGTCCATGGACAGAGCGGCAAACTGATAGAACCGCCCCTGGTAGCTGACGACATCGTCCGTCCACGAGCGTTTATAGATCTCAATACACTCGTCCGTCCGCGGACCGCGTTCGGCATAGGGAATACCGATTGCGGCAAACTCCTCCTGCATCCAGCCGGCGCCAACGCCGTACAGCAGCCGTCCATTCGAGAGCTGATCGATGGTCGCAAACTGGCGGGCGTCGCTAAGAGGATTGCGATAGGGGGAAATGAGGACGCTCGTGCCGAGCTTGAGGCTGGTCGTCGTGTGAGCAACGGCGCCCATTACCACGGCGGCATCGAACATGGTATGGCGCGGTTCATAGGCGCGACTGCCTGACGCGTTGGCGACATGCTCGCTTTCCGAGTCCATGGGCATGCACACATGGTCCGGAAACCACATGGAGTGAAAGCCCAGGCGTTCCGCGAGTTGTGCGGTTTCTACGGGCCGGAGCTGATCCGCGGGAAGGGAACGGGCCAATACGTTCTGGTCGTCCCGATAGGCCAGACCGTGTGTGGTCGCATATATGCCGATTTCCATAGGTCTTCCTTGTGGTTAGGGGTTAAGTGTACACTATCTTCGTGTAAAGAAGATTTCCTCACAAGCCATATGGCAGATCCTTTGTCGTACAGATTGTAAACACCCGGTCGCCTCGACGAATACGGTACGGCTTCTTCGCTACAGGACTGACGATGTAGTTGTCACCCTGTGGATATAGACCACGGAAGGCCGCGATAGCGGAGATATTCAGTTTATCGGGATTGATCTTGCACTCGGCCAGATCGACACGATTTCGCTCGCGACGGATGACGAAATCTACTTCACGACCGGACTTGTCTTGCCAATAGAAAATGTCCTCGTCCGCGTAATGACAGCGCAGGGCGTCCAGCACCAGATGTTCCCACAACACGCCGCGGTCCTCGTCTCTGATGCTGTCCCAGCCCTTCTCGAAGGTGACAAATCCGGTATCGAAAGCATAACACTTGGGACGGCTGACGATCTCGCGTTTTCCGCCGCTATGAAAGGGCCGCAGCAGGTACACCGCATGAGCAATCTGCATGGCCTCGATATGCGCCTTAACCGTCGGACGGCTCAGTTGGCTCAGATTCGCCAGTTGGCTGTAATCGAGCTGTCCACCGCTCTGGCGTAACAACAGCCGGAACAGCGATAAGAATCCCTGGCGGTTGCGGATGCCGAACAGTTCCAGGATATCCCGTGCATAGAAGCTATCGATCCATTCGCTGAAAAACGCGCTGTCTTTGCGTTCCGCCAGTAGCGGCTCGGGAAGCCCACCGTGTAACAGACGGTGATCAAGAAGCGGTGTGCCGAAGGGATCGGCGCACTCCTCCCACAGCACCGGACAGAGGTGAACCGCCTGCTTACGTCCGGTGAGCGAATCTCGGAACTTGCGAGTGGCGGTTAAGGTTGAGGAGCCGGTAGCCAGAATCTTGAGCTGCGGATACTCGTCGGCGGCAATCTTCAGCAAGCGGCTGGGGTCTTCCAGACGGTGTACCTCATCGAATACCACTACCGTTCCCGGTGTCTGGCCGTCGAGAAACAGTTCCGGGTCATCCAGCGCCCGCAGGCTGGAAGGCAGATCGCAGTTCATATACACTGCGTCCGGCAGCATCCGAGCTAGGCTTGTCTTACCCACCCGACGAACGCCGGAGAGCCAGACGACCGACCGGCGGGACCATGCCTGCTGAACCCGGCCTAGCCACAGAGAGCGCTTAAACATATTCGTACTTTACATATAGACGACTATATGTAAAGTACGGAGGCGTGCGGAATCCAAAGGGTGTCCTCGAAACATTCACGGTCGGGCGCAAAGAGGGACGTTCCCCCTTGCGCTAAGGGATAACTTTGCAAACCTCCTCCTACTGTAGGTCGGTGAGTACATACCATGCAATAGTCGGATTCCTCCATGCCGGGCGTTTCACGGCGTCGCTCAGACCCTACGAAACGGCCGATTACGCGGCTTGCTTCTTCAGTGCGGCCTGGACTGCCTCACTGTCGGGAAAGACGCCGGTTTCGAGCTTGGAGTAAATCTTTGTCCCATTGACAATGACCTCGAACCGACCGTCGTCATACGGAACCAGGGTCAGACCCTGAACCTGTTGTTTATTGTGGGTCAATACATATTCCGCCAAACTGACGGCTTCCGGCTCATAACTTCACGCTGCGCAATATTCAATCCGAATATCCATAACTGCCTCCTCACCTGTGATCCCTACCATACCGGGAAATCGTGCTCAGCGAAATGCGCGACGCGATGCGGACTGACTTTGCTTTCTTGACCGGTGTGGTTTATGCTCCGGCCAAAGAATTGCAAATTCCTTTTGTTGAGGAGGGTTCTATGAATTGGCGCGATCAATGCGGTGACAAGCTGGTCTCTGCGCAAGAGGCGGTCCGGTGTGTGCGGAACGGCGACTCCGTGCAGTTCAACTGGCTGCACGCAACCCCCCTCTCGCTGTGCGACGCCCTGCTCGCGCGTACAGAAGAACTGCGCGATGTGAAAATTGGAACCATAGGTCCACTCTTTGACTGGGACCAGCCGGGCGTGGACCAGGCCTTCACCATTCAGACGCCCTACTTGGGCGTGACCACCCGCCCGCTCATGGGAAAAAAGAATATGGACTTCATTCCGGTGATGTATTACCGCCGGGGTGAACTCCCGCCAGGCATCGTCTGCGACGTGTATATGACCCCGGTTTCCGCGCCCGACAAGCACGGTTATTGCAGTTTTGGGCATGGCCTGTTCATGTCCAAAACCATGGCTGCCGCGGCACGGACGGTCGTGGCCGAGGTCCAGGATGGCCTTATCCGAACCGGCGGGGAGAATTATATCCATGTGTCCGAGATCGATTATTTTGTGGAACCGACGCGGCCCGCGGCCGAACTCCCGACAACGCAACGCAACGAAGAAGAAGTCGCGCTGACGGAGGTCATCTGCACCCTGGTGGCCAACGAACTCATTCACGACGGCGACACCGTCCAAATCGGTTTGGGTAGCGTTTCCTCTCCGCTCGGCATGTATCTAGGCAACAAGAACGACCTGGGTATTCACACTGAGGTGATTCCCGCTGGCATTGCCCGCCTGGTGCAGGAGGGCGTTATTACCGGGAAGTACAAGACCGTGAACCCCGGCAAGGTCGTTGCCAGTGCCGGGATCGGGGTGTTCCCGGACGAGCTGGCGATTATTGATGGCAACCCGAAATTCGAGTTTTATGACTTTACCTACACGGATGATTTGCGCCTGCTGGTCAATCAAGAGCACTATGTTGCCGTCAATAACGCCCTGGCCGTAGACCTGGGCGGGCAGGGCTGCTCCGAGTCGTTCGGCCCGTTCATGTATACCGGAACGGGTGGCCAGACCATTTTTACCATTACCGCGGCCTACTGTAACCCGGGCCGGTCGGTGATCGTCACACCGTCGAGCGCCGTGATTAACGACCGCCGGGTCTCGCGAATCGTGCCCATGCTTGAACCTGGTAGCGTGGTGACTGCGCAGCGGACCTTTGTTGACTATGTGGTGACCGAATTCGGGATTGCCGAACTCAAGGGCAAGTCCCTCAAACAGCGCGCCGCCGCCCTCCTGGAGATTGCCCATCCCGATTTTCAGCCGGACCTCAGACGGGAAGCCGAACGCATTTATCATATCTGAGACCCCTCACCCCGACCCTCTTCCCCAAGGGGAGAGGGAGAAGAAGGGAGGGAGAGGGCAAAAAATGTAGGGGCAACCCCCTGTGGTTGCCCGGCCCGGTCGTTGGCCTCGTGAAATCATGAAATTCACTAACCGTTTATCGACAGAGACGAGTCCCTATTTGCTCCAACATGCCCACAACCCGGTAGACTGGTACCCGTGGGGCGAAGAAGCTTTTGCCAAAGCCAAATCTGAAGACAAACCGATTCTGCTGAGCGTCGGCTATTCGGCGTGTCACTGGTGTCATGTCATGGCCCACGAATCCTTTGAGAACGAACGCATTGCGACACTGATGAATACGCTGTTCGTCAATATCAAGGTTGACCGGGAAGAACGGCCGGATGTTGATGAAATCTATATGAATGCGGTCCAGATACTGACCGGCCGCGGCGGCTGGCCGATGACGGTGTTTCTCACCCCGGAGGGCAAGCCGTTCTATGGCGGAACCTATTTCCCGCCTGAGGATCGTCATAATATCCCCGCGTTTCCGCGCGTCCTGGCGGGTATCGCCCAAGCCTATCGGGAAAAACCCGCGGACGTCTCCCAATCAACCGCCGAGATTCTGTCCCG
>JGIcombinedJ30088_10002819_pt1 | contig 16515 bp, 14 predicted proteins | sample PinacodermPK_FD_30088 | JGI IMG/M metagenome (IMG submission 30088)
GGCCGCTTGGTCGCCCGCCGCGCCCGGTTCGTGATCATCCAGTTGGCCGGGGCGGCCACCGCGGCGTTCTTCCTCATCCGGCTGGTTCCGGGCGACCCTGCCCGGGTCATAGCCGGACCGGCGGCCAGCGAGCAGGTACTGGCCGCGATCCGGCGCCACCTGGGGCTGGACCAGTCGTTGCCGGTCCAGTACTGGAGGTACCTCACCAACCTGGTGAGAGGTGACCTGGGCAACTCGATAACGACCGGGCAGCCGGTGTTCGACGACCTGGTCCAGCGGGTGCCCGCCACCCTCGAGCTCATCTCGCTGGCCATGCTGGTGTCCCTGCTGCTGGGAATCCCGCTGGGGTTCGCGATGGCCCGCCGGCGCCTGCGCGGCAAGGGCAAGGTGATCTTCGGCTACGCCATGTTCTCGGGGTCGATACCCGACTTCTGGCTGGCCCTCATAGTGGCCTTCATCTTCGCCTACACCTGGGGGATCCTCCCGCCTCCGATCGGCCGCCTCGGTTTCGAAACTCCCCCCGAGCGGGTAACCGGATTCCTGACCATCGACTCTGTGCTTGCCGGTGATCTCGCCACTCTGTGGCTGGCGCTCCAGCACTTGGCTCTCCCTGTTCTCACCCTCACGCTCGTGTACTCGGGGCTGATAGTGAAGGTGGCCAACGCCGCCTCCGAGCAGGCCATGCGGGCCGGGTTCAACGACCTGTACGCGAGCGTCGGCATACGCCAGGCGCTGACCAACCGCCGTCTGGTCCGACTGGCGCTACCCCCGGTGGCGACGGTGGCCGGTATCACCTACGGGTTCCTCCTGGGGGGTTCGGTGCTGGTGGAGCAGATCTACTCATGGGGAGGGATCGGTCAGTACGCGGTGTCGGCGCTGCGGAGTGCCGACTTCGCCGCGCTGCAGGGGTTCATAGTCCTCGCCGCCGTTTTCAACATCGTCAACTACCTGCTGGTAGACGTGGTCCTCTGGATGGTGGATCCCCGTCTCGGCCGTAAGGGATCGGCATGATCCGGAGTTCGGTCAAGCAGTACGGGGCGAAGACGGTGTGGGGTGCCGCCATCGTGGTCCTGATGATCCTGCTGGCTGTGTTTGCGCCGCTGATCTCACCCTACGGGTCGGAGGAGTTGACCGGCGAGCTGCTGGCCGGGCCGGGTGGGGAGTTCCCGTTCGGGACGGACCGCCGGGGCATGGACGTGCTGAGCAGGACCCTCCACGCCCCCCGTGTAGACCTGACGGTCGGGTTGGCCGCCACCCTTCTCGCCTTCTTCATCGGCATTCCCCTGGGAACGGTCGCGGGGATGTTCGAGGACCGGGGCCGGCTCGGCGGGTTCTCCGCCCAGGTGATCATGCGGGGCATGGACATCATGCAGGCGTTCCCGGTGTTCGTGTTCGCCCTGGCCCTGGTGGCGGTGCTCGGCGCCGGACCCGTCAATCTGATCCTCGGCCTCGCTTTCGTCAACACCCCCGTTTTCGTGCGCCAGATCCGCACCGGGATCCTGGTGCTCCGCGACGAGCCGTTCGTGGAGGCGGCCACCATCGCCGGCTGGAGCAGGCTCCGGATCGCGTTCCGCCACGTCCTGCCCAACGCTCTAGGGCCGGCCGCCTCACTCGTCTCCGTGATGATCGGGTTCTCGATCCTGCTGACCGCCGGTCTCAGCTTCGTGGGCGCCGGCGTGCGACTCCCGACCGCGGAGTGGGGCGTGATGATCTCCGAAGGATCCAACCAGCTGGGGACGGGGGAGTGGTGGCCGTCCGTGTTCCCCGGGCTGTCTCTGGCGTTCACCATCTTCGGTTTCTCGCTGCTGGGGGAGGGCCTACGGGAAGCCCCGTCCCGCGGAGGTTCCGGGACCTTGTCGAGGTCGCACCGGTGGGCGGAGCGGATGTTCGGATGAGTGGGATCCATGCCGACCGCTTCACTGTCGCCGTAGCCGGCAAGCGTCTCCTCGACCGAGTCGGGTTCGACCTGGAACCCGGGCTGACACACGCCTTCATCGGGGAGCGGGAGGCCGGCAAGACCGTGCTGCTCCGCGCTCTTGTGGGTATGTGGCCGCGGTCGGCCGAGGTCAGCGGCCGGCTGGTGGTCGACGGCCTGGAGCCTGCCACCGTCGACGCGGCCGAGCGGTTGGTCATGAGGCGTAGACGGCTGCTCTTCGTACCCGCCTCCGGCCGGGAAGCCCTCAACCCCGTCATCAGGGTGGGACGCCACTTCGAGGATGTCGGTTCCGTGCTGGCCGACCAGGCCAAGCGCAGGTCGCAACGGAAGGCCGCCATCCGTGATCGTGCCCGGGCCGCCCTTCTGGACCTGGGCATCGCCGATCCCGACCGGGTCCTGGCATCGTTGCCCGACGAGTTGAGCGGCGGCATGCGCAAGCGGGTGCTGCTCAGCTTCGCCCTGCTCCTCAAGCCCAGCGTCTTGGCCGCGGACGACCCGACCGGGGGGCTCGACGTCACCATCCAGCGCCAGTTGATGGACCTCCTCGCCTCCCTGCGCCGGCAGGAGGGCTTCACCCTGGTGATAGCCACCCAGGACCTGGGGGTGGTGGCTCACTACGCAGACACGATCACGGTCCTGGACAGGGGGCGGGTGGTCGAGCACACCACCCCGATGAGCTTCTTCTCCGGACCGCAGAGCGAGACCGGGGCCGCCATGCTGGCCCGAGCGAGGGTGTGATGAGCCGGGTCGTGACCGTGGAGCAGTTGAGGAAGGTCTTCCGCCTCGAGGGCGGGGACCGGCTGGTAGCCGTCGCCGAGGCATCCTTCCGGATCGACCGGGGAGAGGTGCTGGGCCTGATCGGCGAGAGCGGCTCCGGGAAGAGCACCGTCGGCCGGTGCCTGGCCGGACTCCTCAAGGCCGATGGAGGTACCATCACCTGGGGCACGGACCATCCCGAGGTCGGGATGGTTTTCCAGGAGCCCCGAGACTCGGTCAACGGGCGCTTCCAGGTGTGGGAGGCGATCGCCGATCCGCTCCTCGCCCACGGCATGCGACGGGGTCGGGAATTGGCCACCCGGGTGGAGGAGGCGGCCTCCAGCGTGGGACTGGACCGTAGCCACCTGCTGCTGAACTGTGACGGCCTTCCCGAGGAACTGCTGCAGCGGGCCTCGATCGCGCGTGCCCTCATCCGCAAGCCAGACCTGCTGGTTCTCGACGAGCCCACCACGGCGCTGGATCCCGATGCCCGGGCCGGCGTGCTGGAATTGATCAGGGAACTCCGGGGCAACTCCTCAACGGCCATCCTGCTCATCAGCCATGACCTGCTGGCCATCCGGTCGGTCACCGAACGGGTCGCCATCATGTACCTCGGCAAGATCGTCGAGCGGGGCCCCACCGATCGGCTGTTCGTCGACCCGCTCCACCCCTACACCCGGGCCCTGATGGAGTCGGCGCTAGAACTGGACCCGTCTGTGCCGATGGCCCCGGTGGAGCTTGCCGGGGAGATTCCCAGCCCTATGGAACGTCCCCCCGGATGCCCGCTGGAACCTCGCTGTCCGTGGTCGATCGAAGCGTGTTCCGACGCGGAACCGCCCGAGGAGGACTACGGGGACCAGCACTTGGTGTCGTGCATCCGCTCGGGGGAGTTCGCCGCGGATACGCAGCTTCTGGCTCGAGCCACCCGCCCGAGGGAGTAACCTGAAGCATCGCGTATAAGCTAGGCAAACAACGGACCAGTGCCGAGGGGGCCACGCCAGATGACCGCTGTTCCCGTCACCTGCATTGACGGCGGCAAGGCCGAGACATATCTGAACCTCGCCGATCCGGACACAAGGCATCGGAAGCAGCCGGCCATGTACCCGTGGACGGGATCGCCGCGCACTACCACAGCGATGAGCACTCCTATCGGCAATCCGGCGGCGCCGCAAGGTCCGCACCGCCGAAGATTGACAACTCCGGTTGGAAAAGGACAGGACTAAGCCTGCTACACAAGGAGAGAGACGATGGCTATCTGGAGGAAGCTTCGCGGCGAATTCGTTGACATAGTCGAATGGACCGATGATTCTCAAGATACGCTTGTCTACCGCTTCCAACGGTACGCGAACGAGATCAAGTACGGCGCACAGTTGGTCGTCCGCGAAGGCCAAGACGCAGTTTTCGTGAACCAAGGCAAGTTGGCCGATGTCTTCGAGCCCGGTAGATACATCTTGGAGACCGATAACCTGCCTATCCTTTCGACTCTCCAAGGCTGGAAGCATGGCTTCTCCAGCCCATTCAAGGCGGAGGTCTACTTCGTAAGCACCAGGCGATTCACGGACCTCAAATGGGGTACCAAGAACCCTTTGATGCTCCGCGACCAAGACTTCGGGCTCGTGCGCCTGCGCGCGTTCGGCACCTACGCTATCCGCGTTCACGACGCCGCCATCCTGCTGCGGGAACTCGTGGGAACCGATGGTCGTTACACGACCGACGAGATCACCGACCAGTTACGCAACGTCATCGTTTCGCGGTTCGCCGACTTGCTGGGCGAAAGCAACATACCCGCCCTGGACCTGGTATCGAACTACGACGAACTCGGTTCATACATGACGGGCAAGGTCAAGCCTGAGTTCAACGCCTACGGGCTTGATCTCACCAAACTCCTCGTCGAGAACATCTCGCTGCCTGAAGACGTCGAGGCCGCCCTCGACAAACGCACCAGCATGGCAGCCGTCGGCAACCTGAACGCCTTCTCCCAATTCCAAGCGGCAACTGCAATGGAGGATGCTGCCAACAACCCCGGCACCGCAGGCGGTGCGGTCGGCTTGGGCATGGGCATGATCATGGGTGGCCAGATGGGCCAAGCCGCTACGCAATCGCCCGAAGCGCCCGCCCCACCGCCCGTGCCCCCGCCCCTGCAATTCTTCGTGGCCGCCGACGGACAGCAGACAGGGCCGTTCGGCATGGATACGCTGGCCGTAGATGTCCAGCAAGGTCGCATCAGTCGTGACACCCTTGTGTGGCAAGCGGGTATGGCACAGTGGACAAGGGCAGGGGATGTCGATGCGTTTGCCACGCTGTTCGGCGCCACGCCGCCCCCGCTGCCTCCGCAGGTCCCGTCCTAACCCCATAGTCCCAATAGGAGCGACATGCCCGAGACGCAAGCAGAACCTGATAGGCATGGATTCTCCTGCGGGCAGTGCGGCGCCCTGCTCGAGTTCCAACCGGGCGCAGCATCGCTCGTCTGTCAGCACTGCGGAGGCGAGACCCCAATCCCCGATTCCGATGAAGAGATCGAGGAACTGGACTTCCATGAGTGGCTGGCATCGTTGGAAAGCGAGGAGGAAACCGAAGAGGTTCTCACCGTCTCCTGTCCGAGTTGCGGTGCGGAACTCGAGCGAGACCCGAAACTGTCCTCTGAGGCGTGCCCTTTTTGCGCGACGACCATCGTCGCGGCAGGCGGCTCCCACAAGCGCATCAAGCCGCGGTCCCTCTTACCATTCAGAGTGGAGCGATCGAAGGCGCTCGAGTTGTTCCGCGGATGGGTATCGAAGCTCTGGTTCGCTCCCAACGATTTCAAAAGCCGCGCCCGCCTGGACACGATGCTCTCCGGCATATACGTTCCGCATTGGACTTATGACGCTGCGGTGACCACGGAGTACAGTGGCCAGCGCGGAACCCACTACTACGTCCCGGTCACGAGCTCCACGGGCAAGGGCACAACCACGGTCATGGAGCGACGCACGTCGTGGAGCTCGGTTCGTGGCACTGTGAACAACACGTTCGACGATCTCCTGGTGCGGGCGAGCGACTCCCTACCGGCCAAGTACATGGATAGGTTGGAACCGTGGGGGCTATCCGATCTCGTCCCGTTCCAGAGCCAGTACATGAGCGGTTTCCGCGCCGAGAGCTACCAGATCGGCCTCGAAGAGGGCTTCAACGAAGCCCGCAAACAGATGGACAGACCGATCCGCGACAGCATCCGTAGCGACATCGGTGGCGATGAGCAGAGGATCCAATCGATGCGATCAAAGTTCAACAACATCACCTTCAAACATATCCTGCTGCCCGTGTGGATCAGTGCATACCGCTACAGGAACAAGTCGTTCCGCTTCCTGGTCAACGCTCGCACGGGAGAAGTGCAGGGCGAACGCCCCTGGAGCTGGATGAAGATTTCTTTGACCGCAGCCGGAGTCACAGCAGTGTTGGCATTGACTGTCACAGTTTTCCTGCTGAGCCAGTAGATTCTCGCAGGCCGGTACAACCCTCAAGCCGCCTAGGTGGGTTCCCAACCAGCGAACCCCGCTAGATTGTTCTCGGCACGGCTCCTAACGGGAGTCCACCACTTCTAGCGGACTACGTCGTCGCCCGACACGTATCGTCCGGGAGACGACAAGTACGAGCAGCAGAAAGGCGGGTGCTCACATGGACAGGCTCGGAATCGGCCTCTGGGGAGGCATGCCGATCAACGATCTCATCGATGTCGTGAAGCTGGCCGACCGGCGAGGCTACGAGTCGGCCTACCTAATCGAGAGCTTCTCGGACCCCTTCTGCTTCCTGGCCGCCTGTGCACGGGAAACCGAGAACATCCTCCTCGGTACCGGAGTGGCGACCGTGTTCACCCGCAACCCGACCACTATCGCCATCGCCGCCGCCACCGTCGATTCCATCTCCGAGGGCCGCTTCCGGCTCGGGCTCGGAGTCGGTCATCGGGAGATACACCTGATGCGCGACGATGTGGAGAAGCACAGGCCTTCCCCGTTCGAGCGTCCCCTGCTGAGGCTGCGCGAGACCACCGAGTTGACCCGCGCCATCATCAAGGGCGCCTACCGGGGCGAAGTGGTCCGGTACGACGGCGAGATCTTCCACGTCCGCGACTACGAGCCGTGGCTCGGGCCGTACCGGGACAACATCGAGATCTTCTACGGCGCGCTGGCCGAGTCCACCTTCGAGTTAGCCGGTGAGATCGCAGACGGCGTGGCGCCCATCTTCGTTCCCCTCGACTTCGTTCCCGTCATGAAGGAAGCTGTGGCTCGCGGGGCGGCCCGTGTCGGACGTGACCCTGCGGAGGTGGAGTTGGCGTGCTACCTGCCGACCTCTGTGAGCGAGGATGTGGATGCCGCCAAGCTGGCCGCCAAGTACGACGTGGCAATCCACATGTCCTCCTACCACTACTACCGCACCTACTTCAACCGGCGGGGCAAGGGCCACATCGCCGGCCAGGTGGCTGCCCGGGTCGACGCGGGGGACATGGAGGCGGCGGTCGAGTTGATCGACGACGAGATGGCCGACGCGGTCACCGTCTACGGAACTCCGGAGATGTGCCGCGAGAAGATCGACGTCTACCGGGCGGCCGGGATCACCCTGCCGATCATCTTCCCGCTCTACCCCGGCTTCCGTAGCTACCTGCCTAATCCGAAAGCACGGGACGGCATCATGCAGATCATCGACTCGCTGGGCAGTTGACAGACAGAAACCGAAGTCGCAGCGGTGGCGCGGCCTAACTCGCATGAGAGCCCTTATCAGGGAGGTTGATGCTGCCGCGGGTGTGTCCGGGAACATGAAGAAACAGGGCTAGCCGGTATGAAGCGGACGCCCTTCGACCGAAGACTGATCATGACGCGGGCAGCCCGTGGGCTGGCGGAAGCGGTGCCCGCCATCGCGGGCCGGACCCAGGAGAAGGTGGCGGTGGGGGAGGGACCCGGAGGAAAGGTCGCAGGGACCCGGAGGGAAGGTCGCAGGGACCCGGAGGGAAGGTCGCAGGGGCGTTTTGGCGACCTCATGGTGCGGGACGATGACGGGTCGCCAAGTCGGGAACGTCGAGCAAAGGCCATGTTACGGCATTGCCCTTGCGGTCAGTTGAATCGACGAAGGGTTCAGGACCTTACTGGGTCAGCGGTACCGGGTTCCTATTGGCTCAGGAATCTCCGCTAGGGGAACTCGACCACCCGGCGCCTCGCAAACTTCCATGTGCCGTTCACTCTGTGGATCTCGTCGTTGTAGGCGCACATGAGCGCCGGGTTGGCGCCCGGACCGGCGGGAGTGAACATGATGTGGTAGGCGAACAGGGTAGCCCGGTCGCCTTCACCGTCGATGATCATGTTGGTGGTCCAGTGCTGGGCGCCTCGCCACTCGGCGTACTCGGGTTCGGTCCAGAAGGCGGTGGCGAAGGCCCGCAGCTCGTCGTGCCCGCGGAAGGTGGGGACCACCAATCCCTCGAACACGCCGTCGGGGAGGAAGGTGTCCACCCATCCTTCGATGTCGCCCGAGTCGATCGCCCGGTTGTATCTGGCCACCAGTTCCTGGATCTCGATCTTGTCGGCCACGCTGAGGGGCATGGCATCCTCCTTCCTGCTTACCGGCGTATCGGTGCGGCCTTCCGGTCAGGACGGGTTGCCGCCCAGGGAACCGACGAAGGCCCCGATGTCCTGGCAATTCTCCAACTCGGCACACCGGTCGAGTATCTCGTCGAAGCGCGCCCGGGGCATCGAATCGGCCAGGCAGTAGTCGTAGAGGCCGTCGTACTTGGCCATCAACTCGGCTTCGGACAGCGGACGCTCAGGTTCCCCTCTCGGCTGGTGGATCGTCCGGGTAGACGACGTCCCGTCCCGTTTCTCGACGGTCACTCGAGCGGGGAGGCCCTCCGGGAAGAGAGCATCCAGATCGCTCGCCGGTTGGCACTCCACCCGGTCCATCAGCCGTTTCGTTTCGGGATCGTGCAGCGCTGCCGGTTCCAGCGCGTCCAGCCAGGCCCGCCGGTCCTTGACCACCTTCGCGGCGAAGAAGAACGAACTGAGCCGGGCCACCTCCGGTGCGGCCGGGTCGCGACGGTCGTCCGTCCCGGTGACGAGATGCATGGACCGGGGCTTCTCTATCAGCACCTTCTCCACATCGTCAGGCGCCAGGTCCTCCTCCACGACGATGCGCATCAGGGCCTCGATCTCCGAGTGGACGTATCTGGTGGTCGGGTACGGTTTCAGACCCACCCTGGTCACCTCGAAAGGGTTGCCCAGGGCCGAGAGGGGAGCCATGTCCGGGACCAGGCTGCGAGCGTTCAGGAAGCCGGTCGGGGCCTCGATGACGCGGGGCGATCCCCGCAGTCCCTCCCGCGCCAGCAAGGCGGAAACGACCCCGGTACCGGGCTGCCAACCGCTCAGCATGGGCCGGCACCAGTATCCGGGTGAGGTCAACTCCAGCGAGATCGTCCCCCCTACCGCCAGGTAGGCGCCGATACCCAGCGCGTCCGTGTGCCCGTCCCGGTCGAGCCCGAGGATCTTGGCACCCGCCAGCGCCGCGCCGGGAGCGTTGGCGTCTGTCGTGTCGATGACCCCCTGCCCGACGTTGAGCGCCATACCCAGCTTGGTTATCCCCTCTACGCCGACCGCCACAGCCAGCGCGAACTCCGGGAAGGCGACCTGCCGGGTCTCGGCGAGGGCGAACACCGCCGGGAAGACGCCGGGGCAGATGTGGGTCGGGGCGCTCCATCGGTGCACGTCCATCAGGTTGAGGGTGTGGGCAAACGCCCCGTTGACGATCGCCGCGTGCTGGGGAGTGGTCGTCACGTCCCGCCCGAGAATGGTGCACGGCCCCGGATAGAGTGCAGCCAGCCTTACGAGAGGCTCCAGTCCTGGACCCGACGATTCGCCCACGCCTCGTCCGGTCGACGCGGCCAGCGATATCACCACGTAGTCCCGGCACAGACGCACCACCCCCTCACGGACCTCGTCGTCCAGGTCTCCGTAGGAGAGGTCGTAGGCCCAGTGGCCCAGGCGAGTGGTCAGAGGTTCCGGAAGCAGGCTCCACGGTAGGTCGGCGACGGTGGGACGCATAGTGCACCTCCCTTTCGACATGTGCGCGCCCGCGGATCGGTGCCGATCGCGGACGGTGTTCAGGCTAGCCGCAACGCATCCTGAGATCAGGGCGAGCAACGTCTGGTGTCCGCTCGCGCGCCGGCCTTCGGGACTTGGTTCCGAGCTTACGGCTATCCGAACCATCCCGCCGCCGGGTTGTTTGGTCAGCATCGAGAGCGTCATGTCCATCCTCTACGCCATCATCGACCGGCGCGGATCGACGGGAGGGGAGGTTGGGAACGCGGCGGAACGGCCCATGCGAGCAGTAGAATGTCGACCGCGACCCTGTGGTGGATCGAAGCGGGCTTCCGCATCCGGTGAATCAAGGACATGGACACGGCGGTCTCGTGGGTCAAGCGGAGCCCGAACCCGATGCGGGGACCGAACGAGGTCAATGTCGCCGGGCCTCGAGCCGGGATCCGGGGAAGCTCCAACGACGGACCTAGCCGAGAGGGGACCGCATGCGCGGTCGGCATACGGGAGTCGTTGTCCCAGAGAGTACAAACAGCCGGATGAGTAAGGATAAGCAATGTTGAGTTTAGAAGATCGTCTTGACGAGCAAAGTAAGGCCGTTCTGGAGATGATCCCGGAAGGTCTCTTGGATCTGTCGGACATCACTACCGCTCGGGCAGCGGTCGACGGTCTCATGGCCGCAATGCTCGCCGACGCTCCCGACGTCCCCGGCGTGGAGGTGGAAGACCACTGGGTGCCGGGAGCGCCGGGGGATCCCGACGTGATGGTCCGGGTCTACACGCCGTCCGGTGTCGATGGACCGGTACCTGGTCTGTACTGGATCCACGGCGGGGGGATGGTGCTGGGGAATGTCCCCATGGACGACCTGAACTGCAAGGGCGTAGCCGTACAGATGGGCTGCGTGGTGGCCTCGGTCGAGTACCGACTCGCGCCCGAGCATCCGCATCCCGCTCCGATAGAGGACTGCTACGCGGGGCTGAAGTGGTTCGCGGAGAGCTCCGACGCTCTGGGAGTCGACCTCGGCAGGATCGCGATCGGCGGCGCCTCGGCCGGGGGAGGGTTGGCCGCCGCTCTGGCCCTCCTGGCGAGAGACCGGGGTGAGGTCGGGGTCTGTTTCCAGCAACTCATCTACCCGATGCTGGACGACCGGAACATCACCCCCTCGAGCCATTACGTACAGCACCCAAAGACGTGGAACCGCAAGGCCAACATCGCCGGGTGGACCGCTCTGCTGGGCAAACCGGCGGGTTCCGACGATGTCTCGCCTTACGCGTCACCGGCCAGAGCCGAGGACCTGTCGGGCCTTCCGCCGGCTTTCATCATCGTGGGCGAACTGGACCTATTCGTCGACGAGGACATCGAATACGCGCAGCGCCTCATCCAGGCGGGGGTCCCCACCGAGTTGCATGTGTTCCCCGGGGCCTTCCACGGCAGCGACCTAATGGTGCCCATGTCCGAGAACAGCCAACGATGGGCGGCGATCAGGGCGGCAGCCCTGCGCCAGGCCCTGCACAGGAACGGCTGACCGCCGGGACGGACGGGTCAGGACCAGCCCCGATATCTCACGGGGGGTTTGTACTCGGCAAGCAGGGTGTGGGATACGAGCTTCTGACCAGGGACTACGGCCATCTCCACAATCCCGTCTCGGCCCGGTGGGATCTCCACCTATCGGGTGAAGCCCGGCCCAGTCTTCCCGCGGCCGAGCGTGAGCGATCAACCGCGGTCATCGGCAGTCGCGCTGCTCGGAGTGGCGGCCGGCCTCCCTACGGCCACCGGCGACCGACCACCGATGCCGGCTCGGCGAATGGTCGCCCCGGCAGGTGATGCTCCTCAGCCCGGCGGTATCACCGGAAGGACTATGTGGGAGGGCCGGATGGTGTCGTGGTGGACACTTTGGCGGGCTACCCGGATCTGGTCGTCGTCCGCTGCCGGATTGCCCGTGTTGAGGTTGCGGGCGAAGCGGGGAAAGTTGCTGCTCGAAACCTCCACTCTGACGCGGTGGCCCTTCCTGAACACGTTGCTGGTCACCCACAGATCGATGGTGAACTCGTAGACCTCGTCCGCTTCCAGCAACATCTGGCGCTCCGGACTCTGCCGGTACCGGCCCCGGATGATCCCATCGCACAGGTTCCTGGCAAAGCCATCCGGGTGGACGTCGACCAGCTTGGCGGTGAAGTCCGTGTCCCTGCCGTCGGTGCCGGCGAACAACTTGACCACCACCGGTCCGGTCACCTCGAGATCAGCTTCGAGTGGCGCCGACGTGTAGACCAGGACATCGTCTCGGTACTCGACCGCTCGCTGATCGAAGGAACCCCAATCCACGATCTCGGGGGTGCAGCAGGTGGCCCCGCCCAGAGTCGGGGTCGGGAAGGCGGGGTTGTACACGTACTCGTCGGCAGGCTCGTCCTCGGGCGGCTCGGCCGAAAGGGTCCCGTCGCCGAGGAGCGAGTTGGCCGAACCCCCGCTGTGGAAATACCAGGGGGTGAACTCGGTCCGCGCCAGCGGCCACTCGTGCTCGTCACGCCACTCGTTGGCGCCCATCGTGTAGATGCGCAACGGCGGGTCCTTGTCGACCCCGTTGTCCACCCCCTTCAACCAGTGGTCGTACCAGCGCAGTTGGATCTCGTCGACATCCACCACCGACGCCTTGCCGAAGTCGATTTCGCCCGCATGCGTCTCGGTATTTGTGTGGTGATGCCACGGCCCGATAACGACCCGCTGGTGGCTACGGGCCAACTCCGAACCGCCCCTCTGCTGCATCCCGACGAAGTTGTTCATCGTCCCGCCGGCGAAGATGTCGTACCAGCCGCCGATCTGCAGCGCCGGGATCTTCACCTTCTCGTACTGTTCCTTGATGGCCATCGACTTCCAGTACTCGTCGTAGTCGGGATGGTCCAACCAGTCCTGGAAGAAGTCGAGGTCCTTCCCGCCGAATGCCGGGATCGCCCGCAGGGGCAGTACCGAGAAGATGCGCTTCCAGTTGAACCGGTCGATGAGTTGCCACGTGCGTCCCCCCATCCGGAAACTCCATGTGGCGGCGAAGTGCAGGGTGAACGCGCCACCCTGGTAGTGCAGCGAACCGTGCAGATCGTCGCCGATCACCCGCGGGACTATCGCCTTCAGATACGGGCTGCCCATCACGGCCGCCATCCACTGCACGCCGCCCGGGTACGAGGCACCGTGCATGCCGACGTTGCCGTCGCACCAGTCCTGCGAGCCGAGCCACTCGATCGTGTCGTGTCCGTCCTCGTACTCCTGGATCCACGGGTTGAACCGGCCGTCCGAGTCGTTGCGACCCCGGCAGTCCTGGGCGGCGAACACGTAGCCGTTCTGGGCGAAGAAGACGGCCGAGTCGATCAGGGGGTCCGACATGTTGTCGTACGGCGTCCTTGCCAGGATCACCGGGAACGGTCCCTCCTGGGGCGTGGGGAAGTAGATATCTGTGGAAAGCTCGACACCGTCGCGCATCGGCACCCTCACATTGTTGAGAACGTCGATCTCGGCAGGGAGAAACGCTGGCTCCGCCATCAGTCACCTCTCAGAGAGTCTCGGGCAGACAATACTGCCCGTGTGAATACCGCCCGTGTGAATACCGCCCGCGTAGATACAGCCCGGGCGGTAGCCAAAAGAGAGCCATAGGCTCCTCTGCTGCTTTCGGTACTGCTGCGCGGGTCCCGCCTGGCCGGTCGGGGTCAGCTTCTCGTTCTGGCCGGAGTTCGCTTGCCGCGGCTTCTCGAGGCTGGCCGTTTGCTATTGCTCCGCGGATGCCGCGGCCGGTTCTTGCTGGTGGGATGCCTCGGTTTCCGGTGCTTGCGCTTCGGGTTCGAAGGTCGCCGGCTCTGGCCGCCGTTGGCCCTGCGAGGTTCGGGACGGCCTGTGCCGCCATCGAAGGTTCGGATGGCGGAGAGGTCCGCGTCGGTGATCGGTTGGTGCAGTCCCAGCCTTCTCTTCATGTATCGGATCTCTCTGATCTGGTCGGGCGGGACGAGCGTTACGACGATGCCGCCCTTGCCGGCGCGGGCGGTGCGCCCCGACCGGTGGCGGTAGACCTTGTGATCGTTGGGAAGGTCGTAGTGGATGATGGCACTGACGTCCTCGACGTGTATACCGCGTGCGACGACGTCGGTTGCTACCAGGGCCTGCACCCTCCCGTTGGCGAAGTCCCTCAATGCTCTGGTGCGCTGGTTCTGGTTCCGTCCGCCGTGGATCGCAGCCGCCGAGATGCCTTTTCGATCAAGTTGGCGGGCCAGCCGATCGCAGCCACGACGGGTCCGACAGAAGACGATGGTGGGTCCCGCGGCGTTGATCGTTCGGGCACTGACGGCGACCCGGTCGGTCCTGGCCACGTGCCAGAACATGTGATCAGCGGCAACCACATCGGGAGTCGCCTCGGTAACGCTGTGGCGGACCGGATCCTGCTGGTAGTCGCGGGTGAGTGACGAGACATCTCTGTCGAGGGTGGCGGAGAACAGCATCGTCTGGCGATCCCTCGACGTCTGGTCGAGCAGCCGCCGGACAGCCGGGATGAATCCCATGTCGGCCATCCTGTCAGCCTCGTCTATCACGACCTGCTCAACAGCAGAGAGGTCGACTGCGCCTTGATCGATCAGGTCCTCGAGACGCCCTGGGCACGCCACCAGTATGTCCACGCCCCGGCGGAGCGAACTGAACTGGGGACCGTAACCGACACCGCCATAGACGACAGCGACACGGGCTCTTCCCGAGAAGGAACGAATCTCGGTTGCGATCTGGTCGGAGAGCTCGCGGGTTGGAGCCAGCACCAACGCCTTCGGTTTGTGCGGGTCGGCGCGGCCAGAATTGGCGACGAGCGGAATCCCGAAGGCCAGCGTCTTGCCTGAGCCGGTGGGGGCGCGACCGCATACGTCACGTCCTGCCATCGCGTCGACCAGCGCGGCTGCCTGGATCTCGAACGGTTGGGTGATTCCGCGCCGGGCGAGGGCGTGGCCGATGAACTTGGGGACGCCCAACTGGGCGAATGTAGAGGGCATTGGTCTCCTAGGAGGTTGGATGGAAAACGGGTGCTTGGTCGGCCAGCCGTACGCTGACCAGGTAGTTTGTTATCGGACAACTGGCCGGCAGGGTGTTTCCCACCACCCTCCTAGCAGGCTGGTTCCAAAGACGGTGCGGCACAGCGGCCACCCTCCTCGGGACGGGCATCGTGTCGGCCGACAGGCGGCGACGCAGGGGTTCAGTGGCGCGTCAACAGGGCGACAAGGAACGAATAGCTTTGAGTTTGGTCCAGTAGTGACTGGAAGGACCGAAGTCCGTTTGCGAAACCCACCGACCGGCATCTAGCCGGATTGGAACCGATGTTACCACAGCGGGCGGAGCGATCCTGCCGATGCGGCCGCGTGGGCGGAGCAACGAGAGATCGAGAATGGAACGACAAGCGCCGCCGGCCGGATCGGACGGCGGCGCTCATCAAGCCTGTTCGTTCAGATACGTTTCACGTTCTGGGCTTCGTCGCCTTTGCGGCCAGGTCCGATGTCGAACTCAACCACATGACCTTTTTCGAGGGTCCTGTAGACCTCCCCGACGATGTTGGAGTAGTGGACGAACACGTCGTCACCTCCCTCGCGCGAGATGAAGCCGAAGCCCCTGTCGTTATCGAAAAACTTGACTGTTCCTTGCATTCATTCACTCTCTTGAGTTCCGGTCCTTGCGACCATAGAGGATGCAACCCTACCGCGCCAGAGCCCCACCGCCAATCGCACCCCTCGGCGTGGAAGGCCGACGGGGCGCAGCCGCCCAACGCATGCGGCTGCAAGATGGCGGTCTCAGGTCCGAAGCCGGCCTCCCAGCGAGGGAGGTGTGACGGCAACATCGAACAGCCAATTCGCCGGACGTCGCTCGCAGAGCGCTGCGTGAAGGCACATCGTGTGGTGGGTTTTCGGTCCCGCACGACGCGTCTCACCATCACGCCCTGCGCGCATCGGATCCCTGATCCACGAGGGGTGGCTCCACCGCAGGGGAACCGGATGAAGTCCCGACAGGGAGCATCCTCGCGGTATGACCCATACACCGACAGAAGCACCCGATCCGGAGTCTAGGAGGGTACTGAGCAATCCACCAGCGGCATGCCAACCGTCGGCATAGTCCCTGGTCGGCGGACGGCAGGCCCCAGCAATGGTCATTGGTCAGCACCCTCCTAGGTTCAGGGCCACATCGAGCCGCATGTTGGACCAACCGGATCGGGACTAACCGCTCTCGCTGCTGTCAGCAGTTGGCCCCGATTCGCATGCGGGGGTTTGTCCTGGGCGAACGGGGTGCGGGAGGTGAGCTTCTGGCCAGGGATCACAGCCCCTTCGATGGTCGTGTCTCGGCCCCGGAGCGACCTTCACCCGTTCGGGTAGAGCCCGGCCCGGCAACGACGATGTGGTTGATGCCGCCTGGCGCCGTGGGTGTGTCCGGAACCTGAAGTCCGGAACGTAGAGTCCGAAACATGAAGCATCCGGGCTAGCGGTCGGCAAGCGACCGTTCTGGCTGGGGAGACGACCGGGTCCCAGGGTCCCCGAGTCGGAAGTTCGTCACACAAGAGCGGGCTACACCCCCACCCCGCCGAACCCCGAGAACGCGAAAACCGCCCGAAACGTGCCTCTTTCCTTGGGATCCCACCCCCGCCGCCCCCTCCAAGGGTCACGGACGCGACCTTCTATCCCCTGTGCGGGCCGGTTGCGGACAGTATGAACCCTGCCACGGTCCGCTCGACGTCGGAAACGAACCGCCGGTGTATACGGCTATCTACCATTGTGCAAC
>JGIcombinedJ30088_10002832_pt1 | contig 16477 bp, 17 predicted proteins | sample PinacodermPK_FD_30088 | JGI IMG/M metagenome (IMG submission 30088)
TTAGCTTTTCACCATTTTCCTCGAGTTCAGCTTGGCTTTTCAGATTTTTGAAAATTTCTTCTGGGTCATTCAATAGCGATAGTGGGGGTTGCCTATAAGCTTCGACATCTGTTAATTCGTCCAGAGGAAGTGTTTGTGCTTCTTGTCGCGCCCTTTTACTTTGCTTGATGGACGTTGAAAGACCATTTTCAAATGTTGGCTTGTCGTCATCTCTCTGCTGTTGATCATCCAAAGCGTGAATTGGATTATTCAAAGCTTGTGATGACTGTCCGTCTAAACCATTGGTTTTTGGGGTAAAATTGAAACCTGCATGAGTTTTTTCTCGAATGACAGGTTCCTTTTCCTCTAGCAATCCCCAAACGCTACTGAAGATTTGTTTCACTCTGTTTGGTTTCTTGTTTTGGGGTGGTGAAGGGGTAACCTCACCGCTCAGTTTTGCATAAATATCCGGCTCTTTGTCAGCCATTGGATCATTTTCATCTTGCGCAAAGAAATTAGCTAGTCGCGCCCGAAGGCTGTTCTTCACTGGCATCTCAACGTCTGATTCACTTGGATCACTCCCTTGAATCGTCATTGGTTTACTTGCTGGTGGGGATTTTTCTTTAGTTTTAGCACTCGCGATAATTACATGGATAATTTCTTTAATCGAAAAACCAAAAGCATAGAAGGCGACAACAAGCAGAAGGGTCCCAAATATTACACTTGAGAATTGCAAATATGTTTCTGGAGAGAAAAACAACAAATGTAACAAAGCACCATTGACTGTATCGCCAAATAAACCGCCCAAACCAAAATAATGGTTCCACCAATTTAATGGGGCCAATGTCGCTGCAAAAGCGGATGCTAGAGCGAGTAAGATTGGAAAAAGAATAAGACTTTTTATGAATCGTTCAGTCTGGGAATAAAACGTGAAGCGGACTGCCCATATAAGAGAGAAGGCGCTTAAAGCCCAAGCTCCTAAGCCACATACGACAATGGACCTACTCGCAATCATTGCTCCAGTTGGTCCGAACAGGTTACTCACTCCCTCACTCTGGTTCAAATTAAATACCCCCGGGTCATAGGGAGAATATGAGCCAAGCATTATTGACCAGCTGACTGTAAAGACAAACAGTGCAAAACCGAAAAGCCCTTGAAAAAATTTGATCAATACTTTACGCCACGTGTTTCCAATTAATGGTTGGCTTAGTCTTATTTGATAAGTCATCACAATTACTCTTCTATTATTGAAGTACCTCTTTGAGGCCTTGAAGACCCACTTTTAATTCAGGTTCGTCGGCAACAAGTGCAACACGTATAAATTCAGTACCTGGATTAATTCCATTCACATCCCTGCTGAAATATGCTCCGGGGATGACCTTAATTCCTTTGTTTTGCCAAAGTTCAAGCGTCACTTTCTCACCATCAGGAACTTTGATCCAAAGAAAGAAACCTCCCTGGGGCGGGCTATAACCGTTTAGGTTACCGAGAATTTGATCGCTCAACTGGTACTTAACCCGATATCGCTGACGGCTTTGAACAACATGGTCTTCATCAGCCCATAGTTTTGTAGCGATATTTTGCAACGGAATTGGAATTCCAGGATCTGAATATGACCTATATTTTTTGAGTTGGGTGATAATCCTTGGTCCGCCGGCCATAAACCCGACGCGCAATCCCGGTAAGTTTGAGCGCTTGGATAAAGAATTAAACACGAGCATTCGCTCAGTATCAATACCTTCTTCCGATAAAGTTTGAAGCATGCTTGGGGGAGGGAGTTCACGATAAATTTCGGAGTANCATTCATCTGAAAAGACTACAAAGTCATGCTCTGCCGCTAGATTCATGAGGTTTTTGAGAAAATTTAGGGAAGCAATCGACCCTTGAGGGTTTGATGGAGAGCACAAATACACGATTGATATTGTATCCCAATCATTTTTGGACAGTGCTCCGAAATCTGGAAGATAATCCGTTTCTTCAATGGCGTTGATGTATTTTGGGACGGCATTCGCGGCTACGGCTGCACCGGCATATACTTGATAAAACGGGTTTGGAATCAGAACCCTAACCTGTTTACCATTTTGTGCATCTGGACACAATGCAACACACGCGTTGAAAAGTCCTTCTCTTGAACCATTGGTCGCAATGATATTTTTTTCAGGGTCAAGTTCCACTTTATAACGCCTTTGCAGCCAGTTTGTAATGGCATTCCGTAAGTCCCTTGTTCCATTTCTTGGTGGATATTTACCAAATTGTTGGACTGAATTGAGTATCTCATCGGTGATAAAACGAGGGAACTCATGATTTGGTTCACCCATAGACATGTCAATCACCCTGTTTGTATAGGGTGCTGAATCTCCAAGCAAAACTCGGAGTCGATCAAATGTATATTCAGGTAATTGTTGATACCTGCTTGACAATTGCATACTGTGTTTTTGCCTCAATTAAGGCCTTTATCGACCTTTTATAAAAAGTAATTTATATTATTTGAAGAAAAAATCAATAGTTTTATGCTGACAGTGTCTTTTAAGTTCATTGATTATTCCGATTATGCTTATTGGTCTGAAAGCAGGCTTCCATCTTCGCCAGTTGTTTATATTGCATCGCCAACTCACGGGGTCAAGATTCTTCACCTCCAAGGAACCATCCCAAGCAAGCCATCCCAACGGGCAACATGGAAGATCTTTTTCTCGTACAAAGCAACCACACCATCGGAAAACTACCGATATCTGGCCATCTCACATGCACAATGCCCTCCTAGGATTGACCAGTGGACTTCTCAAGTTCAGCGGTGACCTCGTCATGGTTAGCCCAGAACAAAGCTTAGCTCATGCCCAAAATTATCGTAACAGGTACAATACTAATTGAAGGGGTACTGTCTTTAACATATCGCCCTATTTTGTAGGTGAATTTATAACCCGGTTAAATTCCAAAAGAATCATGCCAGCAGGTGATATTTATAATCATATTAAACAAGCTAAAAAGAAAGCTACTGAAGATTTTTGCGAAACGAATATCGATAGAAATTCGGTAGAGGAACTTTTTAATCACCTGCTGCATCAGGGATTTATTCAGCCAGACGGTTCGGGTGATTATGTCTGTCCTATCCCCTCACTTCGGAGTTGGTGTCTAACCAAGGCCGGTATGGAATACCCGCAGGAAGAAAACCCGGCATCCCAACCATCAAATTAAGGTCCCATCCTCGCTAGTTTCATGATTGCGGCATTGCAAGGTTCTTTGACTTAAAGAAATCTTATAGACTATTTTAAATTCAGGCATTGGTTCGTACTCCTCAACCTTTGAGAATTCCAAGGCTAAGAGATGGAGCTATGAACACATAACACAAAAAATGGAGAGCATCGCCAACCAAGTTAACACTCTCCATGATCACAATCGGAGTCATAAATGACATAGAAATCCAAAAATAATGTTACTATTTCTGGAAATATTTGTTATGTTATCCAAGCAGAAATTAGCTCTTCCATTCCACAAACGATTTGTTCATTTACAGTATCTGGGCTAGGTTTAGAATGGGATGTGTGAAATCGTTGATTATGATTCACTCCACTTGTCAATAGAAATTTTACCGTGGTCATTCAAAAATCAATTCTTCTTTGGTCACCTAACTCTCAAGTCAATAAAGCCCTGAAGGAGTTAATCGAAAGTGATGAGGAATTTACTGTGGATGATTTTCAACAAGACCTAACTGCTGAACAGCTTGCCGAAAATTATTCCGCGTTCATAGGTCATATGGAACACGCGAGTGATATAGACAGTATGGTGTACTCAACGAAATCAGTGATAGCAGGATTGAAAGACCTTCCTTGCATCTTCCTGGCACCTAAAAGCTTCAAAGTTGAAATTAGTTTTTTTGACCCCCAAAGAGCATTGAAAATAGAAATACCGTTTAAATTTCGAGAATTCAAAGCCCAATTATTACGCTTGATATCTGAGTTTGAGCACGATCAGATGACAGAATTTTACATTGGCGAAACAATGGTTAACCCCCAACGTTCATATTGTCTGAACCAGTCAGGTTATTCAATAAAATTGACTAAAATGGAATTGAGTCTTTTGATGTGTTTACGGCATGCCAATGGTCGCGTTTTATCAAGAGAGTATTTGTTACAAAAAGTATGGGGTTATAATTCCACAATCGTGACCAAAACACTTGATACCCATATTCATTGGTTGCGACAAAAGATTGAACCCAATCCCAACACTCCCCAATATTTAATGACCGAAGATGGGGGATATTGCCTGTCCCTTTCCACAAAATAAATCACGTCAATTGAGAATCCTAAATGATTGAACGCTTTACTGTCGCAACTTGGAATATCAACTCAATTCGGTTAAGAATGAACCTGGTGTGTCAGTTTCTTTCCCTTTACCAACCTGATGTTCTTTGTCTGCAAGAAACCAAATCACCGACTGAGTTGGTTGATATGACCCCCTTAATTACGATGGGGTATCCACACTTTCTCATGCGTGGACAAAAAAGTTACAATGGGGTCGTAATAATTTCTCGATTGCCACTGACTGAAGTAGCTCAAAGGAACTTCATCAATAAGGATGAAGCAAGACATATTGCAGGACGGCTTCCCAATGGAATCACCATTGAAAACTGCTATGTACCTGCCGGCGGGGATATTCCAGATCGTGAAATCAACACTAAATTCGGCGATAAACTTGACTTTATTGCAGGGATGACTGACTGGTCAAGTCGTTCCCTACCGCAGAAGACAATCCTCTTAGGTGACTTCAATATAGCTCCATTGGAGGACGATGTATGGTCCCATAAGCAATTGCTTAAGGTAGTCAGCCATACCCCCATAGAGGTAAAAAGCTTGAACGATTTGTTGAAGGCCGGTGAGTGGGTTGACATTGTCCGCCACCATCAACCCGAGGGCAAACTTTATTCATNGTGGTCTTACAGGGCCCGTAATTGGGCTACGTCCAATCGCGGACGACGCCTTGATCATATTTGGATTTCGCAAGATATTTTGGGAATAGCAAAAAAAGCTTATATTCTCCGAGATATTCGGGATTGGGAGCGACCTTCAGACCACGTACCGGTTGTTACAGAGTTCGTTTTTTAAGAGAAAACCTCTCACTTTATACTTCTGAGTATTTGAAAAGATACTTCGCAACACCCATATAGTGACGGACATAAATGGAGAAATTTTCAGATGTTGAACCTAGATAATTCATCCCCAAAGCAAGTCGCAATTGAAGGCACCGAAGCTCAATTTAATTCCGAGGTTGTTGAAGCCAGTCTTACACAACCGGTCATTGCTTATTTCACGGCTCAGTGGTGTGGCCCCTGTAAAACTATGGGACCGATTATTGAGCAGGAAGTTGCCAAGGCCAAGGGAAAAGTTCAGCTGGTCAAATATGACGTTGACAAAAACCGTAATTTGGCAGCTCAATTACGGATTCAATCAATTCCCACAATCTATGCCTTCTTTGAAGGAAAACCAATCAACGGTTTTGCGGGAGCCAAAACTGCTTCTGAAATTGGTACGTTTATTACTGAACTCATCAAACAAAGTGGTGGCGTTACCATTGACGACAAACTTGAAGAAGCTGAAGAAATCCTTGATAAGGGCGGAGTCGTGGAGGCCATGCAAATCTATGGAGCGGTTTTACAAGAATTTCCAGACAATGCAGTCGCCTACGCTGGTATGATACGGTGTCACTTGACTTCAAATGATCTTGAGAATGCTGACGCAATGATAGAGGGTATTCCTGAATCTATTGCCCACTCAAAAGAAATTGAATCGGTTAAGGCAACTATAGCTCTTAGAAAGCAAGCACTCGATTCTGGTCCCATCAGTCAGCTTGAAACAAAGGTCGCGACAAACCCTGATGATCACCAAAGTCGTTTTGATTTAGCCATTGCCTTGCACTCAAATGGTAATGTTGAAGGCGCGGTTACAGAATTATTGGAATTGTTTCGGCGCGACAGAGAATGGAATGAAGAAGCTGCTAAAAAACAATTGCTTACAATTTTTGATGCCTTAAAGCCNGAAAATCCAATCGCCTTGAAAGGCCGTAGGAAACTCTCCTCATTGATCTTTAACTAATAATTAACTGCCATGAGTGAAACTAAATTTGACCGACGTATGCTTGAGATGTTGGTATGCCCTATTACCCATGGTCAACTCGTTTACGATAGCGAAAAACAAGAATTGATTTCTAAGTCGGCTCATCTTGCCTACCCAATTCGTGATGGAATACCAGTGATGTTGCCCGATGAGGCTAGAAAATTGGAGGACTAAACGGTTTAAAAGTCTGATTGCATTGCCTTAGGAATATCCCCCGCCAAACCTGCTGCCTCTTTAATCAATATCCCTTTAAGTGTCGGAATACGATTAAGTAAGCTAACACCAAATTTGCGAAGAAATCGAAACTCAAACGAGCTCTGTAAATAAATCCAGTTAAAGCGGTCCGTTATTCCTGTAAATGCCGTTGAGTCAAACTGCCGCCACCTCTGATATCGCTCCAAGACCATATCGAATCCTATATCTTCACCTCTTTGACAGGCTTGGGTCAATACCTCAACTAAAGCAGCAGCATCTCGCAAGCCTAAGTTTAATCCCTGCCCGGCGAGCGGATGGATCTTTCTTACGGCATCGCCTGCCAGGATAATTCTCTTTTTAATCAACCGGTTGGAAATAGCCATGCTTAACGGCCAGGCCGTCCGTTCACTCGTAATACTGAAATCTCCCAAAGGACTATGAAAGTATTGTTGGAGCCGATTGTGAAATTCATGAACCCCGAGATCTTTGAGTAGGTTGGTTGTCTGGGTTGGATTAGTCCAAACAATGCACACTTCGTTTGAACTGATTGGTAGAAAAGCGAGCGGACCTGTTGGCAAAAAATACTGACGGGCCACACCAGAATTTGGCACTTCGTGTTTTACGGTACAAGAGATCGCGGATTGCTCATAATCTTTAGTTAAATAATTAAAGCCTGTGTCACAGGTTAACTGGCTTTGCCGGCCATCACAGATTGCGACAATCCGAGAATTGAAGCTAGGTTTGCCATTAGCATTAAGGGTAACATAACCCACTGTCCGATCTAAGGATTCGATTTCAACATTAGAAAATACTTTCAGGAGTTTATTTTTGGTGATTTTTGTGTTGAGCACCTTATACAAGTCTTTTTCTGCAATCATACAGCCAAAGCTGCTTGCACCAATTTGAAATGGGTCAAGCTCAATAATCTCATGGGAAATACCATCGCCCAAATTCTGTTCTATGACTTCAACGGAAGTAATTGGATTCCCCGAATTCTGGATAATATCGCTCAGTCCGATAGAGTTGAGATAATTACACGACCCCAATGAGAGAGCAAAATAACGACTAGCCCGATCGGCACGGGATTTTCTAGTTGATTTATCAACGAGAGCAACTGTAAAACCTTGCTGAGCAAGGTCCACTGCTAGTACGGAACCAACGATTCCGCCTCCGACAATTGCGACATCATATTCAATACTCATAAGAAACTTACCTCAATTGCTTTTTTGTTTATTTACTGCGGCGATCAATAAAGTTTTCAAATATAGAGACCCAAATGGCATCTGAAACCATTTTTTACATTCTAATTATTGTTGTCATAATGTTAATCCGAAAAGAGTATACAGAATCCAACGCCATTATGCCATTATTTCTGTATAATTTTGGCCGTTGTCGCTCATATTCTTTTGTCCCATGTTCGTTGAATTTGGCTCACAAATAGGTAGTCAAGACGTCTTGTGATAGCCTAATACCCCATCGTCTTTTTTGCCGAAGTGACAACAGCATGCCTATCGCTTATCAAAATTATGCTTTACTTTTCTTTGTTTATACTTGTTATTGAAACAACCGGCAATAAGCAATGTAATCGTGAACTTACAGGAAAATCAGCCAATATAGTGTTGATTTTTTTTCATTATGGCAGTATTGAAGTAAATGAAAATGCTTTCGAAAAACGTTGCATTTGATAGCCTAAAATTTTTCCTACAACGGACGAAGTATTAGGATTCCATTTGATCTAATGCAGAGACCTGACACCATGACAACACCAAATTTAAGTTCATCCGCTATTGAGTTAGGCTGGGCAATTGAAAAACAGACCATTAATCCGGTTGAACTCGTTGAGGCCTGTATTGAATCGGTAGAAAACAACCGCATAGCCAAGACCATCTATTCGGTCTTTGCAAAGGACCGTGCATTAAACGAAGCCAAAGAAGCATCCATCAGGGCAAAAAATGGCCAACGATTATCCCTGCTTGATGGTGTGCCTATTTCTTGGAAGGATTTGTTTGATACAGAAGGAATACCAACAGAAGGCGGCACAAAGTTTTTAGCTGGTCGTGTTCCTAAAGCGGACGCCGAAGTTGTGCGGCGATGTGCCAACGCGGGGTTAGTCTGCCTTGGCAAAACTCATCTGAGCGAGCTTGCTTTTTCTGGTCTGGATTTAACCCTATCACTGCCACTCCTCCTTGTATCAATGATGACAATGTTGTTCCCGGGGGTTCTTCATCAGGTGCAGCGGCATCTGTTGCTTTTAAAATGGCCGCGATAGGCATTGGCTCAGACACTGGCGGTTCAGTCAGAGTTCCGGCCTGTTGGAATGATCTGGTTGGGTTAAAAACAACACATAGCCTCATCCCGTTAACAGGGGTTATTCCCCTGTGTAATAGTTTTGATACGGTAGGACCTTTATGTCGAACTGTTGAGGATGCGGCTCAAATATTTTCAATTATGGTTCAAAAATCCCCGATCAATCTTCGTGGTGTTGAGATTAGCCGATGTACTTTTTTAGTTCCCCAAGCTTCGACGCTTGAATATATCCAATCACAACCAGAAGAGGGTTTTAATCAGGTCATATCACAACTGAGTCACAACGGAGCAACAATAGCCTATAAATCACTACCAGTAATTGATGAAGCCAATGAACTCGCCGGTTGCTTATACGGGACAGAGGCTTATTCCCAGTGGGGTGAAACCATAGAAGCTAACCCCGATACCATGTTTGCTCGTATTCAAGAGCGGTTTCTCACTGGGAAGAGATATTCAGGTGCAGATTTTGTTCGGGCTTGGCAAAAGCTTAAGACATTACGTGATTTGTTTTACCAAGAAACAGCCGGTTATGATGCCCTTCTCCTGCCAACATGCCCTATTTTACCGCCATTAAAAGAGCGCATAATAAACGAGCCCGATTATTATGTTCAACAAAATCTACTGGCGTTACGGAATACTCGGTTAAGTAATCTCTTTAATTTATCAGCCTTGACCATACCCACACCGATTCCATCCACAGGGATTTCAGTCATTTCTTCGCCATTTAATGAAAACCAAGTGTTACGGGTTGGTCAGGCGATTGCCAATCAAATCAGCAAGCTGATTCGTCAGTTCAATCCAGAATAAGACAAGAACCTCCAGTGAAAAAGCAACCCTAGAAGGGTTTAGCCGTCAGCTGGCTACTCCATGATAGACCTTTAACTGCTTTTCAATGACCGTTGTCAAAAATCCCAATCCTTGGGCTTTAGGTACTAAATCATTTATTTTAATCAACCCATTCATAAACCTGTCCATTTCTTTATTGGTATCAACCGTACCCGTGTAGAAGATTATCGGACACGTGATCCCTTTCCCCCGTGCGTAATCAGCGATCTTCAAGCCTATATGCCGGTCACGATTGCCTGGTTTCATCGGTAACCGATCATCAAGAATAATAATGTCTATGTCATCTTTGTGTTGAGCAAGAATGTTTTCGGCACGATACCCAAACTTGGCTTCAAGAACTTCAGTCACATGAAAATCAGCAAACCGCTTAGGTGATTTCAACAATTTAACCAAAGCTTTTAATTGCTCAGTGTCATCTTCAACAACCAATGCCTTTACACAGATTATTTTCGATTCAGCTGATTGCTTGTGAGGCGACAATTCCATATTTATCCGCTGTTACTATTCTTGAAGGTTCAGCTACAATGCCATTCAAAGAACAAGTTTATAGCCATTACTGACCGTTTTAATCAATTCGTGATCTTTATCCTCAAGAACGTTCCGAAGCCGATATATATGGGTCTGAATGGTATGACCTCCCGTCGGGTCATTAAACCCCCAAACATCCTGATAAATATCTTGTAGCGACATTTCGCGATTACGATTGAGATATAAATAGTTCAGAAAGCGGCTGAGTATAGGTGATAGGTAGACGCGACTACCGTTGCCATCTGCCGGGTCTAATATTTCTCGGCTCGGACAGAAATTCCATTGTCCTATTCTGACTTGACCACCGGCTTTATGATAGTTAACCATCAAAGACTTAACCCGTGAAATCATGACTTCGGGATTGTATGGTTTTTGAATAAAGTCAACGAGTGCCTTTCCCATTATATTTGCTTCTCGGCTTCCCTCTGGTGCAATATCCTCAAGTCCTGTTATGACAAGAACAGGAAGGTTATTCCCGGTATCACGCAACTGCTTAATAATTTCTTGTCCCCGGTAGCGAGCCACCTTACCTGGTTTTTCTGGAATGTTATTATCAAGAATAAGGATATCAATGAAATTCTTGCTAATAATGTCCATTGCTTGGGCTTCATTTGATGCCTCATTGATGATACCCACCTCATAGTTTTCATTGGAATTAAACATTTCGTTTAAGTCTTCCACAATTGAACTCCGTTCGTTGGCATTATCCTCGACAACCAAGAAGTTAACTTTATAAGCCATTCGATATCTCCGATTTATCCTTAACGTTTCTTTGAGTGATAATAATTACAAATAATTTTTTTGTAATTTGGTTATATTGATATTATTCTAACTTTAGTTATTTGCAGTATAAGAGTTTCAAATTATTGTGAGACATACTTTATAACCGATACTTCAATGTGATTTGTCTAAACTTAAGATATACGAATTAGGAGACTAACCTTTGATTTTTGCCGAAGCTAAATTTTCTATAGGACAAATCGTTAAACACCGCCGCTTCCCATTTCGTGGAGTTGTTTTTGATATTGATCCTGAATTTGCCAATACCGAAGAGTGGTGGCAATCAATCCCCGAAGAAATTCGCCCGAAAAAAGAACAGCCTTACTATTCGCTTCTCGCTGAGAATGATGAGCGTTATTATATCGCTTATGTATCGGAGCAAAATCTAGTTATTGATGAATCCGGTCACCCGATTTCGCATCCAGGAGTCGATTCTTTGTTTGGGAAACTCAATAATGACCGATATGAACCCGGCTTCCAACTCAACTAACTCAATTCAATAGCCTAAAGCACATCCATCTTTACGTGGATCAGACCCCCCAATAAGAACTCCCCTTTGGTGATCTATATGGATCCCTTGCCCACCTCCAAGTGGATCTTGCGGTATCGCAACCTGATGCCCAATGTTCGCAAGTTTTTGTCTGATGTCAGAAGGGAAACCCTTTTCAAGAAGCGATAGACCCTCGTCATAAAAGCATCTCGGGAAATCAAGCGCTTGCTGGATATCCATTTCATAATCAAACATATTGGTCAAGAACCGAGCATGACCAACGGCTTGATATTGTCCGCCCATTACCCCAAAAGACATGATGACTTTTCCATCTTTTCGAACCATTGCCGGAATGATTGTATGCAATGGCCTTTTTTGCGGGGCTATCTCGTTTGGATGGTCAGGTATAAGGTTGAATCCAGCTCCACGATTATGAAACAAAATCCCGTACTTGTCGGAAGCAATCCCTGAGCCAAACCCATGAAAAATTGAATAAATCAACGATACTGACATGGAATTAGAATCTACAACAGTTATGTAGATTGTATCCTTGTGTAAGGCACTATGTGTCGTGTACCCAACGTCAGCAATTACTTGATTAGGTTTGACCTGTCCAGCAAGTTGTGTAGCCACATTTAAGTCCAACATGTGATCAAGTTCTTGAGTATAGTCTGGGTCTGCAATAATGCGGTTTCGGGCATGCATTGCTATTTTGGCAATTTCAAGTTCAAGATGTGTTCGCTCTATACCAAGCGGATTCATTGCTTCCAAATTAAAGTTCTTCAGAATATTCAAGATTAATAGTGCCATGGCACCTTGGCCATTTGGCGGTTGTTCAATAATTTCATAGCCTCTGTAATCACTACTGATAACATGAGTGTAATCGGCTTTGGCGTTGGCAAAATCGCTGAGGGTGTGCACACCGCCATGCGCTTGAAGAGTATCAACCATATCCTGAGCGATTTCGCCTTCATAAAATGCAGACCGCCCATGCTTGGCAATTTTCTTGAGGACTTCCGCTTGCATAGGAGCGCGGAACACGTCCCCAACTTTGGGAACTTTCCCATTTTGTAGGTAAAACTGAGACGCTTTTCCTTTCAGAACTGATTGATCATTGAGCCAGTCCCTAGCAACACGAGGTGAAACAGGGACTCCTTCCTCAGCATATTGAATTGCTGGTTCCAATACTGCTTCGAGTCCAAGTTGTCCGTGATTATTTACCATAGTACAAAACGCATCAACAGCACCTGGAATGGTTACCGCTTCAGGATGATTGGGATCAATGATATTTCTGCCCTCTGACCTAATTTTTTCTGCATCAATCCCTTTTGGTGCTCGACCCGATCCATTAATGGAGAGAATTTCTTCACTTCCAGGGGAATTAATAAGGGCAAAGCAATCGCCGCCGATACCAGTCGATTGAGGTTCGCAAAAACCTAAAAGGATTGCTGCTGATACCGCGGCATCGACTGCGTTACCACCTTGATTTAAAATCTTTATTGCTGTTTGAGCAGCAATAGGATGGGAAGTCGCACACATTCCATTGGCAGCACAAACCATTGAACGATTGGGAATTTGGAAATCACGCATGTTATATCCTATTGTCTATGTCCAATCCAGACGGGCTGAGCCATAAAGTAACAACCCATGATATGAGGGCCATGAGCCCAGCTGTAAAGAGACATAAAGTAATCCCACCGAGTTGAAAGCTCAAACCAGATAAAAAAGTTCCTAACAAGCGTCCACTAGCATTAGCCATATAATAAAACCCAACATCAAGTGAGACACGCGAGGAATCAGAAAATGCCAAAATCAGATATGAATGGATGGCCGAATTGATTGCAAAAACAATACCAAAAATGATTAAACCCAGCGTGAGGGATAGGGTCAACCATGATGAAGGCATATTCGTAAAATATACCAAATTACCGAGTATGAACAAGACAATAAAAAGATACAGCACATACTTTTTCGTATGGCTGATTAACGCCAGAATAGGCAACCGCTCGTATTTGAAAAAATGCGGTGAAATCGACTGTATCACACCATAGCCCACAATCCAAAATCCAGTGAATAATCCTACAATTAAGCAGGCAATTTGATCACCCTCTATGGTTCCATCTGACAGAACTTCAAAGAAATAAATCGGAACCCCAACGACAAACCATACATCCCGAGCACCAAACAAAAATAAGCGAGCCAGCGATAAGCGTTTGATATTTCGACTCTTGGAAAACACTTCCCTCAACTTTGTTTTAACATCACCAGTCGGAAGATTGGGTATTGTGAAAATAATCACCCCCAAAGTTGTTATGGCTAGAACTGCGGCCATCAATAAAAGAGCTGTTTGGAATCCAACAATTCCAAGTAAAAATGCCCCGAGTAAGTAACCAATTCCTTTCACAGCATTTTTTGATCCTGTCAGGCGAGCTGTCCATTTAAACAGGCCTTCCTGGTTATTTGTGGTTATAAATTTAATGGTACTTTTGGAACTGTTCTTGGTTAAATCTTTTGCAACTCCTGACATACCCTGCAAAACCATAATAAATCCAACGGAAAGAACCACCGACCAATTCGGATTAAGTTGTGCTAAAATGAGTAATGCAACGACTTGTAAAATCATCCCCAAAAAAAGAGTCCGAGCTGTTCCGAATTTTGTTCCTATCCAACCTGCATACAAATTGGAAACCATCCCCGCAAACTCGTACAATAAAAAAAGATAGGCCAACTGAACGGGGGTAAATGCAAGAGTGTGAAAATGCAATAAAAGAACCATTCGCAATGCTCCATCAGTAAGCATAAAGGTGCAATAGGCTATTGAGACGGATATGTAGGCGTGAATGTTTCTTAATTCTGGCATCGCTACGAAACTTCTATTTTCAACTTCAAAAATTTTGTACTTTTGGACTTGCTAATAAGGATTAAAATTGTTCTAATGATGCATCAGTCATTGTTACAAATATTTGTTCAAATGTTCGGTTTATTCCTAATAGTCATGATACCATTGCGTTAATGTCAGTTCATAATCTCGCTAAATTTAGAAACAGTAAGACTCACTCAAATACAACGAACGTCCAGATTGTGTCATTCAATCGCTCAGAATTGAATAGCATTCTGCAGCTTTATGGTCAAATGGTNGCTAACGGGATTTGGCGCGATTACGGGATCTCTCACCTGAGCACATTTGCCGTTTTCTCGGTGTTTCGTAGAACCGCTGAAGTTCCCCTTTATCAAATCGAAAAACATCCATCCTTGGCTGGAAGGGACGCCTTATATCAGGTCAAGTCTATGAATGGGAAGATTCTCAAACGCGGCAACAACCTCAAGCAAGTCTTGAAAGTGTTGGACAAGAAGCGATTAAGCCTGATCAGCTAAGGTCTTTATAGCCAATTAAAATATCATTATTAGCCTTTTTTATCCTGTCGGTTACCTCACTGAGGGGTTCAATAATCACATTCATAGTATGTGCATTAGCATGCAGTAAATTAGTTTCATCAAGCATAATCCCAATGTGCCCTTTCCAATAAGCAAGGTATCCCCGGTCAGGTCTAGCCTTTGGGGATAAGAATGTTCCAAGTTCTTCCACTTGTTGGTCACTATCTCGAGGGCATTGAATACCGCACGCATGCAATGCGACTTGGACTAACCCGGAGCAGTCAATACCCAAAAGAGTTTGGCCGCCCCACAAATAAGGGCACCCAATAAATTTTTGGGCAACGCGTATAAAACTTCGGTCATAAGCATTGATTCGTGAAAGATGAGCCCTTGGGACAAAAAGCCCATTCCTTAAGCAAGCAAAATCAATATCCACGCTATCAACCGCCACCATTGAGCCCATTGGTAACCAACTTATTAGGGGAGCTTTTAAATCACCCTGTTTGTAGAGCCCACTTCCCAAGTTTGTTACCCAATGGGTTGGAGGTTCAAATTTTACTAAATCTAATTGCTGTATATAGCCAACATAACCATCGGCAAGAATCTGACCAAAGCACCAGCCATCGCGAGTTTCTAGAACTCGAAAATCTTGCCCGAAGAGAAGTTGGCAGGCGTTTTCCATATTGGGGTGACTATAAAGGTTTGCGGCCGGTACTCCAGACTGGAATATTTCTCCCTGAACTAATTCAACGTCGTTCACGACTGAAGCAAGTTCAATTGCCGCGACCCTGTCGTTACAGGCATGGGTTCTCATATCTTGATTCGACAATCTTCACCCCCTCGTCAAGATGCCATTGAGTCGTGTGCAGTTAGTTTCCTTTTTTGAGGACCCGTCGACCAAGCAGTTCAGCGATTTGCACAGCGTTTAAGGCAGCGCCTTTGAGTAAATTATCTGCCACACACCAAAAACTGAGACCATTTTCGACCGTATTGTCCTTTCTGAGTCGGCTGACGTATGTTGCATATTGACCGATACAGTCCATGGGTGTGATATAGCCGCCGTCCTTATGCTCATCAACAACCATTAATCCGGGCGAAACTCTAAGAATTTCGTGAGCTTCTTCAACACTGATTGGGTGGGAGAACTCAACAGAAATAGCTTCCGAGTGACCAACAAAAACGGGAACTCGGACACATGTTGCATTCACTTTGATGGATGGATCAATAATTTTTTTGGTTTCAACGTCCATTTTCCATTCTTCGCGAGTAAAACCATCATCCATAAACCGATCTATATGAGGTATAACGTTGAACGCTATCTGTTTAGGGTATTCCTTCGGGTCAACTGATTCACCATGCGCAAATAACGCTTTGGTTTGGTCCCATAATTCATCCATTGCGGCTTTACCAGAACCAGAAACAGATTGGTAAGTGGCGACGACCACGCGTTCAATATTCGCATGGTCATGGAGTGGCTTCAAGGCAACGACCATTTGGGCCGTTGAACAGTTTGGGTTAGCAATGATATTACGATTTTTATAGTTCGCGATTTCATCGGGGTTAACTTCGGGTACGATAAGTGGAATGTCCGGGTCATAACGGTGAAGAGACGAATTATCAATCACGATGCAACCGGCTTTCGTAGCGAGTGGAGCATATAATTCAGTGGCCTCTGAGCCGACTGCGAATAAAGCGATATCCCATCCGGCAAAGTCAAATTCTGCCAAGTCTTGAACGCCCAAATGCTGTGAGCCGAAATCAACTGACTCGCCCACAGAACGGCTTGAGGCCAAAGCCGCTAAATCATCAACTGGAAACTGCCTTTCAGACAGTATATTGAGCATCTCCCGGCCAACATTTCCGGTTGCAC
>JGIcombinedJ30088_10002836_pt1 | contig 16466 bp, 12 predicted proteins | sample PinacodermPK_FD_30088 | JGI IMG/M metagenome (IMG submission 30088)
CCGCGCGCGCCGGAATGCGCCATCATCCACACCGAGTTCACCGGCTTTTCGGGATCCTCGACCGCGATTCCCTCCATCATCGCCCTTGAGACGGCATCGGTGGCNTCGCTCCAAACGTCCACCACCTTGTTGTATCGCTCGCCCTGGGTCAGCAGGCCCTGCTGGTACTGATCCTCGAACTCCTTGACCTTCGTCTGCGCGTCCTCGATTACCTTGCCCTTCGCCTCCGGGATGACCAGGTCGGCCTTGCCGAAGGAAATGCCGGCGCGCGTGGCGTGGCCGAAACCCATCGCCATCATCCGGTCGCAGAACACCACCGAGTCCTTCTGCCCGCAATTGCGGTAAACGACGTCGATGATGTCNCCCACCGCCTTCTTCGTGAGCACCCGGTTGAAATGGCCGAAACCGACCGCGGCATGCTTNGGCAGCAGCTGNGCGAGCAGCACCCTGCCGGGCGTCGTGTCATAGACCTGGGTTGTCGTGACGCCGGCCTCGTCGGTCTGCGCGATCCGCGCCTTGATGCGCGAATGCATGCTGACCATCTTGTGCGCCAGCGCATACTCGACCTCGCCCGGGTCGCGGAACACCATGCCCTCGCCCGGGTCGCCCTCGCGCTCCAGCGACAGGTAGTAGAGGCCGAGCACGATATCCTGGGTCGGCACGATGATCGGCTTGCCGTTGGCGGGACTGAGGATGTTGTTGGTGCTCATCATCAGCACCCGCGCCTCCAGCTGCGCCTCCAGCGACAGCGGCACATGGACTGCCATCTGGTCGCCGTCGAAATCGGCGTTGAAGGCCGTGCAGACCAGCGGATGGAGCTGGATCGCCTTTCCCTCGATCAGCACCGGCTCGAAAGCCTGGATGCCGAGGCGATGCAATGTCGGCGCCCGGTTGAGCAGGACCGGATGTTCGCGGATCACCCCNTCCAGAATGTCCCAGACCTCNGGCCGTTCGCGCTCCACCAGACGCTTCGCCGCCTTGATTGTCGGCGCCATACCGTAGGCCTCGAGGCGCGAATAGATGAAGGGCTTGAACAGTTCGAGCGCCATCTTCTTCGGCAGGCCGCACTGGTGCAGTTTGAGTTCGGGGCCGACGACGATCACCGAACGGCCGGAATAGTCCACCCGCTTGCCGAGCAGGTTCTGCCGGAANCGGCCCTGCTTGCCCTTGAGCATGTCGGAAAGGGACTTGAGCGGGCGCTTGTTCGCTCCGGTGATGACCCGCCCCCGCCGGCCGTTGTCGAACAGCGCGTCGACCGCTTCCTGCAGCATGCGCTGCTCGTTGCGGATGATGATGTCGGGCGCACGCAGTTCCATCAGCCGCTTCAGGCGGTTGTTGCGGTTGATGACGCGGCGGTAAAGGTCGTTGAGGTCGGAGGTCGCGAAGCGGCCGCCGTCGAGCGGCACCAGCGGCCGCAGCTCCGGCGGGATCACCGGCACCACGTCCAGCACCATCCATTCCGGCTTGGANCCGGACTCGAGAAACGCCTCGACGACCTTCAGCCGCTTGACCAGCTTCTTGCGCTTCGCCTCGGAGTTGGTCTCCTTCAGTTCGGCGCGCATGTCCTCGCGTTCCTCGGCGAGCTCCATCCCGGCGAGGAGTTCCTTGATCGCCTTGGCGCCGATCCCGGCCTCGAACTGCGAGTTCTCGGCGTTCGACCGGTCCGTCTCGTCGAGATATTCCTCCTCGCTCAGCAGCTGGCCCCGCTCGAGCGCGCTCGTGCCAGGATCGGTCACGACATAGCTCTCGAAATAGAGCACCCGCTCCAGTTCGCGGAGCGTCATGTCGAGCACCAGGCCGATGCGGCTCGGCATCGACTTCAGGAACCAGATATGGGCGACCGGGGCCGCGAGCTCGATATGGCCCATGCGGTCGCGGCGCACCTTGGAAAGGGTGACCTCCACGCCGCATTTCTCGCAGATGATGCCGCGATGCTTCATCCGCTTGTACTTCCCGCACAGGCACTCATAGTCCTTTACCGGCCCGAAGATGCGCGCGCAGAAGAGCCCGTCGCGTTCCGGCTTGAACGTGCGGTAGTTGATCGTTTCCGGCTTCTTGATCTCGCCGTAGCTCCAGCGTCGAATCTGATCGGGCGAGGCGATCGAGACCCGGATTTTGTCGAACGAGGCTTCCTGTTCGGTCTGGCCGAAAAGACGCATCAAGTCGTTCATGCGGTGACTCCAGAGCGGGTTGGGGGCGACGGCGCGAACGCCGTCAAACGTGTTCTTCCTGAAGATCGACGTTCAGACCGAGCGAGCGCAATTCCTTGACCAGGACATTGAAGGATTCCGGAATTCCAGCGTCGAACGTGTCGTCGCCGCGCACCACGGCCTCGTAGACCTTGGTCCTTCCGGCGACGTCGTCCGACTTCACCGTCAGGATTTCCTGCAGGGTGTAGGCCGCGCCGTAGGCTTCCAGCGCCCACACCTCCATCTCGCCGAAGCGCTGGCCGCCGAACTGCGCCTTGCCGCCCAGCGGCTGCTGGGTCACGAGGCTGTAGGGGCCGATGGAACGGGCGTGGATCTTGTCGTCCACCAGGTGGTGCAGCTTCAGCATGTAGATGTAGCCGACTGTGACCTGGCGGTCGAAAGGTTCGCCCGTGCGTCCGTCGATCAGCGTCACCTGTCCGGTCGGCCGAATGCCGGCGCTTTCCAGCATGCCATCGATATCGATCTCGTGCGCGCCGTCGAACACCGGCGTTGCAACCGGCACGCCGGCGGTCAGGTTGTTTGCGAGTTCGAGCACCTCGTCATCCGAGAGGGAGACAACGGACTTTTCGTAGTCGGCCTCGCCATAGACGACCTTGAGCTTGTCCCGAAGCTGCACCATCGCCCTGTCGCTCTCGCGCACCTTTTCCAGCATGTCGCCGATCTGCCGTCCGAGGCCGCGGCAGGCAGCGCCCAGATGCGTCTCCAGAATCTGCCCGACATTCATCCGCGACGGCACGCCGAGCGGGTTCAGCACGATGTCCACGGGAGTCCCGTCTTCCATGTGCGGCATGTCCTCGATCGGCACCGCCTTGGAGATGACACCCTTGTTGCCGTGGCGCCCGGCCATCTTGTCGCCCGGCTGCAGCTTGCGCTTCACCGCCACGAACACCTTGACCATCTTCATGACGCCGGGCGGCAGTTCGTCGCCGCGTTCCAGCTTTTCCAGCTTGTTTTCGAACCGCTTCGACAGTTCTTCGACATTGGCGTCGAAACGCTGGACGAGAGTCTCGATCTCCCGCATCGCGTCGTCCCGCCGAAGCACGATCTGGCGCCATTGCGACTGCCTGAGCTTCTCCAGCGTATTCTCCGTGACGCGCGACCCCTCGCGCAGCCCCGGCCCCGAAACGACCGTGCGGTTCAGCAGCAACTCGCGCATCCGCGCATTGAAGTCGCGCGTGAGGATGCCGCGCTCGTCGTCCCGGTCCTTGGCCAGGCGGTCGATCTCGGCCTGCTCGATGGTCATGGCGCGTTCGTCCTTGTCGACGCCGCGCCTCTGGAACACGCGAACATCCACGACCGTGCCGGCATCGCCCGGCGGCACCTTGAGCGAGGTGTCGCGCACATCCGACGCCTTCTCGCCGAAGATCGCGCGCAGCAGCTTTTCCTCCGGCGTCATCGGCGACTCGCCCTTTGGCGTTACCTTTCCGACCAGAATGTCGCCCGCGTTCACCTCCGCGCCGATATAGACGATGCCCGCCTCGTCGAGATTGCGGAGCGCCTCCTCGGCGACATTGGGGATGTCGCGGGTGATCTCCTCCTGGCCGAGCTTGGTATCGCGGGCCATGATCTCGTATTCCTCGATATGGATCGAGGTGAAGACATCGTCACGCGCGATGCGTTCCGAGATGACGATCGAGTCCTCGAAATTGTAGCCGTTCCAAGGCATGAATGCGCAGAGCACATTGCGCCCGAGCGCCAGCTCGCCGAACTCCGTGGACGGGCCGTCGGCGATGATGTCGCCCTCGGCCACCGCGTCGCCGACCTTCACCAGCGGACGCTGGTTCAGGCAGGTGGACTGGTTGGAACGCTCGAACTTGCGCAAATTGTAGATGTCCACGCCCGAGCCGCCGCCGCTTTCTGCCGCGCGCACAACGATCCGGGTCGCGTCCACCTGATCGACCGCACCGCTGCGCCGCGCCGTGACCGAAGCGCCGCTGTCGCGCGCGACGGCCGCCTCCATGCCGGTCCCGACCAGGGGAGCTTCGGCCTGAACCAGCGGCACCGCCTGGCGCTGCATGTTCGAGCCCATCAGGGCACGGTTGGCGTCGTCGTTCTCCAGGAAGGGAATGAGCGCCGCCGCGACCGACACCAGCTGTTTCGGCGAGACGTCCATGAAGTTGATCTGGTCGGACGTCGAGAGCGCGAAGTCGCTGCCGCGCCTGACGGTCACCAACCCCTCCGTGAACCGGCCCTCACCGTCCAGCGGCGAGTTGGCCTGCGCAATGGTGTAGCGCCCCTCGTCCATCGCCGTCATGTAGATCACTTCGTCGGACGCGACGCCGTTCTCAACCTTCCGGTAAGGCGTCTCGATGAAGCCGTAGCGATTGATCCGGGCATAGGTCGCGAGCGAGTTGATAAGGCCGATATTCGGGCCTTCCGGCGTCTCGATCGGGCAGATGCGGCCGTAATGCGTCGGGTGCACGTCCCGAACCTCGAAGCCGGCGCGCTCGCGGGTCAGCCCGCCCGGCCCGAGCGCAGACAGGCGCCGCTTGTGGGTGATTTCCGAGAGCGGGTTGGTCTGGTCCATGAACTGGCTGAGCTGCGAGGAGCCGAAGAACTCGCGCACCGCGGCGGCTGCCGGCTTGGCATTGATCAAGTCCTGCGGCATCACAGAGTCGGCGTCGATGGAACTCATCCGTTCGCGGATCGCGCGCTCCATGCGCGTCAGCCCGATGCGGTACTGGTTCTCCATCAACTCGCCCACCGAGCGCACCCGCCGGTTGCCGAGATGGTCGATGTCGTCGATCTCGCCGCGCCCGTCCCGCAGTTCGACCATCGTCTTGACGATCGCCAGGATGTCCTGCTTGCGCAGGACGCGGAGCTGGTCGTCGGTCTCCTGCCCGAGCCGCGCATTCATCTTGACCCTGCCGACGGCCGAGAGGTCGTAGCGTTCCTCCTGGAAGAACATGCCCTTGAACAGCGCTTCCGCGCTTTCGACGGTCGGGGGCTCGCCCGGACGCATGACCTTGTAGATGTCGGTCAGCGCATCCTCGCGGTTGGCGTTGTTGTCGCGTGCGAGCGTGTTGCGGATGTAGGGGCCGACATTGATATTGTCGATCGCAAGTGTCGCGATCTCCTTGACGCCCGCCTCGCGCAGCGTTTCGAGCAGGGCATCGTCGATCTCGTCGCCGGCCTCGCCGTAGATCCGCCCGGTTCCGGCATCGACCAGGTCCTCGGCGAGGAAACGCCCCAGCAGGTCCGATTCGTCCACCAGTTGCGACTCGACTCCGCTCTTGATGAGCCGGTCGATCTGGCGCCTGGTCATGTTGGTCCCGGCCTTGGCCGCGATGTCGCCGCTGCGGGCGTCCCGCAGATCGGCAACCAGCCGCTGGCCCTGGAGGCGTGCGAGATCGACCTCCGTCACCCAGCCGGCTTCCTGGTGGCGGTAGTTAACGCGGTCGTAGAAGTAGTTGAGAATCTCCTCTGCGCTCATGCCCTCGACCGCCTCGCCGTCGTCCTCCCCGGCGGCGCGGCGTTGCTCGAAAGCCGCGCTTTCGAGCGCCATCAGCAAGGTCGTGACCGGCAGCTTGCGGCGCCGGTCGATCCGCACGAAGACCTCGTCCTTGGCGTCGAACTCGAAGTCGAGCCAGGAACCGCGATAGGGGATCACGCGGGCGGAGAACAGGAGTTTGCCGGAAGAATGGGTCTTGCCCCGGTCGTGGTCGAAGAACACGCCCGGGGAACGGTGCATCTGCGAAACGATCACCCGTTCGGTGCCGTTGATGATGAAGGTGCCGTTGTCCGTCATCAACGGCATGTCGCCCATATAGACGTCCTGCTCCTTGATGTCGCGGATCGACCGCGCACCGGTGTCGTCGTCGAGGTCGAAGACGATGAGGCGCAGCGTCACCTTGAGCGGCGCCGCATAGGTCATGCCGCGCTGCTGGCATTCCTCGACATCGTATTTCGGCTCCTCGAACTCGTATTTCACGAATTCGAGCTGCGCCTTGTCGGCAAAGTCCTTGATCGGAAAGACGGTCGTCAGCACTTCCTGCAGACCCGCCTGGCGGCGCCCCTCGGGGCCGGCGACGCGCTGCAGGAAGCCTTCGTAGGAAGTGCGCTGAACGTCGATCAGATTCGGAATCGGCGCCACCTCGCGGATATGCCCGAAATTCTTGCGAACCCGCTTGCGGCCCGTAAACGACATCGTCATGTCCGATCCACCCTGTTCCGCGCCGGCGGTCGGCCGGCGACAAGACCATTGTTAAACTGGGTTGCGGCACGAAAATGGCAAACGGCAGCGGAGCCGCGCGCCCGTCTTCCGGGCCCGCAGCCGCGCCTGCTCGTCATGTCCGGCCCGGAACCCGGGCCGGCGTCCATTCGGCCGGTCAATCCGGCTACTTCAATTCTACCGTCGCGCCGGCGCCTTCGAGTTTCGCCTTCAACTCCTCGCCCTCATCCTTGCTCACGCCTTCCTTGACGGATTTCGGCGCGGACTCGACCAGGTCCTTGGCCTCCTTCAGGCCGAGGCCGGTAATGGCCCGGATTTCCTTGATCACATTGATCTTCTTTTCGCCGAAGGATGCCAGGATGACATCGAATTCGGTCTGCTCCTCGACGGCGGCTGCGGCTTCGCCGTTCGGCGCCGCGGCCATCGCGACCGGTGCGGCGGCGGATACGCCCCACTTCTCTTCGAGCATTTTCGACAGTTCCGCCGCCTGGATGACGGTCAGTTCGGAGAGTTCGTCTACGAGCTTCTGTAGATCGGCCATCTGTTGTTACTCCTGGTTCGCTTTCCGGTTCGTGCTTTGGTCGGCCGGCTGCGGGCGGTCAGCCCGAATCGCCGTGGGCGGAGAAGACGCGCGCAAGCTGCGCGCCGGGCTCCCCGAGCAGGCGCGCAATCTTGCTTCCCGGCGCCTGCAACAGTCCCACGATCTTTCCGCGCAACTCATCGAGCGACGGAAGTTTCGCGAGCGCATCCACCCCCGCCTGGTCCAGCGTCTCGGCGCCGAGCATGCCGCCCAGCACGGAGAGCTTGCCGTTCTCGCCGGCATAGTCGACGGCCACCTTGGCCGCCGCCACCGGGTCGGCCGAGAAGGCCACCGCCGTGGGACCTGAGAACAGGGGCTGGATATCGGCGAAGGAAGTCTTTTCCAGCGCGCGCTTTACCAGCCGGTTCTTGGTGACCCGAAAATTCACCCCCGCCGCACGCATGCGCCTGCGCAGGTCGGTCATCTCGGCCACCGTGAGTCCGGAATGTCGGGTGACGACCATGAGTTCGGCGTTGCCGAAGCTCTCGGTCATGTTCCGGACCAATTCCTCTTTCTGCTTCTTCAGCAAGGGGTCCTCTCCTGGGTGGGGCTTGCGCCCCGGTTCGTGTTGACCAGCCCTCACGGGCTGTATCGGACCCTGTCCCGGAAGCGGACGCCGGTCGCCCGGCGTCTTCCTCCCGTCTAGCGCCGGCGCTTGCGCTTTAAGTCCGGCCTGCAAGCAGGCGCGGACGCCGACGGTCTCGGACAGGCATTCTTTCGGCGGACCGGGCGGCTCAGCCCGCTCCGCCGAGAGCGCTTGCATCCACGCGCACGCCGGGCCCCATTGTGGAGCTGAGCGTGACGCGCCTGATATAGGTTCCCTTGGCGCCGGACGGCTTGGCGCGCACTATGGCATCGAAGAAAGCGCGGGCGTTGCCTTCCAGCGCCTCCTGCTCGAAGCTCGCCTTGCCGATGCCGGCATGCACGATTCCGGCCCGCTCGACCCGGAACTGCACCTGTCCGCCCTTGGCGGCGCGGACCGCTTCCGCGACATCCATCGTCACGGTGCCGAGCCGCGGGTTCGGCATCAGGCCACGGGGGCCCAGAATGCGGCCGAGCCGGCCCACAACCGGCATGGTATCCGGCGTGGCGATAGCGCGGTCGAACGCGATCTCGCCGCCGCCTATCGTTTCGGCGAGGTCTTCCGCGCCCACCACATCGGCACCCGCCTCGCGGGCCTCGTCGGCCTTCGCGCCGCGCGCAAACACCGCCACCCGCACCGGCTTGCCGGTACCGTGCGGCAGATCGCAAACCCCGCGCACCATCTGGTCCGCATGGCGCGGATCGACACCGAGATTGATCGCGATATCGACCGTTTCGTCGAACTTGGCGCGGGCCCGATCCCGGACCAGACGCACCGCTTCGGTAAGGTCGTGCTCGACGACGCGGTCGACGCCGTCCCAGCCGGCCCGCATCCGCTTGCCCTTACGGCTCGCCATCGCCTCAGCCCTCCGTCACTTCAAGGCCCATGGACCGGGCCGATCCCGCGAGCATGACGACCGCAGCCCCGACGTCGTTGGCGTTCAGGTCCTCCATCTTCGTCTCTGCGATCTCCCGCAGCTGCGCCCGCGTGACCTGGCCTGCGGTTTCCCGGCCCGGCGTCTGGCTTCCCTTGTCCAGACCTGCCGCGCGCCGCAAGAGGAAGCTTGCCGGCGGCGTCTTCATCGAGAAGCTGAAGGACTTGTCGGCATACACGGTGATGACCGTCGGAATCGGCACCCCCTGCTCCTGGGCCTGCGTTGCGGCGTTGAACGCCTTGCAGAACTCCATGATGTTCAGTCCGCGCTGTCCCAGCACCGGACCGATGGGCGGCTGCGGCGTGGCCTGGCCCGCCGGAACCTGCAGCTTGATGTAGCCGCTGATTTTCTTTGCCATTTCGGCTCCCCAGATAAGGCGGCGCTGCGGCCGCCGGCGGTCACGGCCGGGGTCGGCCTCCCGCCTGTTCCTCGTTGCTGCGTGCGGTCAGGTTTTTTCCACCTGCGAATATTCGAGATCGACGGGCGTCGCACGCCCGAAAATCGACACCGAAACCTTGAGCCGTGCGCGTTCCTCGTCGACTTCCTCTACCACGCCGGTGAAGGAGGTAAACGGGCCGTCGGAGACCCGGACCTGCTCACCGATATCGTAGATCACCGACGGGCGCGGTCGTTCGACCCCTTCGGTCACCTGGTAGAGAATGCGGTTGGCCTCGGATTCGGAGATCGGGATCGGCCGATTGCCNCCGCCGCCGAGAAAACCCGTGACCTTCGGCGTGTTCTTGACCAGGTGCCAGACACGGTCGTCCGGACGGCTGCCGCCGCGCTCCGGCAGATCGGGGTTTTGTTGCGTTTCCATCCTGATGAGCACATAGCCGGGGAAGAATTTGCGCTCCCCGGTCACGCGCCGTCCCCGCCGGACCTCTGCGACCTTTTCCATCGGCACGCTGATTTCCTCGATCAGCGTGCCCACGCCCTGCCGGTCCGCCTGTTCGCGGATCGCCGTAGCGACTTTCTGCTCGGAGCCCGAGTGGACATGGATGACGTACCAGCGCGCAGTCACGGCGCTAACCCCCGAGCCCGAGAACGACGCGCACGATCCAGGCCAGAGCCTGGTCCACGACGAAGAAGAACAGCGCCGCCAGCGTCACCATGACGAACACCATGGCCGTGGAGACGCCGGTTTCCTTGCGGCTCGGCCAGGTGACCTTGGCCGCCTCCTGGCGGACCTGGCGGATGAAAGCGCCGGGGCTGGTTCGCGCCATGGCCGCCTCAGATGGCAGGAGCAGCAGGACTCGAACCCGCAACCCCCGGTTTTGGAGACCGGTGCTCTACCAATTGAGCTATGCTCCTACTGAGATTCATGGCTTTCTTTCGGCCCTCCGTGGCGTTCAGCCGTCATTCGAGGCGTCGACGCCTCAGTCGTCATTCGAGGCGTCGACGCCTCAGTCGTCGATTGACGCGACGACGCCGGCGCCGACCGTGCGCCCGCCCTCGCGGATCGCAAATCGTAGGCCCTCGTCCATCGCTATCGGCGCGATAAGGTTCACTCCCATCGAGATGTTGTCACCGGGAAGAACCATCTCCACACCCTCCGGCAACTCAACCGTCCCCGTCACATCCGTCGTGCGGAAGTAAAACTGCGGACGGTAGTTCGAGAAAAACGGCGTGTGCCGACCGCCCTCGTCCTTCGTCAGAACATAGCACTCGCACTGGAACTTCGTGTGCGGGCGGATCGAGCCCGGGCGCGCCAATACCTGACCCCGCTCTACCTCGTCGCGCTTCGTGCCGCGAAGCAGAACCCCCACATTGTCACCAGCCTCACCCTGGTCCAGAAGCTTCCGGAACATCTCGACGCCCGTGCACACCGTCTTCGATGTCTCCTTCAGCCCCACTATCTCAACATCGTCGCCGACCTTCACGATCCCCTGCTCAACTCGCCCCGTAACAACCGTTCCGCGACCCGAAATCGAAAACACATCCTCGATCGGCATCAGAAACGGGCGGTCCTTCGGGCGGTCCGGCTGCGGTACATAATCGTCAACCGCTTCCATCAGATCCAGAACCGACTGGCGACCCTGCGCCGCATCCCCGTCCTCCAGAGCCGCCAAGGCCGAACCCTTGACCACAGGAATGTCGTCGCCAGGAAAGTCGTAGCTCGACAAAAGCTCCCGAACCTCCAGCTCCACTAGCTCCAGAAGCTCCTCGTCATCAACCTGATCGACCTTGTTCAGGTAAACAACCAAAGCCGGAACGCCAACCTGACGTGCCAGTAGAATGTGCTCGCGCGTCTGCGGCATCGGGCCGTCCGCGGCGCTCACTACAAGGATCGCTCCGTCCATCTGCGCAGCGCCCGTGATCATGTTCTTCACATAGTCCGCATGACCCGGGCAATCCACATGCGCATAGTGACGCGCACCAGTCTCATACTCCACGTGCGCCGTCGATATCGTGATCCCCCGCGCCTTCTCCTCAGGAGCCTTGTCAATCTGGTCGTAGGCCGTGAACTCGGCCCCGCCAGCCTCCGCAAGGATCTTCGTGATCGCTGCCGTAAGCGTCGTCTTGCCATGATCAACATGGCCGATCGTGCCTATGTTGCAGTGCGGCTTCGTCCGCTCAAACCGAGCCTTGCCCATCGATTCCAAGCCCCTCTTTACGTTTCCCGCCGTCAGGCGAATTTGGCGCGGACTTCGTCCGCCACCGCCTGCGGCACCGCCTCGTAATGGTCGAATTCCATGTGGAATTGCGCCCGTCCCTGGCTCATAGAGCGCAGCGTGTTGACATAGCCGAACATGTTAGCCAGCGGCACCATGGCCTCGATCAGGCGCGCATTGCTGCGCTGGTCCATCCCCTGGACATGCCCGCGCCGGGAGTTCAGGTCGCCGATGATGTCACCCATATAGTCCTCGGGCGTCACCACCTCGACCTTCATGATCGGCTCCAGCAATTTCGGGCGCGACTTCTCCATCGCCTCCCTCACCGCCGCCCGGGCGGCGATTTCGAATGCGAGCACGCTCGAATCGACATCGTGGTGGCCGCCATCGGTCAGCACGGCCTTCACATCGGTCACCGGGAACCTGCAAGCACGCCCGTTTCCAGCTGCGCGAGAAAGCCTTTCTGGACGCCGGGGATGTATTCGCGCGGCACGGATCCGCCGACGACGCGGCTTTCGAACTCGTTGCCGGCGCCGGCCTCCTGCGGCTCGAAGGTCATGATGATACGCGCGAACTGGCCTGCGCCGCCGCTCTGCTTCTTGTGCGTGTAGTCGACCTCGACCGTCCTGCCGAACGCCTCCCTGTACGCCACCTGCGGCGCACCGATATTGGCCTCGACTTTGAACTCGCGCTTCATCCGGTCGATGATGATCTCCAAGTGAAGCTCGCCCATGCCCTTGAGGATGGTCTGGCCGGTCTCATGATCCGTCGAAAGCCCGAGCGAGGGGTCTTCCGCCGCCAGCCGCCCCAGCGCGACNCCCATTTTCTCCTGGTCCGCCTTCGTCTTCGGCTCGACCGCGATTTCGATCACCGGATCGGGNAATTCCATTCGCTCGAGGATGACCGGAGCGTTCTGCGCCGCCAGCGTGTCGCCGGTCGTGGTCGTCTTGAGGCCCGCAATCGCCACGATGTCGCCGGCCCGCGCTTCCTTGATGTCCTCGCGGCTGTTGGCGTGCATCAGGAGCATGCGGCCGATGCGCTCACGCTTGCCCTTGACGGTGTTCATCACCGCAGAGCCGCTCTCAAGGACGCCGGAATAGATGCGCGCAAAGGTCAGCGATCCCACGAACGGGTCGTTCATGACCTTGAAGGCAAGCGCCGAGAACGGCGCATCGTCGCTGGAGGCTCGTTCCGCCGGCTCATCGCGACCGACTTCGACACCCTTCACTGCCGGCACATCCAGCGGGCTCGGCAAATAGGTGATCACCGCGTCCAACATCGGCTGAACGCCCTTGTTCTTGAAAGCCGAGCCGCACAGGGTCGGCACGAAGGCGCCGGCGATGGTGCCCGCCCGGATACAGCGCTCGATGGTCTCGACATCCGGCTCGGCGCCTTCGAGATAGGCTTCCAGGGCCTCTTCGTCCTGCTCGACCGCAAGCTCGATCATCTGCTCGCGCAGTTCCGCCGCCCGATCCGCCAGTTCCGCCGGAATGTCGCGATATTCGAACTCGGCGCCCAGCGCTTCATCCTTCCAGACGATCGCCCGGTTGCGCACGAGATCCACCACGCCCACGAAGCCGGCTTCCGCGCCGATCGGCATCTGCAGCACCAGCGGCATCGCGCCGAGCCGGTCCCGGATCATTTCCACGCAGCGGAAAAAGTCGGCGCCCACACGGTCGAGCTTGTTGACGAAGCACATGCGCGGCACGCCGTATTTGTCCGCCTGCCGCCAGACCGTCTCCGACTGGGGCTCGACCCCGGCAACGCCGTCGAACACCGCCACCGCGCCGTCGAGCACACGCAGCGAGCGCTCGACCTCGATGGTGAAGTCCACATGGCCCGGTGTGTCGATGATGTTGACGCGGTGGTCGTCCCAGAAACAGGTCGTCGCGGCCGAGGTGATCGTTATGCCGCGCTCCTGTTCCTGCTCCATCCAGTCCATCGTCGCGGCGCCGTCATGCACCTCGCCGATCTTGTAGGACCGCCCGGTGTAGTAAAGGACGCGCTCGGTGGTCGTCGTCTTGCCGGCGTCGATATGCGCCATGATACCGATATTGCGATAGCGCTCGATCGCGGTGGTGCGGGCCATTGCCAGGGTGCTCCGACTCTGTCCGTTACCAGCGGTAGTGCGAGAAGGCCCGGTTGGCCTCGGCCATCCGGTGCGTGTCTTCGCGCTTCTTTACCGCGGCGCCGCGCTGGTTGATCGCGTCGATCAACTCGCCGCTGAGGCGGTCGATCATGGTCTTCTCGGACCGCTTGCGCGCCACGTCGATCAGCCAGCGGATCGCCAGCGCCTGTGCCCGCTCGGGCCGCACCTCGACCGGCACCTGGTAGGTCGCGCCGCCCACCCGCCGGGACCGCACCTCGAGATTGGGCCGCACATTGTCGAGGGCGGCGTGGAAGACCTGCAGCGCATCGACGCCGGCGCGGCGTTCCGCATTTTCCAGCGCCCCGTAAACGATCCGTTCCGCCGTGGATTTCTTGCCGTCCAGCATCAGGCAGCTGACGAATTTCGAGATCACCGCATCCCCGTATCGCGGATCGGGGATCGGCTGGCGTTTCTCTGCTGCACGGCGGCGCGACATGGCTTCCGGCTCCCCTTACCGCGGACGCTTGGCGCCGTATTTCGACCGGCGCTGGCGACGGTCCGCGACACCCTGCGTGTCCAGCGTGCCGCGGATGATGTGGTAGCGCACGCCGGGCAGGTCCTTCACCCGCCCGCCCCGGATCAGCACCACCGAATGCTCCTGGAGATTGTGGCCGACGCCGGGAATGTAGCTCGTCACTTCGAAACCGTTGGTCAACCTCACGCGCGCCACCTTGCGCAGCGCCGAGTTCGGCTTCTTCGGCGTGGTCGTGTAGACGCGCGTACAGACGCCGCGCTTCTGGGGGCATGCCTCCAGCGCCGGCACCTTGTTGCGCGCCTTCGGCGCGGTCCGCGACTTGCGGATCAACTGGTTGATCGTCGGCATCCCGCCTCCTTGCACATCCTGCCCCGGCCGGGAAACAGCCGCCCCGGACCCGCGGGACCGGACAAGAACACCAGACGCCGCCCCGCACATCCTGCGCGGGGCTCGCCTGAGCGTCCCAGTGTCCGGATAGTCGAACTCCGCTCGGCCCCAGACCGGCTCGGAGACGCGTCTAAACCGGCCGCAATGGCAGGTTTACCGCCGCCTCCCCGAATAAGGCTGCCGGCTTTTACCGATGCGGCCGGCGGGCGTCAAGCGTCGAAAGCCCTCGCCCGCCGGTTTTCGCATTGTCCACCCTGCGTTATTCCCCCGCAGCAAGCTGCTCTATTTCGAGCGCCTCGCTGCGCGCGTTGCGCTCGGCCAGCGCCTGCCGGTCGCGTTCGGCCGCCAGATTCCGCAGCCGCTTCATGACGCTGCCCGTGCCCGCCGGGATCAGGCGCCCGACAATCACATTTTCCTTGAGGCCCACAAGGTCATCCACCTTGCCGCTGACCGAGGCCTCGGTGAGCACCCGCGTCGTCTCCTGGAACGAGGCCGCGGAAATCCAGGACCGGGTATGGAGCGCCGCCTTGGTGATGCCCTGCAGGACCGGTTTGGCCTTCGCAGGGTCGCCGCCTTCCGCTTCGGTCCGGCGGTTTTCGTCCTCGAACTCGCTGCGATCCACCTGCTCGCCGATCAGGAAGGTCGTGTCTCCCGGGTCGCCAATCTCGACCTTCTGCAGCATCTGGCGAACGATCACCTCGATGTGCTTGTCGTCAATCTTGACGCCCTGCAGGCGGTAAACTTGCTGGATTTCATTAACCAGATAGTCCGCCAGCTTCTCGACACCGAGCACATCCAGGATATCGTGCGGCACCGGCTTGCCGTCCAGCAGCATGTCGCCGACTTCCACCGAGTCCCCTTCGTTGACTGCCAGCGGCCGCCCCCTGGGCACAAGATGTTCGCTGGTCTTGTCCGGATCCTCCTCGGACCGGACGACGATCCGGCGCTTGGTCTTGTAGTCGCGCCCGAACTCTACCCGCCCCTTCATGTCCGCAAGCACAGCGAACTCCTTGGGCTTGCGTGCCTCGAACAACTCCGCCACCCGGGGCAGGCCGCCGGTAATGTCGCGGGTTTTCTTGATACCCTCTCCCAGCGGAATGCGCGCCAGCACGTCGCCCGGAAACACCTCCTGCCCGTTGGTCACCGAGAGGACCGCGTCCACCGGCATGAAGTAACGCGCTTCCAACCCATTTTCGAGCTCGACGACCTCGCCATCGGGCGTCCTGAGCGTGATCCGCGGCTTCAGGTCCGTCCCGCGCGCCTGCTGGCGCCAGTCCACCACGGTCCGGTTGGAGATGCCGGTTTCCTGGTCCATGACCTCGCGCATCGAGACGCCCTCGACCAGATCGACATAATGCGCAACGCCCTGGCGCTCGCAGATGATCGGCTGCGTGTGAGGATCCCAGTCGGCGAGCTTCTCGCCTCCCTCAACCGCGGCGCCGTCGTCCTTGAGCAGCCGGGCACCGTAGGGAAGGCGATGACGGGCGCGCTCGCGGCCCTGGGTGTCCATCAGCACCAGCTCGGTATTGCGGCCCTTGGTAATCGATACACCCTTGGAATCGACCACGACGTTGCTCTGGCGCACCACGAGCCTGCCGTCCATCACCGCCTCGACCGAGGATTGCTCCGCNCCGCCTTGCGCCGCCCCGCCGATGTGGAAGGTGCGCATGGTGAGCTGCGTGCCCGGTTCGCCGATGGACTGCGCCGCGATCACGCCGACCGCCTCGCCGACATTGACCTCGGTGCCGCGCGCGAGGTCGCGCCCGTAGCAGTGGCCGCAAACCCCGGTTTTGGCTTCGCAGGTCAGCACCGAACGGATCTTCACCATGTCGATGCCGCCCTGATGGAGCCGGTCGGCCAGATCCTCGTCGATCAGCGTCCCGGCGGCCGCGAGCAGCGCTCCATCGGAACCGGATACGTCGGCCGCGAGCGTCCGCCCGAGAATACGGTCCGCCAGCGGCTCGATGACGTCGCCGCCCTCGACGATGGCCCGCATATCCAGGCCTGCGGTGGTNCCGCAGTCCCGTTCCGTGATGATGCAGTCCTGCGCCACATCCACCAGCCGGCGGGTCAGATAGCCGGAATTGGCCGTCTTGAGCGCCGTGTCGGCCAGGCCCTTGCGGGCGCCGTGTGTGGAGTTGAAATACTCCAGCACCGAGAGGCCTTCCTTGAAGTTGGCGATGATCGGCGTCTCCATGATCTCGCCCGAGGGCTTGGCCATCAGGCCGCGCATACCGGCCAACTGCTTGATCTGCGCCTCGGAGCCGCGCGCGCCGGAATGCGCCATCATCCACACCGAGTTCACCGGCTTTTCGGGATCCTCGACCGCGATTCCCTCCATCATCGCCCTTGAGACGGCATCGGT
>JGIcombinedJ30088_10002846_pt1 | contig 16438 bp, 15 predicted proteins | sample PinacodermPK_FD_30088 | JGI IMG/M metagenome (IMG submission 30088)
TGTTCTGGAAGGTCCGCGCGATCCGGGCCCGGCTGGCGATGCGGAAGCCCTCCATTCGCTCCAGAAAGATCGGCCCGCGCCCTTCCAGCTCCAGGGTCAGGCGGCCGACCGTGGGCTTGTAGAAGCCGGTCAGGCAGTTGAACACCGTCGTCTTGCCGGCGCCGTTCGGGCCGATGATCGCCGTGATCTGGCGGTCGGCGGCCTGGAAGGAAACGTCGTCGATGGCGACAAGACCACCGAAGCGCATGGTCAGATGCTCGACCGTGAGCAGCGGTCGCGCGCCGGCGGCGGCCCCGTTGCCAGCACCGTCACCAGCGCCGTTGCCGCCCGGTTCCCTGCCGTTTGCCGGGCCGGTCACGCCGCCCCGCCCGCTTCGGCACGGCCGCCGCGCGCCTTCCGGCGGTGCATCCGGATCGTCGGTTCGCGATGGGCCAGCAAGCCGGCCGGGCGCCACAGCATGATCAGCACCATCGAGCCGCCGAAAAACAGCATGCGGTATTCCTGCAATTCCCGGAAGATTTCCGGCAGGCCGATCAGCAGAAAGGCTGCCACGACGACGCCGATCTGGCTGCCGAAACCGCCCAGGACGACGATCGCCAGGATCACCGCCGATTCGATGAAGGTGAAGCTTTCCGGGCTCACGAAAGTCTGGCGCGTGGCGAAGAAGGAGCCCGCGAAGCCGCCGAACATGGCGCCCAGGCCGAAGGCGGTGAGCTTGGTGTTCGTCGGATTGATGCCGAGCGACCGGCAGGCGATCTCGTCCTCGCGCAGCGCCTCCCACGCCCGGCCGACCGGCAGCTTGCGGATCCGCACCGTAAAGAAATTGGTCGCCAGCGCCATCGCCAGGATCACGAAATACAGCAGGACCGTCGTGTCCGCCTGGTCGAATTCCCAGCCCATCGCGGTGTGGAACTCGGTCGTGTTCTCGAGCGTCTCCTCGTCCATCTTCGACTCGGTCGAGTAGCCGAGCAGCGATGGCGGCGGAATTTTGGAAATGCCGTCGGGGCCCTTGGTGAGGCTGTAGAAATTCAGCAGCGTCACCCGGATCATCTCGCCGAAGCCGAGCGTGACGATGGCGAGATAATCGCCGCGCAGCCGCAATACCGGGAAGCCCAGCGCCACGCCGGCGAGCGCCGCCATCAGCCCGGCGAAAGGCAGGCAGAGCCAGAAACTGATGCCCTCCGTCAGTCCCAGCTCCTGGAGCAGGGGCGAATCCGGCGAGGCGAAGAGCGCGAAGGAATAGGCGCCGACGGCGTAGAAGGCGACATAGCCGAGATCGAGCAGGCCGGCGAGCCCGACCACGATGTTCAGCCCCCAGCCGAGCATGATGTAGGTCAGCACCAGCACGCCGATATCGAGATACTGCAGGTTCACGCCCGGCATGAACGGGAAGCAGGCGGCGGCGGCGAACAGGAAACCGCCGATCCACAGGGCGTTGCGCTGGACCTGGGCGCCGACCCGGTCCATCAGGGCAACCTGTTTGTCCGAGGCCGCCCCGTCGTCTTCGGCAACGGCCGTCCGGCCGTCCCGCGCCATCCTCAAGGCCGCGCCGATGGCGAAGCCTGTCGACAATATGGCCAGCAGCCATTGCAGCAGCTTCGCCTTGAACGGCATGTAGAACTGCACCCCGGCCCCGCCGAACAGCAGCGAGACGACCAGGATGGCGGCGACCGCTCCGGCCGAGATCGTGACGACCCGGTAGTAGCCGTGACGCATCAGGATCATCCAGCCGCGCACGACGAGGGCGATCGCCACCGCCGAGACGACATCGACGATGCGCAGGTCGAGGGTAATGCCGCCCGAGATATCCTTGATGTGGAAGCCGACCAGCGAAATGGTCAGCGCAAAGACGACCAGCGCCGTGCCGCCCAGCTCGATCAGGATGCCCCTTCGATCGACCGGGCGGCCGGCGTGCGGAATGGTGGCCGCCATCGCCCTAGACCTTTTCGATATCCGGTTTGCCGAGCAGGCCGGTCGGCCGGAAGATCAGCACCAGCACAAGGACCGTGAATGTCGCCACATCCTTGTATTCCAGGTTGAAATAGCCGGCGAAGAAGACCTCGATCAGGCCGATCAGCAGGCCGCCGAGCATGGCGCCGGGCAATGAGCCGATGCCGCCCAGCACCGCCGCGGTAAACGCCTTCAGCCCGGTCAGGAAACCGACGAAGAAGTCCGTCGCGCCGTAGCGCAGCATGAAGATCAGGCCGGCGACCGCGGCCAGGGACGCGCCGATCACGAAGGTCAGCGAAATGGTGCGGTCGACATTGATGCCGAGCAGCGCCGCCATGCCGCGGTCCTGCTCGCAGGCCCGCTGCGCCCGTCCCAGCGCGGTACGGGTGATCAGGACGGTGAAGACCACCATGAGGACGATCGTCAACACGATGATCAGCATCTGCAGGTAGCTGAGCGACACCGCATAGGCCTCGCCGGCCCGGTTGGAGGTGTTCACCACCTCGACGCCGCCGGTGATCTGCGGCGGCAGCGGCTTGTTGCGCGCACCCTGCAGAAGCTGGACGTAGTTCTGCAGGAAAATCGACATGCCGATGGCGGTGATCAGCGCGGCGAGGCGCGGCGAGGCGCGCAACCGCCGGTAGGCGACCCGCTCCAGCGTCCAGCCGTAGATCGCGGTGAACAGCATCGCCGCGAGCAGCACGATCAGGATCGCCAGCGGCAGCCAGACGCCGCCGGCGAGGCCGAGCAGCAGGAAGACGATCAGCGAAACGAACGTGCCGATCATGAAAATTTCGCCGTGGGCGAAATTGATCATGCCGATGATGCCGTAGACCATCGTGTAGCCGATGGCGACCAGGCCGTAGATCGCGCCGAGGGTGACGCCGTTGATCAGCTGATCGAGAAAATAGGCGACGTGATACATGGGTTAGCGCAGACCCCGCTGGCCGCGCCGCCGGCGCCCTGCCCGGCCGTCTGCGGCCATGCCGCGGGAACAAACGCCTGCAAATCCGGCCATGGGCGGCTGTCGCTCCTNGAATACGCTTGGTCTCGGCGGGCCCCGGTCCCGCGCCCCGCGCCGCGGTCCGGGCCTTCTGCGAGAACCGCGCAACCTTAGCCNCCGGAGCGNGNCATGCAAGCGCGTTCGCGTCCGGCCCGAAGAAAGCCACCGCACCGCAAGGGCGGCCCGATGCTGACTTTCCGGCGCANCCGCGGAGTGGAAAAATCTACCGCCCACGGTGCAACAATNGGCGCCGTACAGGAACATATTCTCTATACCGCGGTTCTCAAAATCGCTCCGGTCGAAACGATGGGCGGGGGCAAGCGCCCGGCGGANATGGCGGAAAACCGATATTTCCGCCTGGGCGGCACGGCAGATGCCGCTGTTCGGTCGGGATAGATAGACCGGTCTAGATATCGACTTTTTTTCGACATCCTCTCTCCGGCGATCCACAGATTGCGGATGGGTGTCCCGAACGGATGGAAACCGACGGGTTGTGCAACCCGACCGGCCGGTCAGGTCGGTCGCCGCCTTCTTGTAGCCGGTCCTGGCGGACCGGCGGCGAAGGGATCGACATTTGGGACATCGGGAGAGGCGCCCGTGCGCCGCGGCAGGCGCATTTCGGGCGTTGACAGGCCCGATATAGGGCCCGGGAGCCGAAATGTCAAGGAAAAAACATACAAAATAGGAAATATTCTGCTCGCCATTCGAACGGACCGGGCCCACTGGCCGGCGCACCGCCCCGCGGCCGCCTTGACACCCGCTCGGTCCGGTCCATAGATAGCGCCGCCGGCAGGCGCCCCGGCCCGCTGCCTGTGCGGGCGGAAACCGGGGAACTGCGCTAAGGCGCGGCGGGCCGGCCGGGGGCGCGTAGCTCAGCGGGAGAGCACTGTCTTCACACGGCAGGGGTCGCTGGTTCGAACCCAGCCGCGCCCACCATTCGGTGCAGCGGGCAATTCAGGCAACCGGCCGGAATAAGGGTTCCGGGACGCGGTTCACCTAGCGCTGCAACCGGCCGGGACGCCATGCGATCCGCCGAAACCCGCCATGCTCGCCGCATTCCACGAACACGCCATGCAGGTGCACCCCGGCGCTCCCGCGCGACGCATCCAGCCGCCGCGCCGTGCGAAAGTCCCGCTCTGCCCGGCGGCGGTCCCTCAAGAAATCGCGGTAGACCAGTCCCCGGTTGAAATAGGCGGCGGCATAGTCCGGATTCAGGGCGATCGCCCGGTTCAGGTCCCGAACGGCCTCCCGGTAATCGCTGAGGCATATTCGGACCATGGCGCGATTGTTGTAAGCGAGCGACAGCTTCGGACGCAGGCCGATCGCCCGGTCCAGATCGGCGAGCGCCCGCCGGTAGCGTTTCAGCGCGCCGTGGGCGAGGCCACGGTTGACGAGGGCTTCCGCGAAATTCGGGTTGAGCCGGATCGCCTTGTCGAAATCCGCGATGGCTTGCCGGTATTTCTTGAGCTGCATATTCGCGCCGCCGCGGTTGAGATGGGCGTTGACCAGTCCGGGGTTCAGGCCGATCGCACGGTCGAAGTCGGCAAACGCCGCCCTGAACTGTTCGAGACGGCTGTGGGCCAGGCCGCGATTGCTGTAGGCCACGGCCAGTCGCGGATTCAGACGGATCGCTATGTTCAGATCGGCAAGCGCCTTCCGGTACTGACCCAGGCCGATGTGCGCCGCGCCGCGCCCCAGATACGCCTTGCCATTGTTCGGGTAGAGCCGGATCGCCTCGTCGTAATCGGCAATCGCCCGGCGAAAGTTCCCGAGGAGGAGACTGGCATTGCCGCGGCTCTTGTAGGCCGAGGCGTCCACCGGATGCAGGCGGATCGCCTGGCTGAAATCGTCGTAGGACTTCTTGTAGAGGCCGAGGCGAAAATGGGAGTTGGCCCGGTTGAAATAGGCGTAGGCAAAATTCGGAACCAGCCGGATCGCCGCTGTGTAATCGGCGATGGCCCGGCGTTCCTGATTGAGGCTGGCGTAGGCGCGACCGCGGTCGTACAGATGGTTCCCCTGCGCCGCGCCGCTGTAACGGCCGCTGTTCAGCAGCCGGGTACACGCCGCGATCCTCACGCTCGGCGGTACCGCGGAATTCGGGCAGTCGCGAAGGTCCGAACCGGTCGCGGCCAAGGCCGGCGAGGCCGCGAGCAACAGGAGAATCGCTCCGCTTAACTGTATGCGCATCGCCGGACCTCCCGACGGACGGTTCGCGTCGCAAGCGACAGGGGTCGAAGACAAAGTAGCTGCGCCCGGCCGCCCGCGCATCCGAAAATTGCCGGCCCGGCACCCCGGGCGCGGGGTCGCCGTCAATTTGCCCGCTGGGTGCGTTCGTGGCGTTCCCGGGCTTCGATGTTCAGCGTGGCGATCCATCCTCCGGCTGGACGGCAGCGGCGATCCAGGGCCGGACAAGGCGAATTCCCGCGGGCGAATCGACGTGCTATCCGCCGTGGAGATCGCCGCTNGTTTGGTTGAAGCGGCTATGCTCGGCCGGAGCGGCGCGCTATGCGGGGATGGCCGGCAAATATCTGATTGTAGGGTGCCTGATGAGCGAGTCGCGACGGTACGAACTCAAGGATGAGGCATTCGCCGAACTGGACCCTCCTGTATCGGGGTTGCGTTCACGAGTTCGGCGCGCCGCAGTAAATTCTGCAGGAGATGACGTGTCGTGGGATCGTTCGTGGAACTTCTTCGCATATAGCTACTCCCGCGCGTTCGATCCTCTTTGGGACGCTGCGTATTCTCGGCCTTCGGAGGTACTCAACTACCCACTCTTGTTCGTGTGCCGGCATAGCATTGAGCTTTGGCTCAAAGCGGCACAGTCCTCGGTCACGCGGGAGCATCCGCGCGGCGGTCACGGTTTGCAGGACTTGTGGTCCAAATTGATGGATGCTTTGGACCGTCATTATGGAAACCGTCCCGATCAAATAGATGGGATCGACGGTGTCTTCGCTCGTAAAGCGCGCCAAGCAATAAAAATGCTCGATAACCACGACAAGGTCGGAGATCGCTTCCGTTACCCAGTCAAGAAAAAATTTGAAAGCTACGCATCAACGACGGCGGACTTGGACGAACTGTATCGAGCACACGCAATTATCACGGCATATTGCGACGCGGTCGGCACCCAGATTGAGGTCGAGCGTAATCGGGCGTGAGCCGCCCCCGCCCCTTCAATCCGCCCTTTGCGTCCGCTCGCGGCGTTCGTGGCGTTCCTGGGCTTCGATGCTGAGCGTGGCGATCGGCCGGGCGTCCAGCCGGTCGACTCCGATCGGCTCGGCGGTTTCCTCGCAAAAGCCGTAGGTGCCCTCGTCGATGCGCTGCATGGCGGCGTCGATCTTGGCGATCAGCTTGCGCTGCCGGTCGCGCGCCCGCAATTCGCGGCTCCGGTCGGATTCCAGGGTTGCCCGGTCGGCCATGTCGGCCTCCGCCAGGCTGTCCTCCTGCATGGTGTGCAGCGTCTCTTCGGCATCGCCGAGCAGCCGGCCGCGCCAGCGCTCGAGCTTCCGGCGGAAATAGGCGGCCATGACCGGATTCATGTACGGTTCGTCCGGGGTGGGACGATACGATCCGGGAATGTCCGGCCAGGTCCGGCTCATTGCGCCACCATCGACTGTGGACGAAGCGGCGGCGACTATAAGGGCGGCGCCGGAAGCCGGCAAGCCTTTGAAAGCTGCGGATTCGCGGGCGCAATCGGCGATGCGGCGGACTGTCGGACGGCGCGCCGGACCGGCGTTTGCTATGGCAGTCCTGCGGTCCGGCGAGCCGCGCTGCAGCGGCGCTTGCAGGGCCGGCCGCGGCGGCGCAACGGGATGCCCATGACAGAACCGAACCATCCGATCGCCGGCCTGTCGGCGATCGCCGACCGGTACGACGGCTACATCCTCGATCTCTGGGGCACCATCCATAACGGCGTCGAGCCCCTGCCCGGCGCGGTCGAGTGCCTGCGCGCCCTGGCGGAACGGGGCAAGAGCGTGCTGATCCTGTCGAACGCGCCGCGCCGGACCGGCGCGGTCATCGAAAGGATGGATGCGGTCGGCATCCCGCGGGACTGCTACGGCCCGGTCCTGTCGTCGGGCGAGGCCGGCTGGCTGGCCCTGCGCGACCGCAGCGACGCCTGGCATGCAAAGCTGGGCGACCGGGCCTTCCTGATCGGCGAGGCCGGCGACGAATCGGTCCTGCAGGATCAGCCGGTCGAAGAGGCCGATACCGTCGAACGGGCGACATTCCTGCTCTGCGTCGGCGCGTTCGGGCGAACCGATACCGTCGACGACTATGCCGGCCTGCTGGCGGATGCGCTGGAGCTCGATCTGCCGATGCTCTGCGTCAATCCCGATCTGGAGGTGCTGCGCGGCCCGAACCGGGAGATCTGCGCCGGCGCCATTGCGGCGCGCTACGCCGGGATCGGCGGCGACGTGGGCTATCACGGCAAGCCGCACCGCCCCATCTACGAGCTGAGCTTCGGCCTTCTTCCGGGCGTCGACCCGGCCCGCATCCTCGCGGTCGGCGATTCCCTGCGCACGGATATCGCCGGCGCCAACGCGGTCGGCATCGATTCGCTGTTCGTGACCGGCGGCCTGCTGGCCGGGGAGCTGGGCATCGCGCCGCTCGCCGAGCCGCCGGCCGGCGCGTTGCCGCCGCTGTATGCCCGGCACCGGCAGCGTCCCACCTGGGCCGCTGCGGCCTTCCGGTGGTAGAATGGCCGAAAGGCCTGCCCGGACCGCGGCAGATCATCTATCCTGCGTGACGCCCCNCTCNATTCCCGGCAGAATTTTGCCCCATTTCGGGTATAATCGGCATTCGGTCGGCAGCCGGCCAGAGCGGGGTTACGGTTCCTGTCCGGATCCCGACCGTCGCCGCAGCCGCCGCAGCCGACGCAANACGGAAGGCCTGAATGAACCGAAGGACATTGCTTCCGCCCACCCGGATCGCGCCGGCGACCCTTGTTGCCGTGGCGTTTCTCGCTGCCTCCGGTCCGGGTACGGGCGCCGTATATGCGGAAAGCCGTAAGGCGGCCGTCCCGCTCCCGGCCGCGGCGAGGACCGAACGCGATGCCCTGCCGGAGCTGGTCGCCCGGCTGCTGCCCACCGTGGTCAGCATAACGACGACCCAGGGCAGCGGGCCGGCGAACCAGAAGAGCGCGCCCGAAGGCTCGCCCTTCCGGGAGTATTTCAAGGAATATTTCAACAAGCGCCGGAACCGGCAGCGCGGTTCGGCCGTCGGCAGCGGCTTCATCGTCAGCGCCGACGGCTATGTCGTCACGAACCATCATGTCATCAACCGGGCGACGGCCGTGCGCGTGATNCTGGACGGCGGCCGCCAGCTCGACGCCAAAGTTGTCGGGCGCGATTCCCGGGCCGATCTGGCGGTGTTGAAGGTTGAGCCGAAATCTCCGCTGCCGTTCGTGAAATGGGGCAATTCCGATGCCGTGCGCATCGGCCAGGATGTCGTCGCTATCGGCAACCCGTTCGGACTCAGCCAGACCGTCACGACCGGCATCATCTCGGCGCGCGGGCGCCATCTGNGCAATTTCGGCGGCGTCNCGGGCAATTCGTTCGTCGATTTCCTGCAGACCGACGCGGCNATCAACAAGGGCAACAGCGGCGGCCCCCTGTTCAACCGCGCCGGCGACGTCATCGGCATCAACACCGCGATCTATTCGCGCGCCGAAACGAACGTGGGAATCGCGTTTGCGGTGCCTTCGAACCTGGCCGCACCGATCGTCGAACAACTGAAGCGCTATGGCCGCACCCGCCGCGGCTGGCTGGGTGTGCAGATCCAGTCGGTCGACAGCGAACTGGCGAAAACGCTGGGCATGGAAACGCCGACCGGCGCCCTGGTCGCGAACGTCGTAAGCGGCAGCCCGGCGGCCGAAGGCGGCATCGTCTCGGGAGACGTGATCCTGAAGTTCGACGGCAAGACGGTGTCCAGCGCATCGCGGCTGTCGCAGATCGTTGCGGCCGCGCCGGTCGGCAAGACGGTGCGCGTTACNGTGCTGCGGCGCAGAGAGAGCGTCACGCTCTCCATCGTCCTGGGAGAACTGGAAAAAGCCGTTCAGACCGGCGCNGTCGAAAAGCTGCCCAAGGAAGGGATCAGGCCGGACCTGTTCCCGGAACTCGGCCTTCGGCTCGGCAAGATCACGCCTGAGCTTGCGCAACGCTACGAAACGGCGACGACGGAGGGCGTGATCGTTCTCGGCGTCGAGCCGGATAGCGACGCGGANCAAAAGGGCCTCAAGCCGGGCGACGTGATACTCGAGATGGAGCAGACCGCGGTCNCAAATCCCGAGGCGGTCCGGAACCTGTTGGACCGGTCGAAGGAAGCGCGCAAGACATCCACCCTGATCCTGGTGCAGCGCGGGGATGACCGGCGCTTCGTCGTGCTCGGGTTCAAGCTGCAATAGGGGCCTTGAGAGACAGGGCCGGCGNCGGCGGTTCAGTCCCCNGAGGCGGTGGCAAACTCNTCGCGCCGATAGCCCTGGAGATACAGAAGGGCGGTCAGATCCCCATGCTCGATCCGGTGCTGCGCCGCCGCGGCGGCCGCGGGCTTGGCCCGAAATGCGACGCCAGCGCCCGCGGCCTGCAACATCGGGATGTCGTTGGCGCCGTCGCCCGTGGCCAGCGCGTCCTGCCGGCCCAGTCCGCGGCCGGCCAGAAACGCATCCATCGCCTCCAGCTTGCCGTCGGCGCCCAGCACGGGATGCACCAGCCTGCCGGTCAGGACGCCGCCATCCAGCACAACGTCATTGGCGACGTCGATGTCGAAACCGCATTCCCGGCTGACGAACTCCGAGTAGATGCGGAAGCCGCCGGACACCAGCGCGGTCAGCGCTCCGTGTTTGCTCATCGTGCGCACGAGGGTCCGCGCGCCTGGGGTAAATTCAATGCGATAGCAGAAGGCCTGGAGAAATTCCTTCTCCAGGCCGCCCAGCATTTCGACCCGCACGGCCAGCGCCTCGCGGAACGGAATTTCGCCGTTCATCGCCTGCTGCGTGATCCGCCGCACCGTGTCGCCGACACCCAGCAGATCGGCCAGATCGTCGACCATCTCGTTGCGGATGACCGTCGATTCCATGTCGGCGACCAACAGCCGCTTGCGCCGGTTTTCCGCGCCGGTCACGGCCACGTCGACCGGCAACCGGCCGACCGACCCCTTGACTGCCGTGCGCGCCTCGCCGGGATCCCGGCCGGCAAACGGGATATCGCACGCGACCTGGGGCGACAGCCATTCGGGCTCGCCGCCCTCGGCACCGGCGTCCTCCAGCGCCCAGCGGGCGGAAGTCACCGTCCCGTCGGAAAGGCGCGGCAGGGCCGGATTGGCAATCAGCGTCACAAAGTGACTCATCGCGGGCAAGATGCAGTGGCGCCGATGAAGAACGCCCGGGCGGCGCGATCGGGGAACCGATGGGTTTGAGTGCGCCAGCCGCCAGGCCCGCGCAAAATCCGGATGGGCAAACGAAGATCGTCGTCATCGGCGGGCCGACCGCCGGCGGCAAGTCCGAAATCGCGTTGCAGATTGCGCGGGAATTCGGCGGCGCGGTGATCAATGCCGACAGCATGCAGGTGTATCAGGAACTGAAAATCGTCACCGCGCGGCCCGATGACGCGGCGCTGTCGGCGGCGCCGCACCGGCTGTACGGCGTCCTCCCGGCACGGGAGCGCTGCTCGGCCGGCCGGTGGCGGCGCATGGCGCTGGACGAGATCGCCGGAGCGCTCGAGGCCGGGCTGCTGCCGGTCGTGGTCGGCGGCACCGGCCTGTATCTCAAGGCTCTCCTGGACGGGATTGCCACGATTCCCGACATTCCCGAAGAGCGGGTGCAGAGCGTGACCGCGTGGCTCGACGAGGCCGGCCTCGAGGCGGGGCGCGCGCGGTTGCGCGCCGTCGATCCGGCGACCGCCGGCCGGCTGGACGCGATCGACCGTCAGCGACTGATCCGGGCCCTGTCCGTGTTCGAAGACACCGGCAGGCCGCTTTCCGACTGGTCCGGGCAGAGCCCGCAGGCGCCGCCCTTCAGCGCTTTCAAGATCGCGCTCATGCCGCCGCGCGAAGACCTCTATCCGCGCATCGACGCGCGCTTCGCCCGGATGATCGACCGAGGGGCGCTGGACGAGGCCCGGCGGCTCAGCGCCTTGCAACTCGCGCCGTCGCTGCCGGCGATGAAGGCGGTCGGCGTGCCGCAGATGCTGGCCCATCTCAGGGGCGAGACCGGCCGCGCCGCGATGATCGTCGAAGGCCAGACCGCGACGCGGCGCTTTGCCAAACGCCAGTTCACCTGGTTTCGGCGTCAATATCGTTCGCCAGATGCGGTTCTTACGCAATATTCGGAAAGTATCCGCGACGAATTGTTTAATAAAATTCGTCAATTCCAGTTGACGGCGTGAATTGCCGGCCGTATTTCCGCATTTCGGATCAACCGCTTATCCCGCTGCAAGGCGGGATGGAATGGCCTGAGCAGGCAGGCGCCGCCGACGCGGGCGGCGTTTTTTTGCTTTGGGCGGGTTTCGCCACAGCCCGGTATGGCAACCGGCCGGGCCGGGAGACGGATCGATGTCGCAAGAGATGACAGGTTCGGAAATCGTCCTGCGCGCGCTGGTGGACCAGGGCGTCGACACGATTTTCGGCTACCCCGGCGGCGCCGTGCTGCCGATCTACGACGCCCTGCACAAGCAGAATTCGATCCGTCATATCCTGGTCCGCCAGGAGGGCGGCGCGGTCCATGCCGCCGAAGGCTATGCGCGCTCGACCGGCAAGGTCGGCGTCGTGCTGGTGACCTCCGGCCCCGGCGCGACCAACGCCGTCACCGGCCTGACCGACGCATTGATGGATTCCGTGCCCGTGATCTGCCTGACCGGCCAGGTGCCGACCCATCTGATCGGCAACGACGCCTTCCAGGAGGCGGACACCACCGGCATTACCCGNCCCTGCACCAAGCACAACTATCTGGTGAAGGACATCGNCGGCCTTGCGCAGACCGTCCACGAGGCCTTCTACGTCGCGCGCAGCGGCCGGCCGGGGCCGGTCGTGATCGACCTGCCCAAAGATATCCTGCAGGGGCCGGGCACCTACACGCCGCCGTCGGTCAACGGCCACCGGTCGTACAGGCCGCGCAAGAAAGGCGATATCGACCAGATCGAGAAAGCCGCCGCNGCGATGGCGCAGGCCGAGCGTCCGCTGTTCTACTGCGGCGGCGGCGTCGTCAACGCCGGTCCGAAGGCGTCCCACTTGCTGACCGAACTGGTCAAGCTTACCGGGTTTCCCTGNACGCTCACCCTGATGGGCCTGGGCGCCCTGCCCGCCTCCAGCAAACAGTTCCTCGGCATGGTCGGCATGCATGGCACCTACGAGAGCAATCTCGCCATGCACCATTGCGATCTCATGATCAATGTCGGCGCCCGCTTCGACGACCGGGTGACCGGCAAGCTGGACGAGTTCGCGCCCCACTCGACCAAGATCCATGTCGATATCGACCCGTCATCGATCAACAAGAATGTCCGGGCCGACATTCCGGTGATCGGCGACGCGGCCCATGTGCTGGAGGATCTGACCAAGGTCTGGAAGGCCCGGCAGTATCGCGCCGACCGGAAAAAGCTCGACGCCTGGTGGGCGCAGATCGACGAATGGCGCGCCCGGGACTGCCTGAAATACAAAGCGTCGGACACGCTGATCAAACCGCANTACGCGCTGGAGCGCCTGCGCGAGCTGACCAGGGGCCGCGACGATCTCTTCGTCACCACGGAGGTCGGCCAGCACCAGATGTGGGCGGCGCAGTTCCTGCCCTTCGAGAAGCCGAACCACTGGATGACCTCCGGCGGCCTCGGCACCATGGGCTACGGGCTGCCGGCGGCNATGGGCGTGCAGGTGGCGCACCCCGATGCGCTGGTGATCGACGTCGCCGGCGAAGCCTCCGTCCTGATGAACATCCAGGAGATGAGCACGGTGGCGCAATACCGCCTGCCCGTGAAGATCTTCATCCTCAACAACGAATATATGGGCATGGTCCGGCAGTGGCAGGAACTGCTGCACGGCGGCCGCTATTCGGAAAGCTACATGGCCTCGCTGCCCGATTTCGTGAAGCTGGCGGAGAGTTTCGGCGCGGTCGGCCTGCGCGCCGAGAAGCCGGCGGAAGTCGATGGCGTAATCGAGGAGATGATCGCCGTCGACAAGCCGGTGATCGCCGATATCCTGGTCGACAAGGCGGAGAACTGCTTCCCGATGATCCCGTCCGGCGCGGCGCACCACAAGATGCTGCTCGGCCCCGACGACCAGGCCGCCGAACCNATTTCCGAAGAAGGCATGGTGCTGGTCTAGGCTCCTGCCCCGACCGTAAGAACAACAACATTCGATGGCAGGTGAAGCGATGACCGAACGGCATGTGATCGCCGTGCTGGTGGACAACGAACCCGGCGTGCTCGCCCGGGTCATCGGCCTGTTCTCCGGCCGCGGCTANAATATCGAAAGCCTGACCGTTTCCGAGGTCGACGCCGAGGCCGGCCTGTCGCGCATCAACGTCGTCACCATCGGCACGCCGATGATCATCGAGCAGATCAAGAACCAGCTCGACCGGCTGGTGCCGGTCCATTCGGTCCACGACCTGACCGAGGAGGGCCCCCATGTCGAGACCGANCTGGCCCTGCTCAAGGTCGCCGGCCAGGGCGACAAGCGGGTCGAGGCCCTGCGCATCGCCGACATCTTCGGCGCCAAGGTCGACGATACGACGCTCGAATCCTTCATCTTCCGGCTCGACGGCCAGTCCGAGAAGATCGGCCGCTTCATCGAGCTGATGAANCCCCTCGGCCTCGTCGAGGTCGCCCGCACAGGCGCCGTCGCGATCAGNCGCGGGAAGGANGGGGTNTAGCGGGGCGGAAAGGCCGGCGCGGCGGCCGCAGGCTGACCGGTCATTCCGGGATCAGGTCGTCCACGGCGATGTTCAGGGTTTCGGCCAGCCGGCGCAGGGTGCGGACCGATCCGGTGTTGCGCCCGGCCTCGATGTCGACGATCTGCACCCGGCTCACGCCCGACGCCCGGGCAAGCGCGGATTGCGACATCCCGCGATGCTCGCGCCACACCCTGAGCGCCGCCTCGCCGTCAATCAGCCGGTCGGCGACCTGCGCAGGCACGAGTTCTTCCGTCCCGGCGGCGATCCGCGCCTCGACGGCCAGCGCCGCCCGAAAATCCGAGAGCTCGTCGTCCGCAGCCCGCAGACGCTCGTATTCGGCCCTCGGAATCGTCACGGTATCGTCCATGCGCCTCACCCCCTGTACACGCTGCCCCGGCCGGCGACGGTCAAGACCTGCAACACGCTTTCGTCCCGCATCGCCACGCGCCAGTCGCCGACCCGGAGGCGCACCGGCCCGTCATCGCCTTTCAGTCTCGTGACGTTGTTGGCCTGGGACGACGGATTGTCGGCAAAGGCCCGAATTTTATCCCTGATTCGTTGGGCCGTATTGCGCGGCACCCGGGTCAATGCCTTCAACGCCGTGCGGCTGTAGGCGATTTCCTTCACGGAAATAGATGTAGCGCTGGGCTACACTGTCGTCAAGAACGACAAACGAGGCCGCTCGGGATGACGGTAAGGCGGTAGGATGTCATGAAATGTCATGATCCGTCATGCGGGGCGGGGCGTCGCGAATTGCGCCCAATTCTCCAGCGCCGCGCCGGTGCCGCTCGCGTATTTTGTTCATATATTGTTCTTATGCAGATGTCAAGCGATTTGACGCCGTAACCGCGTGGATCCGAGGATGGGTCAGAGCCCGTTTCCCGGTCCGGCACATCGACTCGCCCTACATCATCAAAATCGCCGCAATCCGCCTCGCGGTGCTGGACCTCCTCTGGGTGCAGCCAACGGCCTAGGATGTCCCGCTCCCGGTAGGACAGCCATTTCTTGAGGACCTGGTAGCCGCCGAGGCGGTAGGTCCAGATTTCAACGGGGCCGCAGTGCCACAAGGCGTTGCACCGATTTCTCGTTCGTTCCCGCCATGGCCGCTCTTGTGGCCGAGCGCGGCACGGGGCGCCAGCGGCGTTCGACAGCGCAATGGCGGCCGGACCTTACTCTTTCGGCGAAGCGCTCTCCTGCTCAACGACGCTGCGGGCGGGATAGCGGACACAATTAAGGCCGAGCGCTTCCTGCGATCGTCGAATATCCCGGAAAATCGCTTTCACGTCGTAACCGGATCGCGCCGCGTGTTCGTCTCGAACCGCATGGACCTCGGCGATGACCGAATCAGTCGGCGGCGTCTTCACGGACGGCCTGCAGGAGTTCGCTGGGCGTGCATATGATCGCCGGTTCAAAACCCGACTCCCTGCACACCCGCTCAATCTGTACTCTATTTGCGGCATTGGCAATGTGTCGAAAAATCTTGGTTACCGGAAATTTAAAGCTGTTGACGGTCGGGCCTTTAGGTGACATTTATCCCGATTCATTAAGTCACGCCTATTCAAGATCAAGGATTTTACAAAGTTTAGTCTTTTGCTAGTACTGGAATTATCAATTCTTGCTTTCTCAAATCACTCGCCCTTGTCCACTTCACTAAAAGGCTTCCGTTACATTGAATCTCTGCCACTGCACTTCCAATTGGCATGTTACCTTTTTGAATCTCAACTTGCAACAATCTTGAGAGTTTTTCTGATTGGAGAACAAACACCGATAAATCCAAAATAATTTCCTCTGTTGTACCAGAATTAATCGTTAGCTCAACTGCTATATTTTCGTCGGGAAAGGTTATTCCAACTACTATTTGAGCATTAGGATTAACTTTTGTTGCAGCTATTGAAAGTGTATTAGCAATGTGTGCAAGGGGCCCAACTTTGTTGTGCTGGATCATAGACCTTGCTTTATCCCATGTAGCGTCAGCAGCATGTTTAGCTATCGTACTCAGATATACAGTCGCGGCAACTGCAATCGGCGCCCATTCGAGCGCTTCGCCTATTAGCTTAATGATGCTTGCTGAATCTGCCGATCTATAGCCAAAATACCGGAGTTCGACTACATTTAAATACTTGTTGAGGTCAGTTTGGATTTCTCTTGTCTCTTCACTAAATCGAACAAAATCTAAGGATAACTCTAGCTGCACGGCCATAATCTCCGGTTGACGCAATTGATACTATTGGAAGTTAGCAGTATAGTTCCGATCCGCTGCGCTGTGTTGGTAAAGTGATGAACTTCCTCCGACCGCAGCACTCGGCCGAGGATGACGCGCTCGCGGCAGGACACCCATTCCTTGCGGCCCTGTAGTCGCTGAGTCGGTCAGACGGTTCGGCGGCGGGTAAATTGCCCGGGAAGGCACCTGCGCCTGTTTCTCGTTCGTTCGCACAATAGCCGATCTTGTGGCCGGGTTTGGCGCGGCTGGCAAGCGCCCATGCAATTCCATCGCCCCTGGCACCCGCCTTCCGCCCCCATCGCGCCCGAACGCCGCGTTGCGCCGGCGGTCGCGGGCGGGTAAACGCCACCTGCAATTCCGACATCCAAATCCCACTTTCCCAGGGGAGAGC
>JGIcombinedJ30088_10002853_pt1 | contig 16424 bp, 17 predicted proteins | sample PinacodermPK_FD_30088 | JGI IMG/M metagenome (IMG submission 30088)
CTCAGTCCCAACCACCGCCGCCGCAGCCACTCCACGGCCGCGGCTCCAATGTGGGACATTTTACATGCCGACTTCAGGGAAACTTCACATGCCGGGTAACATTTGTGCTTGCGAGAGCGATTCTGCGTGACCACACTGGGGACGAAGCTCTAGCGGCAAGGTATGCGAGGGATTTCATGCGGGACGTCACGAGCCATCTTGGCGCACCCTATCACGACGGTAAATCCTGGGAGCTGCCCGTCGAAGAGATTGAACGGTGGTTGGCCGACGACAGGCCGCCGATCCAGTTCTAGCGAGGAGCTCTCATGAGGCGACTTGGTCTTGGGCTGTAGCGGTGACTCTCGTTCCATCGCTGGCCGAGCCGCAGTCCGACAATACGGCAGATGGGGGGACGGAAGCTCGAACATCGGGGTGCCCCCCGAAGCGGAGACGGAACCCTCTTGCGCTCCCGTGTTGCTATGGGGTATCCTGATCGCCCCTCACCAACTTGCCCCGAAGGAGAACGACCCTCCCATGAGAAAGCGCTCGTCGTGGCCGTGCTGTTGGGTGGCTGTGTGTCGTACACCGCCTCTCGACGATCACCCCCGTCCCCCTCGCCGGACCCGACATTCTCGATGAGCGCCGACAGCTTGTGGGATCGTGTCATGGATCTGCTGTCAGAGCACTACACCATATCTCAATTGGAACCGGACGAGCGGTTCGCGCAGGTGTCGGTATCCGCCGGTGGCGGCGATGTAGATTGTGGCCACCTGCGGGCCAAGAACCTCGCAACCGATTTTGACGGCAACGCGGCAGGACTCTTTCAGTGGGAAGCGACGCTTTCCTTGTGGGTGCGAGAAGGCGCGGACGAAGGGGAATCACAGCTCCGCCTGAACACTTTCTTTGAGGGACGCAACAACACCGAGGGGAGAATCGCGTTTCGAGGAACAGAGACAGGGCTACTGAGGATGGTTGTCATCAATGATCGGGTGACCATCCGATGCACGGGTACTGGACAACTAGAACGAAGGGTGGTCGAGCGCCTCGGAATCCCCAAGAAAAAGCCCCCCGGTCACTCTAGCCTCGGGAAGCGCGCCCTGCGAGAATACGCGGGGATCTGAAAGGAGTGATTGGCATGAGGGTATTCATCTGGACGATCTTTGCCGTCCTGCTGGTGTTCGGCTCCATGTCGTCCTGCTCGACGACGGAACCAACATCCTGTTGTCGTGTCTGCCGGACGGGGAAGCCTTGCGGCGATAGCTGCATTGCCCGAGACAAGCAGTGTACCAAGTCGGGGGGGTGCGCGTGTTCCGGCCTGACAGCCTCCGCCGACCTCTGCCTGGAGAGTCCCGCCACATGAGCGAGACCACGAACCCCCTGTTACGGCCGCCGCTTCGCCGAAGTGGTGAAGGCGCTGGTTACTTTCGACTAGAAGCTCTCCATCCCGAGTGAAAGGGGTCGGACATTCCTTGGCCAAGGCGGCTTTGTGGGGCAATGGTTCTGAACAACGTAGAGGAGGTAAGCCAATGAGCGACGTGACGGCCGATCCAGAAACTCGATTCGCGCTTGGTCAGCGTGCAGGATGGAGATGCGAATGTGTACTGACGCGCTGCCATGGACAAGGTCTCTTGACGGGTAGGTGCAACGCGGCACTCCGGGGAGACCAGTGGCACGCCCATCGCGTCAACCGTAGCGAGGGCCACACCTTGGGTAACATGCAGGCACTGTGCATCCCTTGCCACGAGAACACACCTACGTTCGGTAGACCGCTTCGCTAGATTTGGGCCAGCGCCGCCAGCACCTCACGCATCCGCTGCGGATGGACCACTAGGACGGCCTGCGATGCGGGTGCTGCGCCGTATTGCACCTTCAGCTCGATCGAGTCGCCGAACTTGGGGTGTAGGTGCCGTCCGAGCACCCCAAACACTAACATGCAGAGGTCTTTCCAGGAGTTTTCGCGCCACGATTCGCCGGCCTCGAAGTAAACGCGGGCGGGTGGTCCCTCGCAGCTTGAGATCGTTTGCGCGCCCAACCTCGTGAGCTCGTCCACCAGAGGCCGCACCCCGGCGTCCACTGGAACCAGAACTTTCGTGAGGACTTGTCTGTGACAGGGGACGCTCTCCCCTTCTCCGGCACCAACCGGACTAGGCACGTAGGAGCGGGGTTCCGGCTTCATGGACGGGAAGTCAGAAGACGGATCAGACCGTTGGGTAGGCTGAATCATCCAACAAGCTTAAAACTCTTCCTCAACCAGCGCCAAGACACCCGGATTCGACAGGGCTCGTGGAGCGATCCACGCGGTAAGTCGTAAGTATCCTAACGGGCTAGATCCTCGCTCTTTCAGGAAAGCCCCCTCCTCCGCTCCAAGAGACCCCGTGACCCGCAGTCGCCAGTCTGCGGGCCGAGTCCTTTTTGCAACCACTCCTCCGCTCCGCTATCTTGGCTTCGTCGTCAACAGCCCCTGCGCTGCTCGCGGGCGCGCACCCTCCCAAGCTGTACTCAAGGTCAAGGTAGCTGTCCTCCCGTGCTTCGCGTTCTTCGTTTCCGGCGTCCTATCCGGGGCGGCGACACGCGTTCAGGCCCAAGGCGTCGACGCCTCGATGGCGGCGATTGCGGGGTTATCGTTCACGGAACAGGACCAGCGTCTCCCAGCGTCTCCGCTCGTCGGCCTTCAGGCCACGTCGACCATGCGTCTCACGGACGCCGTGTACGGGTTTGATCCGTTCGTCGGCGGCGAAGCGGTGGCGATGGTGACCCACCCCGAAGCCGATCGCGCGGTTGTGGACTACCTCGTTAGCGGAAGGGCAGGAATCAGGATGAAGGGTCCTGGCGAGTTGGCGCTGTTCGGCTTGCTTGGGGCGGGTTGGCCGCAAACTGAGCGGACCTGGGATAGCGAGATGGAGGTTTGGGAAGGCGGCGATGCCCTGATATACGGAGGAGGGATTGCGTTGGCAGGCAGGGGATTGTTGGGTGAGTTGCGCATCCTTCTCGACCGCAGACTGGGCGACCAACCGGTCGTTCAGGCGGTCTTCGGATCACGCTGGTAGGGGGGTACACGCACGACAGTCTTGATCTTCGCCTTGATTGTGTTCGGGGGCTACACGATTCTCGGGTGGTGGTGGGACAGGCAGTGAGCCGGTAGCCACCAGCCCACGGGAAAGCGCGAGAAGGAAAGGAGGCCACGATGGCCCACAACATCTTCGGGAATCGCATCGCTTTCGTCGAGCATGCTCCCTGGCATGGCCTTGGCACGGAGGCGCCACGCGGCGTGCGGTCCGATGAGATGATCGTTAAGGCGGGTCTTCAGTGGCCCGTTTGGAAGCAGCCTGCTCCCGGCGCTTGGTTTGACGAGGGTACCGGGGCCTACGACCGGTACTTGGTGATGCGACCTGCCCTCGATGAGGAGCTTGAACCTACCATGCTCGGCTTTGTCGGCCAGAGCTACGAGCCTCTCCAGAACGTCGCCGCCTTCCGTTTCTTCGATCCGTTTCTCGATCGTGGTTGGGCCACGTTGGAGACGGCGGGCGCACTCGGAAAGGGCGAGAGAGTCTGGGTACTGGCTCGCCTCGAGGGCCAAATGCACGTGGGAGGCAGAGATGATACGGTTGATCGGTTCCTGTTGCTTTCCAACTCCCACGACGGGTCAAGCGGTGTCACCGTACGGTTCACTGCCGTGCGCGTGGTGTGTCAGAACACGTTGAACCTGGCCCTCACTCGGGGCAAGCAGGTCGTTTCGGTCTGGCACACGGCGAATCTGCACCGGAACCTCCGCCGTGAGCAGGCCGAGAAGCTGAAGGTCGTCGCGGATCGGGTCTTTGCCGAGGGCCAGCACCTCTTTGATCGGATGGCCGAATGCCCAATGCGTGAGAGCGACACAGCGTGGTATCTCGAACGGATGTTCCCCAGAACCGAGCGTCAGACCACGAGAAGACTGGAGCCGCTTCGGTGGACGCGTGTGAGAGCCATCCTGAAGGACGAAACCGTTACGCCCCTTCCGACTCGACATACACTGTGGGGGCTGTACAACGCCGTGGTGAGGGACGAGGACTACCGGTCCACGACGGAGGCGACTCCCAGTACCCGTCTTTCGCGGGTCTGGTTCGGTCGGGGGAGTGACTTGAAACTCAAGGCGCTTGGTCTGGCGCGGAGAATGGTCGAAACTGGGTCGCTGAATTGAGTGTCGGGATGAAGTCACGTTACGTTATTGGGACACCCCGTTCGCACCCCAGTCCCCGGTGTTAGGTGAGGCCGAACCGTGTCGCGACCGGATGTTGACGCGCCCGACCAAGCCGGTTTCCTCCTGCCAGATCCAAATAGAACGCTGGCTCGGCTCTTGGTCGCCTACGAGTGTCCAGAAGCCGCCGCTACGTTCCAAATGCCCCGAGTTCCACCAGATGATGCGGCTCTGAACAAGGCCGTCGAGCGTCAGGAACAGACGCGAGTGATCGCCCGTCATTGGATGCGGGCCGCGTGGAGCCAAGAACGCCGTTTGCGCAGGGCAGAGGCTAAAGCGGCTTATGCGCTGGCGCGTGCCGAGGTTACGGTCCTGCGCGCTCTCAAAGCTGGCGTGGAGTACGAGTGCGGCCCCGGACGAACCCCGCGCGGGTACGATCAGTAAGGGGGTTGTTTGGCTTCAGTGTCCGGGATGGAACCGAATGAGCGCCTAAACCAATTACGGGCCCGGCCGAGGCACCGGCCGACGACACCGGCTCCCGACCGGCATCCCCCGATGCGGTGGCGGCGGAGAGCCTCAGTGCCTCGACGCGCCGAAACTATGCTGGTGCTTGGAAACGTTTCCGGGACGTGGGCCGAGGACAACGGCCACACGTTGGGGTCCTCGAAGCAGATCGCGGTGGTTGCGCTGTACCCCACGATGGCATTGACCGGGTTATGCGGTGAGCACTCGGCAGGCGGTAAGGGATTCTCACAGGCCAGCACGGCAATGGTTGCCGCCAAGGGACCGACGGAACTGCTTTTTTCATGATCTGCTTCCTTTGCCCGGCTATGTGTGGGTTTGTGTTCCAGACGATTCCGGCGGTGGCCCGGCCGCGGGCGGGTGATCACCCCGGGTGACCACCCGCCCCGACCACGGACGGGATCCAACCGTCCCTACGTCGTCTCGCAGTCGGATTCAAGCGCCCAGGAGAATGCGCCCGGGGGTTTCTGTCCCGCCCGGCAAGTGGTTTCAGTGCCCTGGCCCGAGAGCCCAAGTCCATCGGGGACTGTGTATCATGTCGGTCTCCAATTGGGCGGAACCTGCTAGGGATTGCGCCTGGACACGGTGATCGTTGCGCTGTGCACTTGTCTGCGGGTGCTGCCCGGCGCAAGGTCGGCCCCGGCATCGTCCAGCATCTCCAGCACGCTCGTGCCGACCATCTCGTCCACCAGCAAGCTGTCGGCACCACTGCTGCTGGTCGTTTGACTGCTGGAGGAGAGCAGCGTCAAGCGGAAGGACTGGGAACAGTTGTTGCTTGTGTCGGACTCGCCCGCCACGGCGTCAACGCAATAGCCGATATAGGCAGAACCGGAGCCGGTGAAGGTGTGGGTGATTGTGAGATTGAGCGTCGTGGAAGCATCCAGCGATCGTATGTCGCCAGCGGTCCCAGTCTCCCGGTCATTGGTCGAGATCTGCGGATCGCTTGACACGAATGTGCGGATCTTGGTTGCGGCCGCTCTGGCGCTTCCGGTGTTTGCGAGTGTAGCCCGGATCTGGAAAGACCGGCCGCTCGTCACCACCACCGTCCTGGGCGAGACACCCCCCGTGAACTCCAGATCCGGCGCGCCGGACCCGCCTACCGTCACCCGCACCCCCCTCGAGCAGTTGTTCTGCGTGTTGGATTCGCCCGACACCCGGTCGACGCAGAGCCCGAAGTAGAACGTGCCGGAGGCCTGGCTGGACAACCGGACCGTTGCTGTGATCGTCCTGCTTTGTCCCGCGCCGAGACTGGGATTGGGGTCGCTGCCGATTTCCCTGTCGCTGGTCGAGATCGACGAGTTGGTGGACTCGAAGACACGGATCGTGGTGGTGGGGGCCGTGGCGTTGCCGCTGTTCCGAAGCGTGAACGTGGCCTGCACCGTCCCACCCGGCGACCCGGTCACCGAAGTCGGCGTGACGTTCGTGAACTGCAGGTCCGGCGCGCCCGCCGACGCCACACGGACGCTGAAGGTCTGCGTCACGCTCAGGCCACCGGGGTCGCGCGCCGTCACGGTGATCGTCGCGGTTCCCGCGGACACTCCCGTGATGGTCACCGTCGAGCCCGAGACCGAGGTCCTGGCGACGCTCGTTCTGGAGGAGGTCGCCGTGTAGGTCAACGCGTCGCCGTCCGGATCGGTGAAGTACCGGGACGCAATGACTGTCGTAGTGCGGCCCGGATTGAGCGACTGTGCGGGGATGGATCCCACCCGGGTGGGCGCGCGGTTGCGCTGCTGAACGGTGACCCGCGCCTGCTGCGTGGCCGTCAGCCCTTCCGGATCCCGCGCGGTCACGGTGATCGTCGCGGTCCCCGCAGACAGTCCCGTGATGGTCACCGTCGAGTCCGAGACGGACGCCCTGGTCACGGTGGGGCTCGACGATGTCGCCGTGTAGGTCAGCGCATCGCCGTCGGGGTCGGAGAAGTACGCCGCCACGTTCACGGTCGCGCTCTGGCCGATGTTGACCTGTTGCGCCGGAATCAACCCGACGCGGCGCGGCGGCCGGTTCGGCTGCGGCACCGTCACCCTCACGCGCTGCGTGGCCGACGCCCGGTCGTCATCCGTCGCCGTGATGGTGACCGTCGTGACGCCAGGCCCGACGGCGCTGATTGTTACGGCGCTGCCCGACACGCTTGTGCGGGCCACCGTGGGGATCGAAGAGGCTGCCGTGTAGGTAAGGGGATCGTCGTCGGGATCGTCGAACGAAATGGCGACATCCAGGGTGACCGACTGCCCCACCTCGACGGTCTGCGCGTCGATCGTGCCCACGGGCATCGGTTCGCGGTTCGGCACCGTGAACACGAAGGACTGGGTGGCCGAAAGCCCGCCGGGATCGCTCGCTGTGATCGACACCGTGGCGCTGCCCTTGGCCTGCGCCGCGACGGTGACTGTGGAACCCGCGATGCTCACGCCCGCTACGGCTGGGTCCGACGCGTTGGCCGAGTAGGTCAGCGTCTCCCCGTCCGGCTCGGAGAAGTATTGGGACACTTCAATCGTGGTGGTCTGGCCCACAGGCACGGTAACGTTCGCCAGTGTGCCGCGGGGCTCGGGCGCCCGGTTCGGAACCATGACCGCGAAGCTCTGCTGTCCCTGAAGCCCCCCGGGGTCGCTGGCCGTGACCGAGACCGTCGTGTTGCCCGGAGCGACGGCGGTGACGGTGATCGAGGTGCCCGAGATGTTGACCGTGGCTACCCCGGGATTCGACGATGTGGCCGTGTAATTCAGCACGTCGCCGTTCGCGTCGTTGAAGCAAGCGGTGACGCTGGAGGTCTCGCCGACATTCACCGTGACCTGTGGAAGCGAGCCGCAGGCGGCCGGCGCCGCGGGGGCCTCGCAGGCGGTCGCCAGGAGCGCGATCAACAGCAGGAGGCATGCCCCCTGGATCCGGGCAGACCGTTGTGTGGTTTGTCGGAGTTGCTTCATCATCTGGTTCCTCTCGGATGGTTTGCATGGGTCCCGCGGATCGGGGACGTAGAGGTCAATGGGAAGTGTCACCGGCCGCCGGGCTCGATCTTCACCACCCGCCCGTTCCGGTCGCGCACCTCGAGGCGGGGCCGAACCACGTCGTTGCCGAGATCGATCGCCCGCCGCTGGTGAGCGAGAACACCGGCCGCACCGGGAAGCCGGAACGCGTCCGCAAGGTCCATTCGCACGGCGTAGCCCATGTCGGCGAGCGACGCGATCGTCACACGACTGAGGGGACTCGATCCGGGCGCGATGCTGGGACCCATCAGCTCCGGGCCGAAGACGCTCTTACGCCAGTGGGCATCGTCGCTGCCGGGCCGGGTGCCACTATTCTCCACCGGCACCTTCGCGCCCGCCGTGTAGGAAGCGCCTCCGGCGCCGTCGAACGCCCGAGCCGCCTGTGCCCCCGAGAAGTGCGTGTCCACCTCGGCTTCCGCCGCCAGCGAGGGATTGCGCAGCAGGCCAAGGCGGTCCCACAGCGTGCCGACGCCGAGCACGTGTGCCATTTCGTGGAGGATCACGGCTTCGAGGGTACCGTTCGTCTCCATCCAGTCCAAGTCCGCGGCGTCGAGCTCCATGATTCCGAACCACGGCAGCTGCGAAGCGCTGCGGACCGCACAGAAGCCGGCCCGGCCGAGTATCCTTCCGTCGCCGTCGAGTTCGGCAACCGCCGCGATGATGAACAGGTCGTCAACGACGCTCACAGGCTGCTCGTAGGTCCGCTCGGGGAACCGGCAACGGACCGTGCCCTCGGGCACTGGCATGTCCGGTAGCTCCGTGTCCGCCAGCACCGCCATCCAGCGCGCCGCAGCGTTCCGAAACGCCGCTTCCTGGGTCGCGCTCATCGCAGTTGCGAAGCGGAGGTCGATTCGGAACGAGCCCGGGTCCTCGGGCGGACCTTCCACCGTCACCTGGAAGGACTGGGTGGCCTCCAGTCCGCTCGGATCCGTGGCCGCGACGGTGATCTTCGCCCTTCCCGCTTGGCGTCCCGAGAGCTCCAGGGTCGCGCCGAAGACCTCGACCGACGCAGCCGCTCCGTCCGAAGACGAGGCCGTGTAGGTCAGCGGATCGCCGTCCGGGTCCGTGAAGTAGGGCGATACATCGAATCTGGCGGTCTCGCCGGCGCGCACGGCCTGATCCGGCATCGAACCTGCCGGCAGCGGCGGCCGGTTCAGCGATTCGGCGCTGAAACTGTGGGTCGCTGCGCTGCCGTCCGGGTCACGCGCCGTCACCGTGACCGCCGTTTCGCCGGCCGCGACCACCGTCAGCCGAAGTGTTGCGCCGGACACCGTGGCCGTCACCACACTCGGACTCGCCGCCGCCGCCGCGTAGACCAGCGGATCCCCGTCGGGGTCGTTGAACCACGGGGTCAGATCGACCGTGCGTTGTTCTCCGCGCCGCAAGACCTGTCCCTCGATCGTACCCAGCGCGACCGGCCCCCGGTTGGGCACCTCGAACCGGAACACCTGCACGGCTTCCAGTCCGCCAGGGTCCGTGGCCGTCGCGGTGATGTTGGTTGTCCCCTTCGCGAGCGCTACCAGCGTCACGCGATCTCCCGAAAGGGCAACGCCCGCCACGGCCCGATCCGCCGGGGCAACGCGGAAGGTGAGGCTCTGGCCGTCGGGTTCCTCGAACCAGGGCGCCAGAGCGATAACCACCCCCTGGCCCACTTCCACCCGCCGGGCCGCGATGCTGCCCAGCGCGCGCGGCGGACGGTTCGGAACGACTACCCCGAAGCTCTGCTGCGCTTGCAGTCCGTCACGATCCGTCGCCGTCAGCGCGATGGTCGCACTTCCCGGCGCCCGCGCCGTTACCGCGACCTCGGTACCGCCATGGGTCGCGATGGCCACGGACTCGTTCGACGAACTCACGGCGTAGCTCAGCACGTCGCCGTCCGCGTCGTTGAAGCACGCGGTGACGCTCGCCACTTCGGCCACATTGATCGTCTGCTGCGGAATGGGTCCGCACGAGACGGGCGCCTGCGGGTTCTCGCAGGCCACAACCAGCGCGGCCACAGCCCAGGCCACTGCACCAGCGCGGACCGACTTCGAGACGCTGTGTCGCGGAGCCCCAGATGGCATAAGCCGTTCCAATTGCACAGAGGTCTAATTTACTCCGGGATCCCCCGGCTGAAGAGGATTTCGAGACCGGGTTCGCCGACGGCGTCCATCGCCTCGGCGACGCGGCGGCGCAGAATCGCGCGCACCTGCCCCGCGACCGGGTCCCGGAGGATCGTCATCGGCAGGTCGGTGTTGCCGTCAAGGACGAACGACTCTTCGTCGCCGCTCAGGCGGATGCGGCTGATCGCGCCCTCCCAGGTGACGGAATGGCAAACACGAAGCCGGTCCGTCCGTCGTCGACATGGAGCGTGTCTTCTGGAGAGCGCATCGGCGGGCGTCGTTGTGAGTTAGAGAGGTTCGACGCGACCTAACTCGCCGTGACCTCCTGACCGATTGGTGACGCGGGGAAGATACGGCTTGACCGATGTTACCGCAACGCCGACATTTCAATAAGGGACAGCACGCTCCCCAATCGCTTTTCCTACCCTCACACCCTCGCGGGTTCCGAGGACGTAGCCCCCCGAATGACGTTTTCCGCCGAGGTCCTTGACGAGGACACCACTTCTGGATTGCCGGAAATCCGCGATGCGCCTGCGGACGAGAGCCTCAGTGCCTCGACGCGCCGAAACTATGCCGGCGCTTGGAATCGTTTCCGTGCGTGGGCAAGCGACAACGGCCACACATCGCTGCCGGCCACCTCGGAAGCCGTGGAAGAGTACCTGAAGCACCGGCACGCCAACGGACGGCGTCCCTCCAGCCTCAAGGCGGACCGAGCCGCGATCCGCCACCACCATCGCCGGACGGGACGCCCCGTCCCCTCCGACTCCCCGGTGGTGCGCCGCCTGTTGCAGGACTCTCTGAGCCGCCCAGGCCAGGACGCTCAGGAAGTCACGGGCCTCACAGGTGCGCATCTCGCGAGAATCCGTGACACGGCGACCAAACCCCGGCGCCAACAGGCGGGGCGCTTCGAGAATGAAGATGCCGCGCGAGTCCGGGGGTTGGTTGACCTTGCACTGATCTCGACCATGCGCGACGCTCTGCTCCGGCGATCGGAGGCTGCGACACTCCGGTGGGATGCGATCGACTTCCTTTCCGACGGAACCGGCCGCCTCAACTTGGCGCGACGTCCGGTGCAGTATCTGAGCCCGCGAACAGTCGAAGCACTGAGGGCGATCCAGACCGGAGATGTCCCGGCCGACGCCTTGGTCTTTGGTCTCAAGTCCGGACGGTCGATCTCGAACCGGATCAAGGCGGCGGCGGCCGCTGCCGGTCTCCGAGGGAACTTTACGGCAAGCAGTCCCCGCATCGGCATGGCCGAGGATTTGGACCGGGCAGGAATCAGACTCTCCGCGCTCGAGGTCACGCGCCGTTGGCACGATGCCCGGATGCCCGATCTCGTGACCGCGGCGTACTACGTGAGGGGTGCCGAGTAGCTCGGTCGTGGGGCTTTTCGCTCGGACTCACCATCGCGTGCGCCGCCGGGTTGGTCGCGGCCTCGTGCACAATCCTATTGGATGCCGATGGCCGGTTACCTGCGGTCGTCGGCGCGAAGGGTCGGAAGACCGGTCAGGTGGCCGCGCGGGTCATCGACCGGACCGACCGGGAGACCGTTGCAGGAGCTTCGTGGACGACCACGCGACACAGGACGCGACGCTCTACCCCGGAAGCGGTCGGCAAGGCGTTGCTTCAGCCCCGGAACCGCTCAAACCGTCGCCGAAATGATCGCGGTAGATTCAAGGATCGTAATATGATCCCCTTTGTAACCCCTTTCGGTGGGGTGTAGAATACGGCCACCGAGCGTGTTGGTCCCACCCCTTTGGAACGGAAGGTTATGAAGCCATGAGGAAGAGGTTGTTGCTAGTCGTCGCGCTCCTAGGCTTGGCGTGCGAGGACATCGATCTGTTTGCGGACGTGAGCAACCCCGATCCCGCCGGGGACTACACGCTTCAGAAGGTGGGGGGCCAGTCGTTGCCCACCACCTTCGGCAACGGCGCAACGGTGACCGCCGGTGCGATGAAGTTGGACGAAAGCGGCACGTACACCAATTCGTTCTCCGTCGTGCTCGGCGTGGACACGGCGACCGTCAACTACGCCGGAACGTACTCGTACTCTCACACGATCCTGGTGTTGAATCAGCAAGGGCTGGACTGCCAACACGCTGGATTGCTGTTGGAAGAGGGTAAGGCGCTTCGCGTCACCGAGTGCGTTGACGAAACGGAGATGTTCTACGTGAAGTGAGCCAGAGGGGAACACGGTGATCGCAGACGTGGGAGGATTGTAAACTGACCCGACCCGACCGTGATTCACCGCACAGCGACCGGACCTCGAAAGCGCCGTGGATACCGTTCGTGGCCTCTTGGGCCGGGCTGTTCGCCTGCGGGGTTGGTGGCCTGCGATTCTCCGGCCGAGCCCACCCGCGACGACCTCGCCACGGAGGTCCGGATGCTGGCCGCGACGCGTGGCCTTGAATCCCTTCCCAACCCGCGCCCAGTGCGAAACGACCTGGTCACGCTTGGCCGGGCGCTGGCATTCGACAAGATCCTCAGCGGCAACCGAAACATCGCGTGCATGACCTGCCATCTCCCGGAAATGGCCACGGGGGACGCCAGGACTCTGTCGATCGACGAGGGTGGCACGGGCTTGGGGTCGCAGCGTTCGCACCCCGAGGGCATCTTCATTCCCAGGAACTCCCCTGCGGTCTTCAACCTTCCCGGAGCAACTCGCCTCTTCTGGGACGGCCGGGTGGAGGAGAGGTCGGACGGTTCCATCAGCACCCCGGCCAAGGATCAACTGACCCCTGAGATGGCCGATGTCTTCGAGTTCGGGGCCATGTCGGCCCAGGGTCTGTTCCCGGTGACGTCCAGACACGAGATGCGTGGCCAACCGGGAGACAACGACCTCGCCGACCTCGCCGACGACGATTTCCGAGGCATTTGGGGTCTCCTCATGGAGCGGCTGGGGGATGTTCCCGAGTACGTCGGTCTCTTCGAGAGGGCGTATCCCGGTGCCCCGTTTGACAGCATGAGCTTCGCCCACGCGTCCAACGCCATCGCCGGTTTCTACGCCGTGGAGTTCGTGTTCAACAACACGCCCTGGGACAGGTTCCTGCGCGGGGACAACGATGCGCTGAGCGACTCCGCGCTGGCAGGTGCGAGGGACTTCATGACCATCGGCTGCGCCAACTGCCACAAGAGGTCGAGCTCGCAGGCGACTTCCACAACGCCGCGCTCCCTCAGTTCGGACCCGGCAAGACCGACGGCAGGGGGGATTTCGGACGCGAGGGGATCACGCATTTCCCGAGTGACCGGAGACACTTCATGGCTCGCGCGTTGAGGAATGTGGAGCTCACGGCCCCTTACGGACATCTGGGCCAGTTCGCCACCCTCGAAACCTTCGTGGCCCACTACAACGACGCCGCATCGCAGCTAACTAAGGGCGTACGACATCGCTGAACACGTTCCAGACCGGCTGCTGTGGCCCACGCTGCTCAACAATGTCGAAGATGTTCTGGCCAACCAGGATCCCGTGCTGTTCACGCTCAGGTTCAACGAGGAAACCCACGCCAACTTGGTGGCCTTCCTACGGGCGTTGACCGATGCCTCCGCGCGAAACCTCAGTCACACGATACCTGACCGCGTCCCCAGCGGGCTGCCCATCGACAGGATGAACGACTAGAACTGACCGGGTGAAAGCGCGCCTGCTGAACACCGCCGAAACATGCACGTCTCCATGGTTCATGGCGGGGTTGGTCGTGGCGTTGAGCGTGTAAAGCCCGTGGCGGCGCAACGAAGGCACCAGAACGGACCAGGCTCTCCGAGCGAAGGGCGGGAATCCAAGAGCGTATGGTGGACTCCCCCTGATGGGCAAGTGCGGGGGCCCGAGAACCGAGTCGGCCGGTGGCAGAGTGGGTCTTGCCGTGTCAGGCGGATCCACGCACGTTTCGTTTTTCGATTGGAGTGGCCCAGCCATGGCTCACAACGGTGGTTCCCACCTGAGATCGACCAACGACCTGTGATCCGGCTTCGTAGGTTCGGATGCCGACTGAAGCTCTACCCGACCCGTGCCCAAGCGGAGCGGTTCGCACGGTGGGCGCAGTCGGGCAGCAGGTTGCGCGACCTGTTGCTCGAGCGCGACGAGGCGTCGTACCGGGAGACGGGCAAGCGTCTGTCACGCAGGGCACTCCAGGATGTCGTGTATGAATTCGCGTCTGCCCATCCCGGCCTCGGCTGGCCCGCCCACGCCCGCAATCAGCATCGCAGGGACCATGCGGTGGCGGTTCGGGGGGCGTTCGCACGACTGGATGCTGGCAAGCGGGGCAGGGAAAGCGGTTGGCCCGTTCTTCGGCGTGGCCGGCCGACGTCGATCTACGTCCACAACCAGATGCTGAGGGTGAGCGGAAGCTACGTGAGGTTGTCGAGGGCTCCTCACGGGTGGACTCGCTACCGGGGGACCATTCCTGACGGAAAGATCATGTCGGGCCGCATCCGCCGTCACGGAGGGACGTGGACCCTTTCGCTCTCGATCGAGGCTCCGATGCCTGCCTACGTAGAGCCGCAGCGGGAGACGTGCCACGTGAGACTCGGCCCGGGCGGCGTGGCCGAGGTGACCGATGTCGCCAGCGGGACGACGGTGTGTACGGACTTGGACCGGTGTCGAGAGCTCGAGCGACGGATGGCCAAGCTGAGGCGCCGTGCGGGGAGGCGGTCGTGGCGATGCGCCGACTGCGGCGGGTTGATGCGAGCCGACGCGCGATCCGGCCTCCTCGCCCGTGACAAGCGGAAGGCGCCGTGTGGTCACTGGATCGAGGGCTACGAGAGAACAGCCAGGCTGAGAAGGGCGGAGGCCGCCTTGGCGAAGACAGGCCGCAGAATCCGGAACCGCCAAAGGGACGCGGTGCACCACCAGACGGCCGGGATCGTTCGCAGGTACGGGAAGATCACGGTGTACGCCGAGCCGGGACACGGTGGGGGGGCGGTGGAGTTCACGAGGCAACTCGACTACAAGAGCGCATGGCATCGACGAGCATTGACGACGAACGGTACCGCCGCGCGGGCGGAAACCGGCCCTTCGGAAGAGGGACAAACGGACGTGGAGACCTGCGTGGTCCGTGAAACGTCAATCCCGCCAAGGACACACCGGCGTGGGCACCAAAGCGAGAGCTTCAGTTCGCGCCAGCGAGTCTGACGTGGAGAGTGCGATCTGGTGCGACCCCGCCAATGGAGGGGGGCGCAGGGAAGACCTGCCAGCAGTCTGCTGTTCGACGGGCGTCGCGGATCTACGGACGTGCGGCAATAGGCGGCCCAATGCTGACCCTATTCGATCGTGACCCAAGACAACCACTCATCGAATCGGCGTTTCACCAACGTCGGACTACAAGCTGCGGAATCGAGACCGCACTGGAGGAGTTCCAGGCTGTAGCGTCGGAGCGTCTGAGGGCTCAAACCCGCGTTGTCCGCGATGCGCTGCCACGTGTCTCCGTTGCGCTGCCGGATCGCCCAGAGGAGCACCGCCCACTTAAGCATCTGCTTCAGCGTACACCGCAACGGAATCTCGGCCGTCCAACGGTACCCGAGTTCCTTGGGGTCGAGGTTGACTCGTTTCGCCAACTCGGATACGGAGCTCGCGGGCGGGCCCGGGCGATCGCGCGGGACCTCCAGCAGGCGATTGTGGGAGACCCCACAAGCGAGCTTGACCGCGCGGGCCACTGGCGTGCTCAGGGAGAGCGCCGACAACAACCTCGTACCCAGAGGGTGAAGCGGATCAAAACCCGATGGCGCGACCGCTTCCAGCACTCGAGGGAGTCGCTCCTCCACCTCCTCCACCCACACGACGTGAAGCCTGTCGCACTCGATCTCCCGGAGGGTCCTCAGATTCTCGAACGTAACCGGCGTAACGACGATGCAAGTCGGTCCGACTGCCTCTCCAAACCGAACTGTGGACATGAGGTCGCGCACGGCTCCAGTCGAACATTCCAGGGTGCCTACGATTCCGACGTGAGCTTGCTCCATCATGGAGCGGAATTCAGACTGGCGTCCTGCGGTCTGGTAAGCAGTACCGGAGAGCAGGCTTTCGATCAGGTGCCGAACGCCTGGAGAGTCGGCGTAGACCGCGATCATGGCTTCCTCCTTGCCTGTGCGTGCGCGTACAGTATTATCGTGGTCCTGTTGTGCCCCAGGGACGAACGGCACACCCAGCCCGTGTGCGTCGGTCTCCCCGTTGCGACGACGACGGAGCCAGTCGAGCCCGGCGATTCGCGTGGCCAATGGTAGCCAAACGGTCCGCGGGTCGCGAGGTCGGATCGGTAGTGTTTTTCACATCAGGGTCGGTTTTTCACTCTATCGGGCCCCCGGAGTGGCCGATGCGATTCGCGGGCTATGTTGTTGCGGGGAATACAGTTGGCGAAAAGTCCACCAGTTGGCACCGATCTTGCTGGTACGAAGGGTCAGCGCCCCCGACTTCGCGGGGGTCTTCACACCGTTTCCACAAAGGAGAACGGCATGAACCGATTCAAGAAGTACCTCGCAATGGCGACGGTGCTGGCCCTTCCGATGATCGCGGCGTGCGGAGAGGACATTATTCCTCCTCCGCCCACCGGCTCGATCATGGGCCAGGTGTCGATCGAGGGGATGGGGATCGACGGAGTATCCGTCAATCTCAGCAACGGCGCCTCCACCACGACCGCAGGCGGCGGCACCTACCGCTTCGACGCAGTTCCGGCCGGTGCCTACA
>JGIcombinedJ30088_10002861_pt1 | contig 16405 bp, 12 predicted proteins | sample PinacodermPK_FD_30088 | JGI IMG/M metagenome (IMG submission 30088)
CCCGCCACGGCTTGAGACCCGCCAGCGGCTCGCCCTTCGTGGCCTCCGCAGCAGCCCTACGCTCCGCCGTCCTCCGTTCCTCGGCAAACACCTGCCGGCGGAGGCTCTGCTTGAGTTCCTGCACCTGCATAGCCGACTCGCTTGCTCGGAACGCCTCGAGCATCATCTCGCAGTGGTCCAGAACGCGCAGCGTGTGCTCCGAACTGAACCTCTTGTTGTGCGCCCAGTCGTTGCGGGCGTCCCACAACAAATGGAGGTAGCTCCGAGTCGCCCGAGACAAGGTGTCACGGAAGAACTGATCCCAGGTGGCATCCATACCCTTGAGCAGGAAGGCGAGATCATCTGGGTTGGCGAATCGGTCCCGGTGAGGTAGCCGCTGATTCACTTTCTCCAGCCACCGCATCCCGAACCGGGTCCGCCAGATCCTCTCCACTTCAGGACGGATCGCATCGCGAACCAACGTCAGTGCCTTGCCCACCCGCTCATGGTTGGAGATAGCCATCGCCTACATCCCCTCGAAAGTCTGCGCCACCGAACTCTGGCTAGCAGCCGCAACGCGCTCGATGTCGTGCCACGCTCGGATAAGCCTGTTATAGGCAACTGCATCTTCGGACCGGCCCTTGCGGTCGGCGATCTGGTATACCAGATACGCGAGTCGGCGGGCCCGGTCACCCACACCTCCTCCTACCTTCCTCAACAGTTCGGCAGCCTGTATCTCGGAGTCATCGAGACGAGCGATCAGGTTCTGGGTTACCTCCCACACCGTAAGCCGTCGATCCGTTAGTGGATCCCACTCCTCGTTCAGTTCGGTACGAGTGATCAACCGCACCTTGCCAGCCGTCGACTCGGCGATGCCGGCCTGAACCACCCCGCGGACCGAAGTGTTCTTGGCCTTGGAAAGGGTTTCGGCGTCTCCGAAGGGTCCGGGATCGTCACCAAACTGCTCGTACCACGTCAGAGCCCAACGGGTGTCACCGTCAAACTCGGTCTCCTCGGCCGACAGTACCTCCTCCAAGGCCTCGTTGATCAGAACAAGCGCAGCACGAACGCTCATCGATGTCCCGTCGGCTTCCAGCACCTTGGCGTAGCGGGAAAACACTTCCATACCCGGCCCGATAGCAGACTGAGCCACATCCACAGGCGCGATGGCCTGACTCTGCAGCAACCGTAATGCACCCGGTAGTTCGGATCGGAGAACATCAAGAAACTCGCGACGGGTGGCGAGTGGAGCATCCACCGGGCGCGGCCGGCAGGCTATCACTATCGACGATGCCAATGCCGCTGAACCCATCGCACGCATCCGCGAGGGCATCTCCGTGCGAATGGGCCACGTTGCCGTTACTTGCAAACCCGCGTCGACGAGACCTCGGAGGAAAGTCTCCCATCCAGTTGATGCAGCACCGCCTTGCTTGGTTTCCTGTTGCTTGAAGGCATAGAATATGGCAACCGGGAATGCTGAATGCTGGGATCTGCTGATCTGACTTAGAACCTTGGCCATCCTAGTCTCGAAATGCCTCTTGGCTAAGTCCTTGGCTGAACCCGGTCCTTCGGATATCCTCGACCCGACTCGGTGAGGGTTGGCCACTAGCTCATCAGCTTTAGGTGTGAGCAACGTGGCGGTTTCATCGGGCCAGATGTCCGCCAAGTTGCGACGCAGCCATACATAGAAGAAATCGGACAGATCAGCATAAGGCACGTTGTCGTAATAGGGTGGATCGGTACAAATCAGTGGCGAGGAAACCTCTCCTAGACGAAACACAGCATCCCCTTGCTGTACTGCACCACGACCGTCGGCGGGTAAAGCAGTCACTGCCTTCTGTATCCAAGCCACCTGACCTCCCCAGCTACCAGACGAATCGGAAAACGGATTAGCTTCTGCGAAGTCCCATATCATTGGTATTGCCTGCCGACCAAAGACGTGCTGGAGGGTCTGCCCTGTTGAATTCCATGTGACCAGGCTGGCCCACAAATCAGCGCAGCGGTCTACTACGAAAGAAAGATAGGTTATAGCAGCGTCCGCATACGCTGTAACGCCTGATCCACCGGCTCGTAGCCGGACACCGTCGTCAATCAGACCAGCTGCGAGCGCATGACTCTCCACGATCGGGCGTAGCTCCACCAAAAGACTCGAGAACGTAGTTAGCGCAACAAGTTGGCGGTCCGTGAACAAGTCGGCCCACTTGACCATACCGTATCGTTGGACGCGAAAGCCAAGAGTTCGCTTCGGTAGTGGAACTAGCGGTGCCCATTGCGGATTCGGTACACGGGGCTGTTGAGCCGGTGCCACATATGAGCGACGCCGGTTGCCTTCCGCTACCGTGGCGATCAGTGTGCTTCCGATCAATCCGCGGCGCCCTTGGTCAGCTATGTAGTCGAAGCTGATGGGTGTTGCAGTGGCAAGACAGGTTCCACCTCGTCGTCCCATAGTTCCGTCCGGAACGCCTTCACCTTTCCGAATGCGGTAGCTGATAGTTTGACTGATACGGTTCACCGAGGGCTCTACCCACACTGCCGGTTTGTTTTTTCTGGGCCTCCGCAGTACCCAGGAGCGCACTAGCGGCACATGCCCACTCCAGGATGGGTCGGGAGAGCGGACGGTGCGGGCTCGAATCCAGGCGATCACGCTCGCCTCACCCCCACCCTCCGACCTTGGCAGGGTCACCTTCGGGTACAGGTGGCCGATCCGCTCAAACGCCTGTTCCCTCATCCATCGCCCATAGAAAGCGATGTCCTCTGCCAGACCCTGTGCACGTTCCCACGTCTCCGAACCAAACCTCGCCTGGGCATCCGGATTCACGGGCGGGAATCCGGCATACCGAGGCGGTATCTCCACAAGAGCCTTGGAGATCAGGACTGCCACCGGATTCAGATCACCCCCGTATGCAGGTAAGCCGAGCCGCTGTGCTTCTAGGGGGATGGTCCCGCCTCCGCAGAAGGGATCGAGAATGTTCGGGATCTCGCCGTCGCATGATGCTTCGATCTCGGCACGGGCCTCGGCGAGCACCTTGGGATTGTTGGAGTTGTTTCTAACGACCAGACGCTCCAGGATTCCGAACAGCCGCCTCCGCTCGGCTGCTTGTGCCTCTTCGGTTGGGAAGAGGTCAGGATCAGACGATGGGTCATCCACCAACGACGCCCACAACACCGCCCGGCAAGCCGCCAACGGCCTGCGCGCCCACCATTGATGCAAGGTCGAGGGATGGCCGTGTGGCGAAGTTTTCTCCCGCGCCGACGCCGCGCTGATCGCATCTAGCGGCAACGCCACCTCTATCAGCTTTCGCTTGTAGGTCATCGTTCCCTCGTCATCCTCACCACGATCATGATCGTACAACCCACTCGTGACAGGACGCACACCGGCTTGAGCCTCGCATCGGTCGGCGTCGCTCGGATCCGTACTTGGAGGCGCAGCTTACGAACCCAGCCAGTCGGAACGGGAGACACCCGCCCACCGCAGAGCGTGACGCAGCAGATCTACTCCGCTGTCTCCTTGGCGGCGGTGGGGGTTCGGAACCTGCACCTACTGTCGACCCTTGGTCATGGACGAGTGGCGGCACCCTTCGAAAGGACCTTCCTATCCGAGACTTCTGCAGCGCCTGATCAGGTCCCTCCTGGAGACAGGAGACAGGTGGCCGCTTGTTACGGACCGAGGTGCATACCGCCTATGACGGGAATGTCATCGTCCCCGTCAACGACTTCAGGTTGACCCACCCTTCGAGACCTGCTTCTAAGTCCCCTCAATGCCGCGGCCTCGGTCTCGCCGAACCCCCACGCACCCAGGCCTCGGGAACGTCGCCGCATAAACCCTCGGGGTCGGCGATACGCTCTACCTGCGCACGCGACATCGCCGGTGCCACCCACGCGTCGGCAAGCCGTTGGCTGTGGGTCGCGCTCCGAACCGTAACTGCTAGCCCCGATTCTTCAAATGGATTCGGTTCGTCGGGTTGCCGGAGTTGCGGCTTTGTGGTCCTGAACTGGGATTATGGCTAACGGGTAGCCAGTCTTGGTCTACACCAAGATTCACCCGTCGGCCGAAACTGGCCGCGCCGTGCCACGCTGATAACGTTGAAGTGGGCCCATGCGTCGGTGTGCCCGGAACATGAAGAGTCTGGGTTAGGACGTGGCTTGGATACCATCGGGCGTGCGTTGGGTTGAGGTGCTACGACCAGCAGTAACCAAACCGTCCAATGGTTCGCGGGGTCAAGCCACATCCGGTAGAGTGAATCTCGCGTTTGCTGCAACGTGTGAGTTGAAGAAAAGGAGGCTTGCTGGTGCCGTTGGCAGATCCCGAGAGAGCTCTCGTCGTCATAGGTCAGGTTCTTCATTGCCTTCGCCACCTCCAAAGTCCCGAAGAGGGCTGGGAGGGTAAACTCACAGATCCGTACGATCCCTATGACATGCCTCCTCACGAGGAGTTTGGCACCTACCTCGGATACATCAAGACTCTGAAGAAGATGGTTGTCGGCCGTCAGCGGCTGCTCGAGGAGATTGCTGAACAGATTGATCCCGGTGGGCTAACCGAACGATTTAGGAAGGATGCGGCCGGCAGTTGGGCTGGTGCCGAGGAAGCGGTCTTACGGCTCCGCGGTATTCTCGAATTCGAGGCCGACCACAAACAGATCCTAGGACCCCAAGGACCCACTCTATCGGCAGAGGGCCTGCATCCTTGGGTATGGAATGCGGCAACTAATCTATGGAGCAACGAACATTACGGCGAGGCCGTTGCTGCTGCAGCCAAGGCTGTCGAGAAGCAGGCTCAACTCAAGCTGGACCGTCGCGACCTCACCGGCTATAGACTATATAGCAAGCTATTTGTATCCAAGAACCATCTAGAATATGGTTTGGTGTTTCCGCAATTCGATACGGAAACGGAGAACTGGACATCTGCCCACGACGGTGCTCGTCACTACGGTATGGGATGTGCACTGCGTATTCGTAATCTGCTAGTACATGGAGCGATTGATGTGAGCGAGCAAACCGGGCTCGAATACCTTGCTGCCCTGAGCCTATTGGCACGTTGGATCGATGCGGCAGAACGATCTATTCCTAAAGGCAAGCCACATGGCTAATCGATGATGTCGTTTCGACCCACAGGAACACGTGATCAGGCTGGACGACGAGCTAGTTACAGCTTATATAGGAGATGCAAGCCAAGCTACCTCACCGGAGCAAAGGGACTCTTCGGAAATGAGTGGGGAGTAGGGGATCTGCCGGGGGGATCGGAATCCACCAGAAGTGAGGAGGGGTCCTCCATAATCGGGTGCTTATCAATCACATTCGAGACAGGAGGACCCTTGGTGGTGACTGATCCCTGCGCGCATGTGCGAGAAGCTGGTAGGCCTAGGCGACGTTGATCTGGTAGGCATCGAAGACACCGGGGAGGGAACACCGCTTGGGGTGGTGATCCGCTCCCGCAAGGGCCGCCCGACCTGTGAGACATGTTGGGGGCCGGTCTGGTCCAAGGGCTATCGGACAGCCGTGTTGGTTGATCTTCCGGCGTTCGGCCGGCCGGTGCGTCTCCGGTGGCGGAAACGCCGCTCGACGTGTCCGAACCCCGACTGTGCGCAGAAGTGGTTCGTTGAGCAAGTGTCAACGATCGGCCCGCCGCGGGCGTTGCTGACATCCCGAGTAGCAAGATGGGCGACCATCGGGGTCGGTCGTCGGGGCCGTCCCGTCGAGGAATTCGCCGAAGAGCTGAGTGTGGGTGGCATACGGTCAAAGACGAGGGCGGCCGCTAGGGTGAAGCACTCTTGAAAGCCGACGGCGAACGGGGAGGCAAGGTCGAGGCGGTCGGCGTGGACAAGAATCGATGTTCTGGCGGCAGGGCACGTTCCGCACCAAGCAGTGGTGCACGTCTGTCGTAGACGTGGGAAACCACCAACTGATCGACATAGTCCCAGGGAAGGCAGCTGATAGCGCCGAAGCCTGGCTCCGGTCACAACCGGCGGACTGGGATCCGCTGGGCGGTCCCGGACATGTCAGGTCCCTATCGCACTGCCTAGGACCGGGTCCTGAGCAACGCTCTGCAAGTCGCAGACCCATTCCATGTGATCCCCTCACCAATTCAGCGACTCGACGAAGTGCGCAGACGAGCCCCTGTTGGCGATCACCGATAATCCCCAGAGTCGATCAGCGAAACCCTCGGGCGCAGGGGCCGCAAAGCTGACCCGCTGTATCGGATACGACGCCTCCTGACATCTGCTTCTGAACGGATGAGCGACCGGGGCCGAATCTGCCTCCGTGGCCTCCTCGACGCCGATGACTCCCACGGAGAAGTCCGCACGGCCTGGCACACCACCGAAACCATACGAGGCATCTACGACATCGACCGGGCCACCGTCACGCTTCGATACACACTGCAGCTCGCCGAAGACCCCGGGGACCAGTCATGCCCGCCCGAAGTCAACAAACTGGGTCGCACCATCGGCCCGTGGTGTCCCCCAGATCACTAACTGGCATATCTCGAAGGTGACCAACAGACGCCACCAGCGCCTTTAACAACCTCATCAAACGCAACAAGCGAAGAGCCTATTTGGGTTCCACAACTTCGCGAACTACCGAACACAGGCTCTCCTGTATGCGTGGACACCCAACTGGGAGCTACTCCCTGCGGTCACTCCCCCCTAAGATCCGAAGTACCCTTAACCCACCCTCGAGTACGGATAAGCATTCTTGATATAGAGATGAAGGAAGCGTCCCTTTGATGCCGCTTGCACCATCTGAGAATAGATTGACTCTGGTACACCATAGTACTGGTATATCCCTCCACTCAGAAACTCTACTTCTAACGTTTGAGTCAACTGGTCATAACCCACTGAGCTGACATTAGACGAAGAAACAAAACGCCTATCCACGGTCAGATCCTGTTACAACATTCACATCATCCTCTACCGACTGCCTCAATATCCGTACATCCTGCGCGACCGCCAATGGGTTCTGAGCTCTCCACGAAGCTACAACTCGATCGTATCCTTCATCTCGCCTTGCCAAAGACCATCTCTCGCTCACCTTCGGGTCTTCGCTCTGTGGGCGGTGAGCCTCCGTAGGTAGCTGCACACGACAGCGCATTGGCAGCTTCGCAGCCTCACCGGTAACAATAGCTTCACCAGTTCGTAGAATAGGCAATACGTCAAGAAGTCCGACAAGACCATCTGGTAATGTACCCCTCACACGTTCACGATCCGTTGGGTTTGTTAGACGTAATGCGAAAACCGTACCGCACTGTGACAGTATAGTCTCATTTACTTCGGAAGGTCGTTGACTAATGACCATTGCTCCGATACCATATTTTCGACCCTCCTTCGCAATGCGTTGTACTACTTGCGATGCTAACCCGGTTCCACTAGTGCGTTTACTCGCCAGATACCGGTGTGCTTCTTCCATCACGACCAGCAGCGGTCGCTGAATTCCTCCTTCGGTCTTCTCACGACTCCAGAATAAGGCATCGTATACAATCCTCAGTATCGAACCTACCAGCCGCTCGAGGACACTACTCGGGATGCCCGAGAGATCCAGAATAGTTATCGGCTTGACACTTCCTAACCAACTATGTAACAACGAATCCAAATCCTGCCTAGGTCGACCAGAGAGACCTGGCTCCCACGGACCTGGATGAAGGAGGAAGTCGTAACGGCGATCAAGTAGCCGAGACCGAAGTAGGTTTAGGTGACGCTGGATACCGAACGCTTGTTGATTCAGAAACGGGCCAGCAGCGCCCATAGCATGCGGCTTGTACCTAGGACGCACGAGCGCCTCGGGATCACCATCAGCTTGAAGTGTCGACTGGTCACGAGCCGGTCCCTCAAATGTCATCGTTTCGTACGCTATCAGATCATACCACAGTTGTTTTAGGCTGAATGGAAGTGGCGTATTGACTGTTATCGACGAGCCATCAATACCAGCGAACCCTTGTCGTTCGTGAGACGTACGTTTCATCTCGTAAATCTTGTCCAAGAAAGCGGTTCGCTGGTTTCTTTCTACACCTCCGGTCAAGAAGTCGACAAGATCGTCAATATCCAGCGCCCAATACGGGATGAACAGGTGCTTCTCTTCTGCCTGTGGATCAATACTGAATACCTGAGCCACATCGGTCAGTGGCCTTGCATACTCACCATGGATATCTAGCATTAGGATCCGCGCGCTCGGATATCTGATCCGCCCTTCATCGTCTATCGCGGTTATAGCCCTCAATAGGCTCGCAATCGTCGTCGATTTACCTGACCCTGTCGATCCAAAAACCGCCGAGTGGCGAGTTAGTAGTTCGTCTAAGGCTATCTTCGCTGGAATACTTTCCGCACTCGATAGGTTTCCTATGATGATGTAGCCGTGTTCTTTGACATCATAGACCTGCCGTAGATGTTTCTCAACGGCTAAGTGAACGGAATCGCCAATGTTCGGATACTGACTTACACCGCGTTGAAAACTACTTCCAATTGTCTCACCTACGAGCTCTATCGTCATCCAGCGCCCAGTCTCGGTGGTGTCTACTATCTGCTGAGGTGCAGCAGTAGCACCAACTTCGGATATGATTCCGAAAAGATCCTGATATCCTTGTGGTATACGTACGAAACTACCAACCTGTCCAATCCGATACGTTTGCCCATTTATGATCGAGAGACCAGAAGAGACCGACCGGGCGAGTTGTACTGTGAGTGCCGCACCTGATACCGCTACGATCTCGCCGATAAATGTCGGATCACGACTAAGCATTGGTCTGCACTTGTATAGATGAGTCTGTGGGGTTGTCTGGACTCGTTAACAAATCGTCGTCTTCTGACATAGGAGACTCGATCTGGCGAGCTTGTATCAGCGCCAGAAACTGGGCTAACATAGCAAAATCACCTAGTAGGAATTGGCCCGCAATCGTGTCCGATTCAGAATGCCAGAAGGTTCTACGGATATCAAGCCAATCATGGTGTTCAGGTTCTCCTGGCCGCCAGTGCCCTCTTACTCCATTAATAACAGCTCCGTCGCGAGCATAAACGCTCATATTCGGACGAGATAGAGCCAGTTGTATCGCCGGACCCTCGTCGTTAAGAGAACAATACTGGAATGCAACGACTGCCGTATGATTATTGGCTGCTAACGACTCATCTAAGACAGCGCAGATGTGTGAATCAAGGAATGAGAATCCTGAGCATAGTAAAAGGGTATCCGGAGTAGTCAGAAACTGCCGTAGTCTTTCAAAAAGAGCCGAGTACGGGAGTCGGGTTACGCGGTCGTACTTAAGGTGGTCGGGATATATCAACTCTGTCGCTTCCGAGTCTCCGAGGCGTACTACCTGCCCGTCTACTACGTTCCAACCGAGTGACCCGTGAAGTTTCCATAGTTTGGACCAACGGGATGGAAGGTCGTCAGATGATACGGAGGCGGGGTCGAAGAACGGTAAATGGGAACCGGTAAAGCCGTCAAAGTAGGGCACTCGAGCGCGCTCAAAGGCTTGCTCAAAGAGAAGGTCATAATTAGGTGTAAATATCTCTACTGAATGTACTCGGCGTGTCCCACAGATCCAGGCAACTAACTCAGTGTACGGGTTTGAGCCAGTCGGAAGGTTGCGTGATACATGCCGCCCGATAGCCTGGCATATACGTCGGCCAAGATTCTCGTAGGAACGTGCATCTAGACAATGAATAGTCGATTTACCAATCACCTGGGCAAGTTGGCGAACGCGAGTTAGAATGGTCTCGACATTGATGATACCATCGATATCATGTATTAGGTGGTCTATAACCGTACGGTCATCCTCAGTCAAGTCGCTAAATACGGCTGAGGTTAACCCAGCGATGTCAGGGATTAATGGGTCTCCGTCGTCCGCAACCAGTTGGGTTGAGGAGTCAATACGAATAGCGGTTGGAGCGCCTGCACCGATTAATAAGCCTATCCGTTTCCGACCTTGAGACAGTACTTGTCGTAGGTCTGCCATATAGCGATCAGGATTGTGGATAGAACTAGTGGTCATTGTTAAGCCATTGGTGTCGAAGTCTGATCCCGCTAAGTGATTCAGTTGCCGTGCTGTTTGGGTCAAGTCGTAAAGCGCCGTCGATCAGATCCAGTGGAATAGAGAGTTCTAGAGTGGTAACCCTGGGTGTCCAATTGTAAACTCTCCAGGCTCAGCACGCGACCGGTGGCCCGGGAGCCATGGTAACACGTTGCTCTCGGACAGAGAGCCATGGACGACGTCGGGGAAGGGCCACGTTTGGTGGTGATCCGGTCTCGCAAGGCCTGCCTGGCGTGTAATGCCTGTGGTGGGCGGGTCGGGTCGACGGGGATCGAACAGGCGTACTGTTGGATCTTGCAGGTTTTGGGCGACTGGTTCGTCTCGGATGGTGCAAGGCGCCGTTCGAAGTACCCGCACCCTGAGGGTGAGGTCGGTCGCGGGCGTTCTTGACCTTCTGAGCTTACGGTGGGAGTCCTGTACGGATGGACATCACTGTTTCGGAAACACCGGGACGTGAGCAGGGAAGAGGTCAGGGCTCGCGACTTCATCGTCGATCTGACCCGTTGTTGTGGGGGTCGCGTCGGGCGGTGCTGAGGCTATCCGCTACGCCGCGGGGCTTCCGAGGGCAGACTTCGAGGATGCGATGCAGGTGGCGTGCGCCCGTGCTTGCGCAACAACACGCATGATCACCAGGAGTGTGAGGGAATACAAGCACTCACGGATCCACGCGATCAGTCCCCACGAAGCCCTCGATGAACTGTTCTGACAGACGAGCAGGCCGTCGTGTCTAGATACTAGGTCATGCACCGCCAGATGAGTGTGGTTCAACGTAGAGGTACGGCACGTCGGGTTCGTTCGTGCTCGGCGATTTCATAGCCTTTGATCCCGCGGCCTTCTCGACGGGCTAGCAGCCAGCGACCTAGAGTTGTGGCCCTCTCGAGGCTAGGCCCCGACATCAGACCGCCGATGCTGACATCCTCGTCGAGGTCCGGCCAGTGGATAGCGGTACCGTCGCCTACCGACTCCCAGTTGTTCCGCTCCGCAGGCGTACCGTCGCACAGACGCGGATACCAGGCCAGCGGAACGGTGACCGTCCTGCCGTCACGGAGCCAGACCCGGATGGTCTCCTCCTCGACTTCCACGTCCAGAGCACGGGGGTACTCGTCCACCTCTATCGAACCAGTACTCGGTGTGGACATCAGATCCGCGACGGCTATGTCCTCGTGGAGGTCCGGCCAGTGGACAGCGGTACCGTCGCCTACCGACTCCCAGTTGTTCCGCTCCGCAGGCGTACCGTCGCACAGACGCGGATACCAGGCCAGGGGTACAGTGATCGTCCTACCGTCGTGTAGCCAGACCCGGATCGTCTCCTTCGCGACTTCCACGTTCAGGACACTTGAACAGTTGTCAAGCGCCACCGAAATAGTCATTCCACTCCCCCAGCATGAAGCCCCGATGATTCTCGATGACGTTCCGGACTCTGGTCAGTTCGTGATCCTTCAGACCACGATTGTTCACCAAATGCTACCGGGTCCAACGAGAACTTCGCGCCGGACCCGTCTCTTGCCACCACATGAATATGGGGATCGTGCGGATGATGTGCGACATCCCTCGCGTAGAACCGGAAGCAGTAGGTTCCATCGTCCATGATTGTTGGACTTAATGTGACCACCCATCAAACCAGCCTCCCGCAACCACCGACATACACAGCCCTCGGTAGGGAACACCTAGGCAATGCCTCGACCGGCCCGAGGTAGCCGACCTCGTACACCCTGTCTGCCGACTCGCTCTGACCTAGCGTAGTCTATTATATGTTACGCTAATATTAATAGCCTATGCTGCCTTACAGCGGATATCGGGGATCTCGAACAGGTCGCAGCGGATGACCGTGTCCGTATGGTTGTCGTACCAATCGTCTCGCAGGAGGAGATCGCGGCTCACGATCTCGGGGTTGCAACCCCCGCACGACACCTCCAGGTATCGCCGGCGTTCCGTAGGCTCGCCCGGCCGATGCGGTGTTGGGAGGGGAGAGCCTCTACAAGTCCCTCTCGGCCGACGGCAACCCCCGCGTTCGGCACCGTGCTGAAGGTAACCCACGCACGCGGGATCCGTCTTGCGACTATTAGGTGGACGGCGGGCGGCCGTGACCGGGGGAGCTAGGTGGGACCGGACATCTGGCGAGTCTGTAGACCGAGACAGCGAGTTGAGCTGACCTGACCGGTCGGGGTCCGCGTCTCACGGTTCGGAGTGCTGTACGGATGCCGCCGATGCGCTTCGAGGACTGGATCGGGGCGCTGGGTCACGCCGTGAACATGCTGGGTGATTGTTGGTCGGGGCGATCGGTGCTAGTGCTCGACGATGGTTACTGTCGAGAGACGATGGTGACGGCCAGGCAGGAGACTGTGTCGTGAGGGGGCCCTCTTACTCTTCGAGTTGGCGGAAGTTCAGGTTCTCGGCAGGGCGCGTTTCATGAACTGGTCGAACAGCGGAACGGTGAACGCAGTGTCACCGTGGGCAGGGCTGTAGATCATGCCCTTGGCGATCAGCGCCGATCGGCGAGGAGCCACCGATGTCACCTTCACCCCGAGTTCGTCGGCGATGTCACCTGAGCGGTGAGGGCCGGGACCTAGCTTGGCCATGGCTCGCAGGTACTCGCTTTCCTTCGGGGTGAGCCGGTCATAGCGAACCCTGAAGAAGTCTCGGTCCAGCTTGTCCACCACGCCAGAGGTCGCCGCCCTTACGTCGTTTTCGGAAATCGGTGAGGCCGGTGCTGCGTTCCACGCGTGGTAGCCCCATTCCTGCAAGAAGTAGGGATACCTGCCCGACTCCGCAATGATCCTTGCCGCCGCCGCATCCTCGAATTCCACCCCGAGCTCAGAGGCGGGGAGCACCACGGCGGCGGTCGCGTCGTCATCACTCAAGTACCCGATCTCAGGAAACTCGAACAAACGCTCGGCATAAGTCCTGGTCTCGCCCAGCAGGGCCGGCACCTGGGGCAATCCGGCTCCGGCGACCACGACCGGCAGGTCCAGTTGGACCGTGCGATGCGTAGACCCAACCAGCGCGGACAGATCGACCTTGGACAGATACTGGAGCTCGTCTAACGCCAGCAGCAATCCGGAGTCGCAGCTGTCGGCTGCTTCTCCCACGGCCACGAGCAGATCGGTCAGGTCCTCGGAGATCAGCCCTGAGTCGGCCCTGCCGGCCAAGGGTTCAGCACTCACCGTGATCGAAGAGCCGTCAGCGAACGTCTGCGTGAACGACACGAGCACCGACAGAGCCCGCCTTACCGCGGAAAGCGCCCGACGGGCTGCTCCCTGTTCCAGTTCCAGGAGGATCCTTCGCAGGCGAACGGCCAGCAACTCGGGAAAGTCGCCGCCCTCCGATGCCTCGATATAGCCGACCTTCATTTCCTTGCGCTCGGCGATCTCGGTGAACCGGTTCAGCAGCACCGTTTTCCCGACGCCGCGAAGTCCCACCAGCACACAACTCTTTCCGGGCCGTGCATCCAGTGCTCGGCGCACTGTGATGTCGAAGTCGGCGATGAGGTGATCACGCCCGACCAGAGCAGGAGGAACTGAGCCTGCTCCCGGGCGGTATGGGTTGTCGAAGCGGTCCATATCAACAGAGCTTACCCGGAATTATGATGTTTATGTAGGTTGAGGATAATCTCCTCATACACTAGACGACGGTTGGTTAACCATAAGGCGAGCGCACACGACGGACGGCCCAGGAATTCGGCCTCGGGCAACGGCTGCACACCTACAAACCCGTACACGCCCGGCCAGCGACTCGCTCCTGATCGCGGCCACGTGAACACGAGGTCCAACCGACGGGCATCTCGGTCTCAGGAGAGCAAGCCTGAACAGGCTACCCACGGACAGCGTCAGGAGGCCGGTGATTAGCCATTCTGAGGCGTGAGGGCCTTGTGAGTCAGGTGTCCCGGATAGGACGCCCGCTGGCGGCCCGGAACCCCCCCCTAATAGAACCCGATTAGAACGGGAATAGAACCGGAAGGCAGAGAACCGCAGGTAAGAGCCACTTTCTCTTAGACCGGAATAGAACGGGAATAGAACTCGAATAGGATCCTCGGTCTGTGTTTCCCTGGTCGGGCTAAGTCCTCATGTCCGCCTATGACGGGGTTTCGAAGTCAAACTCCGAAAGGGGGAAGTTGATGGAGTACCTGCGGTAGGACACGTCCACGCCTTCGAACGGGCGGCGCACGTAGTGGACGGTTGGCTGGGCGCTGCGATCCTCGGGCACTTGGACCACGGCGAGGATGAAGCGGTCGGGCGAGTTCTGGGAGTGGATGATCTGGCTGCGGCTGACCGTGATGGTGTCGGCACCATCGATGCGGCCCTTGACCTCTATGAAGTAGAGGTCGCCGGTGTCGGGTTCGCGGCTCTCGATGTCGTAGCCCTCGTTGTTGTGCGGCATTTCCTTTGGCTTCCGACCTAGAGACCGCTCGGTTTCGAGGACCGCATCCACCGCCCTGCGATCGACCTCCGTCACGTCTCGGGCGCGAGTGGGTGGAGCCGGTTGTGTTGCTCCCGCATGGCGGTCCAGGAGTCCTTGGGGAATCACGATCGCGCCGCCCACGATGTCGGGGGGTCGGCTGGAGAGTTGGAGTTCCCGGTCGAGTTCGAGGTTCCGTTGTTCCAGCCTTGCGGCGAGTTCGTCGGCGAAGTTCCGGGCGTGGCCAGCGGTAAAGCCACCCTTCGGTCGGGTTTCCTGGTTCTGTCTTGCCTTGGCCTTGAATTGGAAGGCGTCCCAGTAGCGGATACGGGCCTGCAGCCGTTGTTCGACGGCGGACCGCACCTTCCCGACCCGGTGTTGGGTGGCTCGCCGGATCTCGTCGAGGTGGGGTCCGCAGAGATCGGTGACGGCGTACCTGCGGGCGTGGTCGGACAGCATGGTGTCGATCCGACTTTGCTCGAGGAGCGACGCTACGAGCGTCCGTTCGTCGTCCTCGATCGGGCGGAGGTCGTGGTGGCGGGCGGCGCCGGTTTCTGCGGGTTCGCCTGCGGCGGGTATCTCCACAGTCCAGTAGCGGGTGGACACGTCCCGGCCGGTGCCGTCCTTGATCAGGTGCTCGATCTGGGCCAGCGCCCGGAGGCGGTCGTCGGCCGCTTGGGGATCGACGAGTACGGTCCCTCGCTGCAGGACCGAGCCGTGACGGTCGAGGACCGTGTCCACGACGGCTTCGAGCAGGGGGTGTCCTAGCGCGAGCAGTGCAGCCCTTGGCTGGCCGGGAACGTTCACGAGGTGCTTCTCGAAGGTGACCCGCTCGTACCTGCGATGCAGTTCCTGGCCGGATCCGGTCTCCTTGGCACGTTGGCGGACGATCCCGGGGACGCGGGTGATCTCGAAGCGGCCCTTCTCACGCTCCACGATGCGTCCCCCGAACCTGCGCAGCGCCTCGATGAAGAACATGGAGATGAACCCGGGCTGCAGCTTGCGGAGCCTGGCGCGTTCCATGTCGTCGCGGATCTCCTGGATGTCTCCTCCACTGATCTCGCCGATGGCGAGGGCCCGCTCCTCGACGAGGTCCGTAATCCGATCTCCTATGGCTCTGTCGATGACCTGGTCCTGCCGGGCTCTCACGTCGGGTCGGTCGCCGTAGCGGATCGCCTCGATGAGCAGGTCTCTCAGCTGCCGGTCGATCACCGAGTCGCCGAGCACGTCGTAGACCTGGCCGCCCAGCGCCTTGCGCTGCTCCTCGATCTTGTCCAGCAGGCGGATGAACACCGCCCCTTCCCGGGTGTTGTGCGCGACCAGGTTCCACAGGTGGCAAACCTCGGTCTGTCCGATACGGTGGATGCGCCCGAAGCGTTGCTCGATCCGGTTGGGGTTCCAGGGAAGGTCGTAGTTGACCATCAGGTTGGCCCGTTGCAGGTTGACGCCCTCGCCGGCGGCGTCGGTGGCCACCATCACTTGCACCTCGGGGTCGTTTATGAAGGCGTCCTGGCGGTGGCGGCGATGTTCACGCCGGACGCTTCCGTGGATCACGACCACCCTCTCTCGCCGACCGAGCAGTCCCACTATCCGGCTCTGCAGGTAGTCGAGGGTGTCACGGTGTTCGGTGAACACGATGATCTTGTGTCTCGTTCCGTCGGGTGCGTTCATGTGCTCCGACTGGAGGACGGCGGACAGTTCTTCCCATTTGGTGTCGGTGCCGGCCCTACGGACGTCAGCGGCGATGCCGACCAGGCGGCCGAGCGTCTCGATCTCCTTGCGGAGTTCCGGAACGGTCTCCGCCGCGGTGGCCTGATCGATGACCTCGGTTTCCATGAGGTCGACCTGCTCGTCGTCGTAGTCGTCATAGTCGAAGAAGGCCAGGTCGTCCTCCGACAGGTCGCCGAGCAGCGGCTTGGCCACTGCCCGGCCCTCGGCTATGGCCTCGAGTTCTTCAAGCCGCTTCTGAAGTCGCTCGCGGCGGCGGCGAAGGGATCGGTAGATGGCGTGGGGAGA
>JGIcombinedJ30088_10002868_pt1 | contig 16377 bp, 14 predicted proteins | sample PinacodermPK_FD_30088 | JGI IMG/M metagenome (IMG submission 30088)
ACGATGATCTAGAGTTCTTGTTGATGGCGGGGGCGCTTGATGTCGACTCGTGGGCCCAGTTTGGCGACCTCGGGACCGACCTATTGATGGGTCTTCAGGATGCCGTGCTTGGTGGGGCAACCGGCGTTCGCGTCGGCACGGAGTCCGAGTCGCGCGGTTTGGTGGCGGCTACGCATCTCGACCCGGTTGACCGGGCGGAACTAGCCGACTCAGTCCACAATCTAGGAGCAAAGGAGCCGGTACCGTCATGACCAAGAAGAAGAGACACCCCTACCAGTTGAGACGGGTCGAACTCCGGGACTTCAAGNCGGTTGCAGACGCAACCATCGACCTGCGGCCTCTGACGGTTGTTGTCGGAGCAAATAGCTCGGGTAAGAGCACGCTGCTCCAAGCAATCTTGGCAGTAACGCAGGCTGTGCGGGCTGGTACGAGCACCGCGGAGTTTCCGCTGAACGGCGAGTTCGCCCGCCTCGGAACCTTCGATGAAACGCGCAACTTTCTGACCACGCGACCCAACGAACCGATGCAGGTGGCGTTTGAGATGGTCGACACGGATGCACCGATTGGGTGGTTCTCGAAAGAGGCAGACGAGAATGAGCAGCCACTCACCCAGTTCCTCTGGCGGGCCTATATCACCGATGCTGACGCTGCTGACGTGGAGGACGGGCAGACGAGCGGGTTCGCACACCTGAGCGCTCTGCAGATTGAGATCGGGTCACTCTGCCCAGACAGTAGCGGCGAAGTCACCCCTTTGCTTTCGTGCGATGTCAGTGAGTTCACGACGGCTTTGGATTCCTCGACTGGTATACGCTTCATTGGCAGGCGGGGTGGCATGCCGTTTCCGAGCGGTCGTGCCATCGGTGCGACNGGGCGCGTGCAGGACTGGGAGTCAGGAGAATCGAGCGCTATCGACGCCGTCGTTCTGGGGGGAGGAGTGCCCCGCTCCCTGTTTCGCCGTGTTGGCATGTTCGATTGGTTGGCCGAGGTCTGGTGGAACACCGCGCAAGACCTGCTGAGCGAGGAGTTGCGGGAACAGAAGGCTGAAGTAGCCGAAATCCTAGAGCCGCAGAAGCCGTCACAGGCAGCGGTCACTAATGCCCGAACTGACCTCGAGGCACTCGACTTGAGCGATGCACCCACGGCGAGCGGAGAGTTTCCTACCCGTCGAAGATTCGAAGCTTGGGCCGACGTGTTCGACAGGTTGCTCTACAAGCAGATCGGCCAGTTGTCGGCTGATTCGCGTCAATCGGTCGCTCGAAGCATGGTTGAGCTTGGCGAGGCGACGTTCCGGCATCTGCTGCGCGAGGAGTTGAGCGAGGAGCACTGGATCGACGACGAGGTCCTTGTGGAGCAATCGGGGGCAGCGGGCGAGGCGCTTGCCCGTTGCGGTTTTGCTTCCCAGCGCTTCTTCCACATGGCTGTGCGCTATCTCGGCCCTCTCCGAGAAGCGCCTCACGTTCTTTATGACCCCGGTCCGTCCAAGCTGGATCTCGGAGTGCGCGGTGAGTACTCCGCGGCGGTGCTCCACGCACAAGCGAAGCGCACCGTGCTCATGCCGACACCCACGGGTCACGGTGAACGATGCCGACTCGACGCAGCATTGAACTATTGGCTGCGCGAATTCGACTTGGCAGAGAACGCGCGATCAGAGGATCGAGGTCGGATCGGCATCGGACTGAGTGTCACGCCGAAGGGGCTTGAGCGTGAAGTGGACCTGACCTCTGTGGGGGTTGGCGTCAGCCAAGTTCTGCCGGTCATTCTCCTTTGCCTCCTCGCCGAGCCCGGCGCACTGGTCGTTCTCGAACAGCCAGAACTGCATCTGCACCCACGGCTCCAGCAGGACCTCGCAGACTTCTTGCTCGCCTGTTCTCGGTCGGGCCGTCAGGTCGTGCTCGAAACGCACAGCGAGCATCTGGTCAATCGGCTGCGCTACCGGATCGCTCAGGATAAGTCTGATGAAGCGCATGCCTTGGTCGGGCTTGTGTTCGCAGAGAACGATGACGGCATCACGCGCTATCGCGAGCCGCAGGTCAATGTGTACGGTGGTCTCGGCGCGGATTGGCCCGCTGGCTTCCTGGATCTGTCTGTACGGCAGGCACAGGAGCTCGTTCGCGAGAGCCTCGCCAAACGGCAGAGAGACAGAGCCCTCGACCAAGTCGATGCTGCGCCAGCGAACCCTTGACGCCGATGCCCACAGCGCTCCTTCACCTAGATGTGAGTCGACATCAGAAACCGGAAGGCTGACCTTGGCAACCAATGACAACGGACTAACTCTCGAGTCAATGCTTTGGGAAGCGGCGAACATTCTGCGCGTCCCCGTAGGCGCGTCCCCGCCTTCTTCGTCCGGGACGCGTTCTCCTTCGCCGCCGAGGGCAAGAAGTTCGGGTTCGGTTGGTTGGCCCAGGTCTACGACTCTCTCAAGCCTCCGTCGGGCAACGGCAGACTGCTCTGGCACGCACTCGGAGCGAAGACAATCGAGCGATCCATTAGGCTTTCAACGTTGCCGCCCACGGGAAGCGCGCCAGAGTGACTGTTCAGTCAACTCAAGCGTCCTAAGGATCCTCGGCCAACCTTAATGTTGACGACAGTAGCGACGACTCGGCATTCTGGACGAAGAGCGGGTGGGCAGTGGCATTTGGCGCAGGTTTGGTGTCCAGCACTTACGGGGTTTCGCGGGTGCTTGGTTGGATCTGATGAGTGTGACACAATGCTGCTGGCGTCCGTTGTCAGTAAATTCGAGTTCGCCTAGTTTGCGGGACAGGAAAATCGTGAGCCCGCCGTTGACTTGTCGGCTAGCCATGTGGTCACGTCCAAGCACCGGCCATCACCTCCGGCCGCCCCAGGTCGCTGCACATCTCCGCGATACGCGCCAAGGATTCGACGGTCACCTCGTTTGATGAGTCGCCTTGTTCGCGCAACAGCACTCGTCGCAGGTATCTGGCCCGTGAGAGCCCCGCAGATGCTGCTTTGAGATCAATATCGGCGATCACGTTCTCAGGAACGTCTCTGATCAAGATATCGGTCACGATCGAATGATATCTATAGATATCAGCGCAATCAACCGCCTGCGGTGCCGGGCGTGGTCAGCAGGCGAGGTCAGGGAGACGGCGAGCCAGTATCTCGGTGGGCCACGATGCGATCGTGTGTTGGGGAAGGTGTTCGGTGATGACCCCAGATCGGTCACAGGCTGTGTATCCGCTATGGGCCGAGGGTCGTGACGGGGATGACCGAGACGCCGTCGGGGCGTTGGTAGGCGTACCCGCCAGTGGCCGTCACCACAGCGAGGGCTGCGAGCCTGCCGCGAACAGCATCGTCGACCCGAGGCAGATAACTGGGTGTCTGCTCCTCGGCGTAAGCGGGTTTCTTGATGTCCACAGGACTCAGCATACACCGCAAAAGCCTCCGATGGATGTTTTAGGAACGTATCAATGGATGATATAGGAACGAATTGATGGACGTTTCGAGAACAACCTGATGCGCGTATTGCGACAAACCGGGGCTCGGGTTCGTCAGTTGGTGGGTTGCGGAAGCCTGGGACTGCTCGTTGCGGCATTTGGCGGGTGTCGTTGTTGCCTTCGATTCTCCACGTGGAAACTACGCGGTGTGGTGTCGGGCGAAGATCGTACAAACTATCGCTTGACCCTCATAAACAAATCTGCTATGATAATCGTATGGCATCAATAAAATCTGGGTACGGTACCATCTCTGCAAATGGTGAAGGCACCGAAACGCAGACAGNACAAAACGAGACAGTGCAAAACGAGACAGTGCAAAACGAGACAGCGCAACGGCAGGTCACGCTGCGCGAACTTGAGAACTTCGTGTCGGTCGCCAAGCATGCTTCGTTAACCCTCGGTGCCGAAGCAGTCGGTATCACACAGCCGGCTGCCTCCGCTTCGCTGAAGAATCTGGAAGACACGCTCCGCACGAACCTCTTGGTGCGGCGCCGCGGCCACGGTGTGAGCCTCACCCCGGAGGGTGAATTGCTATTGGCTGAAGCTCAGTCGCTGCTTGATCGTGCCTCCGACCTCACCGCCGTCATGCACGATGCTGTTTCGCTGCGGGCGGGCAGAGTGCTGCTCGGTTCGCTCATCAGCGCGGCACCCATCGTAATGCCGTCCGCGGTGAGGAGTTTTGTTACCAAGAACCCCCAGATCGAAGTGGAAATCCGCACCGGCAGCCAGGACGAACTGCTGAACTGGCTGCGGACTGGAGCTATCCACGCAGCGGTCACCTACGACATTGAACTGGGCCGTGATGTCCGTTTCTTCAAGATAATTGACGCGGTGCCCCATCTGCTACTTCCCGCTTCGCACCCGCTCGCCGGCGCGGAGGAGGCCACCCTTGAAGAGGTAGCCGACGACAACTACATTCTGCTTGACCTGCCGCTGAGTCGCGAATACTTCACGTCGTTCTTTCTCGCTGCGGGTGTGCCCTATCAACCCACCCGCAGACATGCCGACCTTTCGCTCGTGCGTTCTCTGGTTGGCAACGACTTCGGTTACTCGCTCGTGAACCTGCTACCGGCGACAGATGTGGCTCAGGACGGCAGCCGTGTCGCCTACGTACGGCTCCGCACTCCGGTTCCGCCGCGCGCTTTGGGTCTGGTCGAACGAGTTGAGGGGTCACACCCCCGTGCTGTTGAGGCTTTCTTGAACCACGCACGCTCCTCATTGGCACTACCGAGGCAGTCCACATCGCCCCACGGGGGTTCACATGGCTGACGAGACCAGCGCCGATCCGTCTGCGTCACACCCNGATCCCCACCAGCGCCAAGAGCATAAAGAGCGCCAAGAGNATAANGAGCGCGGCTCGGTGACCCTTCAAGGTGTCACGAAGCGGTTCGGCAAGACAGTCGCGGTGGAAGCCATTGATCTCAACGTAAAGCCCCGCGAGTTCATTTCTCTATTGGGTCCATCGGGATGCGGCAAGACCACCACGCTGCGGATGGTTTCAGGATTTGAGGAGCCGACCAACGGTAGGATCCTCATCAGCGGTACCGACGCCACCGGAGTGCCGCCACACAAACGCCGCGTCAACACGGTGTTCCAGAGTTACGCGCTGTTTGAGCACATGACGGTGGCCGACAATGTGGCGTTCGGTCTCCGAGTCAAGGGCTTCGACAAGGCCGTAACCGTAGCCAAGACGGCTGCGGCGTTGGACTTGGTGCGGCTCACACAGTTCGCGCAGCGCCGTCCGGCCCAACTTTCGGGCGGCCAAAAGCAGCGTGTCGCACTCGCCCGCGCTATCGTCAACGAACCCGACGTCCTGCTGCTTGACGAACCACTCAGCGCTTTAGACCTCAAACTGCGCCAAGCGATGCGCCATGAACTCGGCCGCCTGCACGACGAACTCGGGTTGACGTTCATCTTCGTGACCCACGACCAGCAGGAAGCGATCACCATGAGCGACCGGATCGCGGTGATGGACCAGGGGCGTATCCACCAGTTGGGTACACCTTCTGAAATCTACGAACGCCCCGTGTCGAGGTTCGTGGCCGACTTTATCGGCGAGACCAACATGTTGGAGGTGACAGGAGCGGGCCAGAGCGCTGGGCTGCCTGCAGTCACTTTGAGCACCGGCGAGTTGGTGTTGCTGGACCAAGCACAGAAAGGGTCCACCGCAACCGAGCGCAAGCTGGTGCTGGCCGTGCGGCCCCAGCGTGTGACTGTCACCACAGCCGAGGAGATGCCCGTGCCGGGCGGGGTCGCCATCAACGGCCACATGCTCGAACTGCTGTTCCTAGGGGACTCGACCCGAGCCACCGTGCAGCTCACCGACGGTTCGAAGGTGGTCGCCCTCCGTTACAACGATGCCAGCCGCCAGCCCTTCGGCGAGCTCCGTCCCGGCGATGCCGTAACCGTGGGCTGGGCGCCTGGCGCGGCCTGCGTGATCGGCGATTGAAGGCGATTGAAATGGCGCCCGTCACCCCGACCCAACGGCAACGCAGGCGTATCGCGGCACTGCTGACGCCGGGCTTGAGCTGGATAACGCTGGTGTATGTCGTGCCGGGCGGGCTGATCGTTGTCTACTCGCTGCTGACTCCGAAACTCGGTGGAGGGGTCATCTGGGAATTCACAGGTGACGCTTGGAAGGAGATTGTGTCTAAAGGGCGCCGTTCCGATGCCAGTTGGGGAACCCTGGGCTCGGCGGCGTTCAGAGCCGGGTCGGCCGCGGCTATCGCGGCGGTGCTGCTGGTCGCCGTTGCTCGTTACCTGCGGCACAGCGCTCGACCGGCGATTGTCGCAGCGGTGGCTGTAGGCGGGTTGGCGGGAGTCAACCATCTCGCTGCCGCCTACAACAATTACACAGCGGTGTTCGCCCGCTCAGTTGTCTGGTCGCTGTTGGCGACGGTGGCATGCATCGGGTTGGCCTTGCCGCTGGCGGTGTTCATTAGTTCTCGCCGCAGCAGCATCACCAAGAACGCCCTGCTGGTGGCCGTGATGATCCCCTTCTGGACCTCAATGCTGGTGCGAACCTTTGCGATCCGTTTCACCTTGTCCAACACCGGCCCCCTGAACAACATCATTGAGAGCCTCGGATTTGACCGTCAAGTTTTCTTGAACACCCGCTTCGCGGTGCTGTTGGGACTTGTCTACACGGCGCTGCCGTTCATGGTCCTGCCGTTGTATGCGGCCACGGAACGCGCCAACCGGGCACAACTGGAAGCCGCTCGAGACCTCGGTGCCAGACCCCTGCAAGTCTTCTTTGATGTGTTCGTGCCGTTGATCCGACCTGGGCTGACGGTGGGTTCAGTCATGGTTTTTGTGCTNTCGGTCTCCCAGTATCTAGTGCCGACACTACTCGGCGGCGGCAAGCACAACATGATCGCTAATCTTCTCGACCTGCAGTTCGGGGAGGCTTTCAACTGGCCTCTCGGCGCGGCTTTGGCTGTTCTGTTCAGCTTCATTACTATCGTGAGCCTCTACTTCGTGGTGGGGCGCCAAGACGGAGCCGACCTGCTGTGAGTGCGCTCCGGCGAGGCCCCACCGCGGCTATCGGAACGACCGCTGCGCTTGTGTACGTGTTCTTCTACCTGCCGGTGTTCGTGGTGGTGATGTTCTCCTTTAATGAGGCCCGAACGGGCGGACGCTGGACTGGTTTCACCACCCATTGGTACGCGCGCTTGGCGGACAACGAACAGATCAAGTCGGCGACCCTGAACTCGATACTGATCGCGGTGGTGGCAACAGCTATCGCGGTCGTCTTCGGCACGATGCTGTCGCTGGCGCTCGACCGCCACGTCTTCCGCGCGCGTCGCGCGGTCGAGCAGGCGGTTTACCTGCCCGTGATCGCGCCCGAGATCGTCACTGGCGTGTCTCTGCTGGCCTTTTTCTCGCTCGTCCTCGGCCAACTCAACGACCTTCTCGGGCGAGGCACGGCGGATGCGCTGCGGCTCGGACGGCCCACAGTCGTCATCGCCCATGTCGCCTTCTGCACTGCTTTCGTGGCGCTAGTTGTGCGGGCNAGTTTGCGGAACCTCGACCCCGCAGTGGAGGAAGNTGCTCAAGATCTAGGTGCCAGCAAATGGACCACGTTCTGGCGGNTCACGTTGCCTTCGATCGNGCCAGGTGTGCTCGGTGGAGCGTTGCTGTCGTTCACTCTTTCGCTGGACAATTTCGTGATCACCTTCTTTGTGGCGGGTCCCGGCGCTACCACGCTGCCGATCGAAGTGTTCGGCCAACTAAGGCGCACGATCAGCCCTGAGGTGAACGCAGTCTCCACGCTGATCTTCGCGGCTTCCACGCTGCTTCTGGTTGGCGCGCTAGCGATCCAGGCCGGCACTTCAAGAAGGCGCCTACGCCAATTTCGGCGGGGTGACCCAGCCGAGCGCGCTAAACCACTTCCTGATCCTCAACCCATTNCACAAACCCAAAGGGAGGAAACATGAAACAAGGAANCATGAAACAATTGACCAAACGCTCGGTGCTGCTGCGGCNTGTTGCCGTGGTGGCTGTAGGTGCGGTGTTTGCCGCAGGATGCGGGGACGATGGCGGGGGGACTGCAACGCCGACCACCGCGGCTTCCCAACCGGCATCAACGGCCGCGCCTGTTGAAACGGACGTACCGGAGCCCGACATTGGAATGTCGGTATCCGAACGCTGCGGTGACCCTGAACGGCTCGGCGATTCGATCAACTTCTTGAACTGGGCAGACTATATAGACGTCGCGATCCTTGAGATGTTCGAGGCTGAATGCGGAGTGAGCGTCACGCTCGACACGCATGTCGCCAACGAGGAAGCCATCGCTAAGGTTGATGCTGGCAACTCCGGCTACAGCCTAGTGATCGTCACCGACTACGCCATAGGCATCATGGCCGATCAGGGACTTCTGGCCGAATTGGACAANAGCCAAATCCCGAATGCCGCGAACCTCGACCCGAACCAACTCAACCCCTACTACGACCCCGGTGATGTCTACTCGCTGCCTTACCAATACTCGACTACGGGTTTCGCTTTTGATGTCACAGCCTTCGACACACCGCCAACNAGTTGGAGCGCGATCTATGACCAGAACCCGCTGTGCGGCCAGTCGTCACTGCTTGAGGACCAGCGCGAAGTTATCGGTTCAGCGCTCGCCTACGCGGGCTACAACTGGAACGAGACCGACCCAGCCGCCCACGATCAGGCTTTGGAGTTGATCCTTGAGGCGCGTGACTGCGTTTCGGGCTTCGATTCGGCTAACTACATCGGCAACCTGGCCAGCGGCGAGGTCCTTTCGGCGATGTCGTGGGGATTCGCGGCCGGGATCGCCTACGGAGACAATCCCAACATCCGCTACATCATCCCTGAAGAGGGCGGGATCATCTGGCAAGACGGCATGGTCATACCCGCTGATGCACCAGACCCATACACCGCTCACGTGTTCATCAACTACCTGCTTGAGCCCGACATCGGCGCGCTGATCACCGAGTTCACAATCGGTTACACTCCCAACCTCACTGTAAGTCCGTTGCTCTCGGACGGCTACCACGAGGTGATTGACGGTGCTGGCCTGGGACTGACCGACGAGATACGTGACCGGCTCACCTGGCAAGTTCGGGACGATTCGCACGCTATCTTTGCCGAAACCTGGTCAGAGGTACTTTCGGCAGGTTAGGCGATGTCGTCTGGAAATTCTTCAATGGAGGCCTGCGGGGTACGGAGTCGAACGAACTTCGTGCCCCGTCGGCAAGGAGACCGCGGCTCTGCGTTCGAAGACGCTTTAGATCTGCTGGCCGCGATGGTGGCGATCCCGACCGAGAGCCGCAAGCCCAACGCGGCGTTGGTTGATCTGGTCTCTGAGCGTGCTGAGGCGGCTGGAGCGGATCTGAAGCGAGTGGAGGGCCCCGCGGGCCGCGCCAACCTGCATGTGCGTTTCGGTCCCGAGGCACCCGGCGGTGTGCTCGTCTCTGGACACACCGACGTGGTTCCCGCGGGGTCGGGCTGGACCAGCGACCCATACCAACTCGCTGTCGACGGTGAGCGCCTGCTGGGCCGAGGCACGGCCGACATGAAGGGTTTCATCGCTTGCGCGCTCGCAGTGGCGTGCCGTTCCGACATATCGGGCTGGACCGCGCCTCTGCATTTGTGCTTGAGTTATGACGAGGAGATCGGTTGCGTTGGTGTCGCCTCGCTGCTGTCGAGACTCGCTGTTGACCCGCTGGTGGCACCTCGTGTCGTCTTGGTCGGCGAGCCGACTGAGTTGACTTTGTGTACCTCGCATTCGGGCAAGGTCACCTACACGCTGCGGGCGAGTTGCGACCCGGGCCATTCGAGTTTGGCGCCGACTCGTACCAATGCTCTCGATCAGGTCGTTGCTGTGGCTCGAGCGGTGATTGAAGTTGGCAGCCGCGCCGCTGAGGTCGGTGGGTCGACCAATGTCGGGACTCTGTGGGGCGGCACGGCTGTCAACGTGCTCGCCGCTGCCGCTGAAGTTAGTTTCGAATGCCGTCACCAATATTGCAGTGACCCTCAGGAGATGCTCAGCGGCGTGTGGTCACAAGTTGAAAAGGCACGATCCGCTATGAGCAAACTTGAGGGCGGGTTGGAGGTCGTCTGCGATACCCGCTACCCGGCGTTGTTTACCCGCGAAGACGATCCTGAAGTCAGGTTCCTAGCGGATTTGACCGGTCGGAGTTGCGCCGGACATCTGCCGTTCGGATGCGAGGCCGGTCTTTACGCCGAGGCTCTGGCGGTCCCCGCGGTGGTGTTCGGACCAGGGAGTATCAGCAACGCCCACCGCCCCGACGAGTTCGTCACCAGAAAGCAACTCGTCGAAACCTGCTCCACGTTGAGGGTTGTCCTCGACGGTTACTGCCGCAGTGGTTGTCCGCCGCGCCAAGCGCCAGATCCCAACCGGCGGCATGCGAGCGNCGATCCGATTCCGAATATGAGGTTCAAGACATGACAATAGAATCCACTGATACCGTCGTCGTTGGCGGTGGTCAAGCCGGTTTGGCGATGAGCGAACATCTCAGCAGCCACGGTATCCCGCACATTGTGCTGGAACGGGGGCGAGTAGCGGAATGTTGGCGCTCGGCGCGTTGGGACTCTCTGGTCGCCAACGGGCCCGCCTGGCACGACAGGTTTCCGGGCCTGACCTTCAACGGCGACCCCGACAGTTTTCCATCCAAAGAGGAGGTGGCCCACTATTTTGTCGACTACGCGAGGCAAATCGAAGCACCGTTGCGTTGCGGTGTGGAGGTGCGTGAGGTTCGCCACCACACCAACCANCTCGGGTTCCAGATTGACACTTCCGAGGGTAGTCTTGATGCCCGCAGCGTNGTCGCCGCAACCGGACCATTCCAGCAACCGGTGATCCCGCCGCTGGTCCCGAACGATGCCGATGTGGTGCAGTTGCATTCGATGTCTTACCGCAACCCACAGCAACTACCAGAAGGGGCGGTGCTTGTCGTCGGGGCGGGGTCATCGGGTGCACAAATTGCCGACGAACTGCTGCGTGCCGGTAGGCGGGTTTTCATGTCGGTCGGACCCCACGACCGGCCTCCGCGCAGTTACCGCGGCCAAGACTATGTTTGGTGGCTCGGGGTGCTCCAAAAGTGGGACGCGCCGGCGGTTGAATTGGGCTCCGAGCATGTGACGATCTCGGTGAGCGGAGCGCGCGGCGGGCACACCGTAGACTTCCGGCAACTGGCCANGCAAGGTATTGCGCTGGTCGGGATGACTGACTCATACGACAACGGCGNAATAAAGTTCAAACCGGATCTCGGCNACAACCTAGCCCGCGGCGATGCCAACTACCTGTCGGTGCTCAAGGAGGCCGATGCCTACGTGGCGTGCAACGGTCTTGACATGCCGGCCGAACCGGACGCTTGGGTCATCGGCGAGGATCCTATCTGGGTCACCGACCCGATACTCGAACTCGACTTACGCGAGGAGGGAATAACCTCGATCCTCTGGGCCACAGGATACCGGTTGGACTACGGTTGGTTGAAGGTTGATGCCTTCGACGAGACTGGCCAGCCCATACATCACCGAGGTATCTCAGACGTACCGGGGATCTACTTCCTGGGGTTGCCTTGGCAGAGTTGCCGAGGCTCCTCGTTCATCTTCGGTGTGTGGCACGACGCCAAGTTCCTTGCTGACCACATTGCCTCGCAGCACAGCTACCTGAATCGGATCGGCGCGGTGCAACAACCGCCGCAACAAAACGGACAAAAGTGATGTCTGCTACGACTACCCATCGGCGCATCCGCCCGTTCAACACTCGAGACACCTACCCCGAGCAGAACCTCAACAATGACCTGTGCCACGCGGTGGTCGCCAACGGTACCGTTTACCTGCGGGGACAGGTCGGCACTGATCTAAAAGGCAACCTCGTGGGCCACGGTGATGCCGCGGCGCAGGCCGATCAAGCGATGGCCAACGTCGAACAATTGCTGCACGAGGCCGGAAGCGACTTGACCCATATCGTCAAGACCACGATTTACATTACCGATCCCCGTTACCGCGAGCCGGTGTACCAGACCGTGGGTCGCTGGTTGCGTGGTGTCCATCCAGTCTCGACTGGACTAGTCGTCAGCGGGCTTGCGCAACCCGAGTGGCTCATGGAGATAGACGTGATCGCGGTGATGCCGTGACGGCCAGCGGTGACTTGAATGTGGTTGGCGCGGCCGCGTTGGCTCGGGTGCGCGACCGCGGTCGGCCTCGCAGTGGAGCGTTCCAGAACGAGATGGATGTGATCGCTGACGGTGCAGTAGCCATACGGGACGGACTTATCGTGGCTGTCGGAACCTCCGAGGAGGTTCTGGCCGAGTGGGACGACCCCGCGGTTGCACGGCTTGACGCCGCCGGTTGCACCGTTTTGCCGGGCCTAGTCGAATGCCATTCGCATCCGCTCTTCGGCGGCGAGCGCCACGAGGAGTACGCCGATCGTCTCGGTGGTGCGTCGTTGGCTGAGGTGGCTGCCCGTGGCGGAGGAATCTGGTCAAGTGTGGTTGCCACCCGCACCACCTCAGACGATGATCTGAGCGCTAGGTTGGACACCGCCTACCAGCGGATTCTGGCCGGTGGTGTGACCACCCTTGAGGTTAAGTCTGGTTACGGCCTAACCGTCGACGAAGAACTGCGGGAACTGCGACTGCTTGAAGAGTCCCGCCGACTGACACCGTTGGAACTAGTGATCACATTCCTTGGTGCCCATGTCGTGCCCCAAGATATCGCATCGGGAAACGGAGATGTCTCAGNGGGGGAGGCCTACACCGAACTTATCGCCACCGAAATGCTGCCCGCGGTGGTTGCGCAAGGGATCGCTCAGTTCCACGATGTCACCGTCGAAGACGGTCTGTTCACACCCGCCCAAGCCCGCCGGTTAGTCCATGTGGGACAAGCGGCCGAACTTCCGGCACGGATCCATGCCGACGCTTGGCGGCCGTCGCGAGGCTGGGCCACAGCCGCAGAGGTGCATGCGGTATCGGCGGAACACCTGACGTACACCCCCGACGAGGAGATTCGCGAAGTTGGAGTGTCAGAGAGCGTGGCGGTGCTGTTGCCCGTGGCGGAACTGATCTACATGACCGACCGACGCGCCAACGCCCGACTGTTTATCGAAAATGACGTTCCTGTTGCCATCGCCACCGACTACTGTTCGTCGATCCACGCAACGTCTTTGCTTCAGACAATGAGCCTCGCAGCACCTTGGTTCAGGATGACACCTGCCGAGGTGGTCGTTGGAGCCACCCTCAACGCGGCCTACAGTCTCAATCTGGCGCACCGCTGCGGGTCGCTCGACGTGGGCAAACGCGGCGATCTGATCGTGCTCAACTGCCCGCATCCGAATGAGATGTTCCTTGCGCCTGGAGCACCCCTGCTCAGTGGCGTGGTGATCGGCGGCAAACAATTCCCAAACCAAGAAAAAACCGAGGAGTCCGTATGAGAGACCCACGATATGACGTGTTATTCGAACCGGTTGCGATCGGCCCGTTGGTCGCCAAGAACCGTTTCTTCCAAGTACCGCACTGCAACGGGATGGGCTACCGCGACCCGGCCGCGCACGCAGAGATGCGGGCCGTCAAAGCCGAGGGTGGCTGGGCGGTGGTGTGTACCGAACAGGCCGAGATTCACTACACCTCTGAGATCACACCGTTCATTGAGGCCCGTATCTGGGACGACTGCGACATTCCGGCATTGGCCCTGATGGTTGAACGCGTCCATGAACACGACGCGCTGGCCGGTATCGAACTGGCCTACAACGGCATGAACGGCCCCAATCTGGTTTCGCGGGTCGCCCCGGTCGGACCAGGGCACCTGCCGGTCGCTTCTTTCGCTGCTGATCCAGTCCAGGCCAGGGCCATGACCAGACGCGACATCGCTAACCTGCGCCGTTGGCACCAACAAGCTGTGAAGCGGGCGTTGCGCGCCGGGTTCGACATTGTTTATGTCTACGCCGGCCACGCTTTGGGTGGTGTCCACCACTTCTTGTCGCGCCGATACAACCAAAGAACCGACGAGTACGGCGGCAGCCTCAACAATCGGATGCGGCTCCTGCGGGAGTTGCTGGAGGACACCGTGGATGCGGTTGACGGCCGGGCTGCGGTGGGGTGCCGCATCGCCGTGGAGGAGTCGGCTCATGAGCACGGTATCAACCGAGATGAGATCGTGGAGGTGATCGGTGAGTTGGGTGAATTGCCCGACCTGTGGGATTTTGTGCCCGGCAGTTGGGAGGACGACAGCATTACCTCACGCTTCAGTACGGAGGCCCATCAAGAGGAGTTGGTGCGAGGCTTGAAATCGCTGACTTCTAAACCGGTGGTCGGCGTGGGCCGCTTCACCTCACCCGACACGATGGTGCGGATGGTCCGCCAAGGGATCCTGGATTTCATCGGGGCTGCCCGTCCGTCCATTGCCGATCCGTTCCTTCCCTCCAAGATCGAACAAGGCCGCCTTGAGGACATACGCGAGTGCATCGGCTGCAACATCTGTGTGGCTGGGGACTTCACCATGTCACCAATCCGCTGCACGCAGAACCCGTCGATTGGTGAGGAGTGGCGCCGGGGGTGGCACCCGGAGCGTTACCGACATCGCCACAGCGATGAGCGGATCCTCGTGGTCGGGGCGGGTCCGGCCGGTTTGGAAGCGTCTATGTCGCTCGGCAAGCGTGGATATGAGGTGGTGTTGGTTGAGAAGTCGCGTGTGCTCGGAGGCCGGGTCGCCGCTGAGTCCCAGTTGCCGGGACTGGCCGAATGGATTCGAGTGGTGGATTACCGGCTAGGTCAAATCGCCCAACTCGATAATGTGGAGCACTACCTCGAGAGCGAGATGAGCGCGGCTGAAGCTCTGTCATACGGTTTCGACCATATCGCCGTGGCAACCGGGTCGGTATGGAGACGAGACGGCGCGGGACGTTGGCACACCCGAACGGACGGCATGGCTATCGGTGACTTGCAGGTCTTGACACCCGACGACATCATGGCAGGGACACGCCCAGCCGGTAACCGAATCGCGGTGTTTGATGACGACCACTATTACATGGGCGGTTCGATGGCTGAGTTACTGTGCGTCGAAGGTTACGAGGTGGCGCTGATCACTCCCGAGGCGATCGTCTCGGCGTGGACGATCAACACGATGGAGCAGCACCGCATCCAAGCCAAACTGCTTGAACTCGGTGTCGAACTGCACACATCCACAGCAGTCTCGGCGGTAGGCGGCCACGAGTTGCACACCGCCTGCGCCTTCACCGGACGAGCTGGCCGCATCGATGCCGACGCTCTTGTGATCGTGACCGCACGGCTACCCAACGATAATCTGTCACAAACCCTTCAATCCCGAGCCTCGGAGTGGGCCGACCATGGTTTACGCAGCGTCACCGCAGTGGGCGACGCGCTGGCACCCGGCACAATCGCCGCTGCGGTTTGGGCGGGCCGACGCTACGCGGAGGAGCTGGAATCCCCGACCGAAGACTCCGACACCACACCCTACCGCCGAGAGTTGACCTCACTGTTCTTGAAGTAAACACAAGCCCGGTCTTGCGGTGCTGCGCCCACCTGGGTAATTCTCATTTGCCGCTTACGGGCTCTGCGCTGGTTTCCCGATGTTCGGTGGGGCCAAGCAGATTCAGCATCTTCTCCTTGCCGGCGTTGCCGAGCAAGACGACTCCGTCCTTGTGGCTCCACACNGCGGTGCTGTTATCGACAGCCTTATAGATGTGCAACGCCACATCACGAACCCGGTCGAGGTCTGTCATCCAGCCATGGTCGTGAGCGCATTCCTGCAAATCGTCAGCTCGGCGTTCAACATGCTTGAGCCACTTCTCCATTGCTGAAGGCGCAAGCAACGAGTCGGATTTGCTGCTGTTGACACTCTTTGAAGTCATCACAAAATTCTCGATCTGCGACAACCGAGCCCGTGACCATGGTACCACATGGTCAAGAGAGTCGCCCGCACGCAGCAGCCGGGCACCGCTATAGATACAGCGCCGGTCTTGAATACGCGCTAGGCGCACACGCATTTCCGCGGGCGGCATGATCCGTTCCTGCCCGAAAAGATGGGTGTAGAGGTCGTCGAACGGCATTTGCAGTTCTTCGCGATTGATTTTCATCACCGCTTGGGCGAAGCGGAACTCCACTAGTGGCCGCAACACACCTCCGAACCGGGTGAGGCTATGTGCAACGCCCGGAAGCAAAGTCAGGCTTGACTTGTCCGCATTCAAGTCGTAGAGGAACGGTTCAGGGTCTCCCGGCAGTTTCTGCAGCAACCGCACCGGGTTCTTCAACAAGGCGGCACGCACTTTCTTGAGTGCAGCCCCCAACTCTTTTTTCCATCCCGAGTATCGGCCCGTTTCTTCGACTTTGCGTCCAACGAAACCCAAGGGCTTGTCACGCAGGTCTCCACGCGTGTTCTCCTTGAGATAATCGCGGAGTTCCTGAATGACTTGCAT
>JGIcombinedJ30088_10002887_pt1 | contig 16292 bp, 12 predicted proteins | sample PinacodermPK_FD_30088 | JGI IMG/M metagenome (IMG submission 30088)
CCGCCAGGCGCGGCCAAGAGTCAGATCGCGCAGCAGGTGGCCGCGGACACGAACCGCCAGTACATCGACGTCCGGGCGCTGCTTCTCGACCCCGTCGATCTCCGCGGCATCCCCTGGCGCGACACCGACAACCGCACACGCTGGGCGCCGCCCGCGTTCCTGCCCCCTAATGTTGCGTACAGGACTATGTTGCGGTGGGCGTGGAACCTGCTGTTTTCCGTGAAGATGACCCCGCACACCGCAACATAGTTTTTGGATTCTACAACGACCGCAGGAAGGCCATCAGGCCCTTGTTCTCGCGCCACGGCTGGCTCGGACCCGGTTCGACCAGGTCGCACAGGGCGATGGCGCGCGCCTTCATGTTGACGTCGATCTCGGCGTAGACGTTGGTGGTGTCGATGTGGGCGTGGCCGAGCCAGGCGCGCACGGTGTTGATGTCGACCTTTGAGTGCAACAGGTGACAGGCGATGCTGTGCCTGAGCGTGTGGGGCGTGACCTTGGCGCCGGCCAGGCTCGGGACCTGCGCGGCGCAACGCTCGACGAGCCGGTAGATCCCGAACCGGGTGTAGGGCTTGCGGTGCCTGCTGAGGAACACGGGATCTTCGGCGGACGAGCCGCGGACCAGGTCTGCGAGCATGCGCTCGGTGTGCGGGAGGAGCGGGCACAGGCGTGTCTTTCCGCCCTTGCCGTGGAGCGTCGCCAGGGCGTGGCGGCCGTTGCCGCGGCCGATCTGCAGGTCGCCGGCTGTCAACTGCGCGGCTTCGGATACGCGCGCTCCGGTGTTGTAGAGGAACATGAGAAGGGCGCGCTCCGTTCGTCCGCGCAAGGTCTTGCGATCCGGCTCCGCCACCATCGCATCCACATCCTTGCGGCTCAGGCAGCCGATGGGCTGCGGCATCGCCTTTTGGCGGGGATGGCGCGGATGTGGCCGCACCATGCGACCTGTGCCGGATCGCGGCTGGCGATGAAGCGGGCGAACGCGCGGATGGCGGTCAGCCGCAGGTTGCGGGTCTGCGCCGAGCAGCCGCGGTGGTCCTCTATGTGGGCGAGGAACTGCAGCACGCGTCTGGACGTGAGGTCGCTCACGGCCAGCCGTTCGGCGGACTTGCGCGCCTTGCGGCTCAGGAACGGCACCAGCAGCACGAACGTGTCGCGGTAGCTCTTGCGGGTGTTGCGAGCCAGGTTGCGCTCGGTGACGACGTGCTCCACGAGGAAGCGCTCCAGCCACGGACCGAGGGTGTTGAGGTCACGCATGGTCGCCTCCCCGAGCATGGCGCTCCAGCCGCAGGGACGCCTCCTGCAGCAGTTCCGGGGTCATCGACAAGTAGACCTGGGTGTCGGACAGCCGGGCGTGGCCCAGGTAGGTGGAGAGCACCGGCAGGAGCCGTTGCACGTCAGCGCCCTCGCGGTAGCACGCAGTGACCCGGTGGACGGCGAAGGAGTGCCTGAACGAGTGCAGGCCCGGGCGCAGGCAACCTTCGACGCCGTGGATTCCCACGCGGCGCCGCAGCAGGGCGAAGCTGTCATTCACCGATCTTCTCACCAGCGGCGTTCCGTCGCGGTTCGCAAGGAACGTCGAGTTGCGGCCCTCCGGGAGCGGACGGCGGACGCGCCGTCCGGCGTAGGCCGCGAGAACGCCGGCGAGTTGCGGCCCGACCGGAACGAGCCGGGTCTTGAAGAACTTCGAGAGGCGCACGGTCAGCACCGACTCCTTGAGGTCGACGTCGGCCAACGTGAGGCGTCTGGCCTCGCCAGCCCGCAGACCGGCGCCATAGAGGAGAAGGATCAGCGTGCGCAGGGTGTCGGCATCGACCTGCCGCGCGCGCCTGGCATGGCGCTCCAGGCCGTCGAGAAGACGCCGCACCTCCTCGCGGGAGTACACGCAGGGCGGGGCCGGTCGCGGCGGCTTCGGCTCGTTGTCGGGCAACGGCCACCGGGTCGCGTAGCCGCGGCTGATGGCGTAGCGGTAGAAGCCGGCAAGCACGGAGTACTTGTGGGCGCGGGTTGAGGTCAGGGGGGCGGCGCCCGCGATGAAGGCCCGGACCTGTTCGGCCGTGATCTCGTCGCAGCCCACGCCGCCGTCGATGCCCTTGAGGAAGTGCCGGAGATAGAACGACTGCGTTGCGAACTTCGCGCCAAGGCTCCGTCGCCAGAGGATGAACTGCTCGATTGCGTCGCGTACGTTCATGCCAGTCCCTCCAGGTCGAAGGAGGCGACTTCGCGTAGCGCGTTGAGATTCACCTTGGCGTACACCGAGGTCGAGGACGAGCTGCGGTGCCCGAGGAAGTCGCCGACCACCTTCATCGCCATGCCCTGGTCGAGAAGGTGCTGGGCGGCGGCATGCCTCAGGGCGTGCGGTCCCCGGCGCCCGGTGACGATGCCGAGGGTGCGCAAGCGCCGTCTGAGCATCCTGCCCAGCGTCCCCTGGGTGAGCGGCCGGAACGGCGCCAGGAGGGTGAGGAACAGCGTGCGGTCGGGTTTCTGGGGACGGACATCCTGGAGATACCGAACGATGGCCTGGCCCACGCCCCGCGACAGTGGGTAGACGTGAGTTCGCCCCGGCTTCGGACGCCGCACGCGTAGCGTCTCCTGCTCCCAGTCGACATCGGCGAGTTGCAACCCGCGCAACTCGCCGCTTCGCAGACCGTAGACCGCGAGCAGCATCAGGATGGCGCGGTCCCGCTTGTCCACGGGACGGTCGCCCTCGGTGGTCGCCAGCAGCCGCANCACNTCTTCGCGCTTGAGNCTGGNCGGCATGTCCTCGTTGACATAGATCCGTGGAGCGGTGATCGCGGCCGCGATGCCCGGCCTGCACCAGCGCCGGTCTTCGGCGAACCGGAAGAACATCTTCAGACGCCGGGCGTAGTTGTCTATGGTTCTTCGTTTGAGTTCCGCCCGCGCCGACCTGGCCGCAATGGCCCGGTCGACGTCCACGATGGTGACCGAGCCGAGCGGCGTGTTGCTCTCGGCCAGGAAGTCGAAGAACAGGTCGGTCGCCTCGCAGCAGCTCTCCACCGTCGCCTCCGCGTATCCGCGCTCCCCGCGCGCCCACGCCGCAAAGGCGGCAACCTCCGCGGTGTGCGGGTGGCGCGGCGGCTTCCCGCGTTCCTCGAGCCGGCCCAGGAAGCGCAGCCAACGCACGGAGTTCGCCACAAAGCCCACCCGACCCCGGGCCGAGGCCAGCCGATGGTATCGGAGAATCCCTGGCCGCGACCACTCCCTGGCCGCTTCCTCCACCTCTCGGACGCTCACCACCCTGCGCCCGGTCAGATCGAGGAGGCCGACCAACCGCAGAAGGTCGGCGGCGCGCTTGCGCAGGGTGCTGGAACTGAACCCCCCGTCCCGAAGACGTCGGAGGTACTTCAGCCGCTCCTCCGCCAAAGCCGCCGAACGGTGTCTCTCGATTGACGGCGAATGCCTGAATAGTTCTTCCCACATGATCGTGTCTCCTTTCGTTGGGATCGCGATCATGCGTAACACCATCCGCACACTATGTTGCGTTTCAGGCGCTGATCTCACGTTTTGACCAGGAGTTGCAGACTCAACGCAACATAGTTCTCTACGCAACATTAGGGGGCAGGAAGGCGGGGGGCGCCCAGCGGGTACGGTCGTCGTGGTCGCGCCAGGGGATGCCGCGCAGGTCGACCGGGTCGAGCAGCAGCGCGTGGACGTCCGCGTACGAGCGGTTCGTGGCTGCGGCGACCTGCTGGGCGACCTGGCTTTTCGCAGCCCCCGGTGGCCCCCATGCCACAGTCGGCTGGCGGGCCTCGACCAGGAGAGCGAGCACCGGGGCCAGCTCGCTCGGGCGTAGCGTGTAGTCCGCGGAAATGTTTTCGTGTAGGGGCATGGGAACCTCCGTGCGTGGCGGGAATTCGGAGCGGGCGGACGCTCTCCAGGACCGCCCGCCGCGCCCCCCGGAAGCCGACCCCCGACTCCTCGGGCCGTCGGAACATCAGGGGCGGATCGCCGGGAGGTTCCGCGGCAAGGCGGGCCCCGTGCTCCTTCGGCATCCCGATTGCCTGACATGAGCGGACGTGATGTTGTCTATCGGTCGCAGCCACGCTACAGTTCGCAAAGGTGGAGTGGCGAAAGGCTCGTCAGGCGGAGGCGCCGCAACTTCTGGCGACAGAGAGAGTCATGAGGGGTGAATCGAGAAGAGTTCGGACGAAGCGTGGTCGGCGCAACTCCGTGGCCGGGCCGACCGCTTTGTCGGCGAATGCGGACGGCATCCCGATGCCCCGGACGAAGAACGCCGATGAGGACGAGGGCTTCAGCAGCGCGGCAACGTTCACCGCGACCGCAAAGATCATCGAAAAAGGGGGTTCGCTATTTCCGATCACGGGGATTCTGTTTGCGGTCTTGATCTCCGTGGCATCTCCACCGGCGGCCGGCTCGACCGGTTGTGCAGGTTATGTGAAGCCGTTGAATCGTGCCGAGTCCTTCTGGCGCGAGGCTGAAGAACAGCAGGTGCGAGCTTGCATAACGCGATTCGGGGCGGGTCCGAGCGGTATGACCCGAGACCTTACCCCGCTGCATCTGGCCGCCTATTTCAGCGGCAGCCCCGCAGTGATAGCGGCGCTATTGGAGGGCGGCGCCGATCCCAATGCGAAGTTTGCTCAGGGCGCTACTCCCTTGCATCTTGCTGCTCAGCACAACAGCGACCCCGCAGTGATAGCGGCGCTATTGGAGGGCGGCGCCGATCCCAATGCGAAGTCTGCTCAGGGCTTTACTCCGTTGCATCATGCTGCTCAGCACACCAGCGACCCCGCAGTGATAGCGGTGCTATTGGCGGGCGACGCCGATCCCAATGCGAAGTCTGCTCAGGGCTTTACTCCCTTGCATTCTGCTGCTGTGCACACCAGCGACCCCGCAGTGATAGCGGCGCTATTGGCGGGCGACGCCGATCCCAATGCGAAATCTGCTCAGGGCTTTACTCCCTTGCATCTTGCTGCTGAGCACACCAGCGACCCCGCAGTCATAGCGGCGCTATTGGAGGCCGGCGCCGATCCCAAGGCGAAGTCTGTTGAGGGTATTACTCCCTTGCATTTTGCTGCTCAGAACAACAGCGACCCCGCAGTGATAGCGGTGCTATTGGAGGGCGGCGCCGATCCCAATGCGAAGTCTTCTCAGGGCGGTACTCCCTTGCATTCTGCTGCTCAGCACACCAGCGACCCCGCAGTGATAGCGGCGCTATTGGCGGGCGACGCCGATCCCAATGCGAAATCTGCTCAGGGCTTTACTCCCTTGCATTCTGCTGCTGAGCACACCAACGACCCCGCAGTGATAGCGGCGCTATTGGCGGGCGGCGCCGATCCCAATGCGAAGTCTGCTGAGGGCATTACTCCCTTGCATCTTGCTGCTGAGCACACCAGCGATCCCGCAGTCATAGCGGCGCTATTGGAGGCCGGCGCCGATCCCAAGGCAATGTCTAGGGGCAAGACGGCGTTCGACCTCGCGGGAAACAACGCGAAGCTAAGAGGCAGCGATGCCTATCGGCGGCTCCGGGAAGCGCACGACGCAAGACAGGCGGCGGTGGAGGCGCCGGAGACCCTCGACCTGACGCGGGATGATTATCGCGCCATACAGCGCTTGCTCAACGAGAAAGGATTCGGGGCCGGCCCGGAGGACGGCCGATGGGGGTCGAAGTCCCGTAGCGCGCTGCGCGCCTTTCAGGCTCAGGGAGGGCTAGGCCAGACCGGTGTGCCGGACAAGGCGACGAGGAAGGCACTCCGATTCCGGAAGGCCGCCGGATCGGCCACGCGGGATGCCGTTGGCAGTGCCAAAGACGACGTGGCCCTGCACGACGCCTGCGGGGTGGGTCAGGAACTCGAGCCCGGGCAGGGATGCAGGATACCGGGCGGCGGGGAGTTCCGTGTCGAATCCGACGGATGCGTCAAGACTGTACCGGATATCCCCGGCCCTTTATCGTTGGTATCGTTGGGCAAGATGTCTTTCAATATTCACCAAGGCATAAGGTCCCTATGCATCCGGGGACATGTGGTCAAGGGAAAGTTCAACGCCAGAGAAGATGCGGAAAAGTCCCTCTGGCGAATCGAGTCGTTGCCCGAAGCGAACTAGAGAGAAGTGCGGGACGGCGCCACAGCCTCGATGGCCTCGTGTCGGAACTGAACGCGCGTCCCGTCGAGAGTCGTCAACGAGAACGAAGGGGAGATGGTGCTGGTCGGCTCACAGCTTTCACCGCGTCGCGGCGCAAGACGCTACGCGACGCGGAATTCGCTTCCGGCATCGCCGCCCAGATGCCGCCTCGCCCCGCACCGACCCGGGTGAGGACCGCCCGGTGCGTCTCGACGTCGATCCGATGCAGCGTGCGCGGCACCGTCCAGTGGTCCGGTGCCGTCTCGTGCAGCGCAAGGTCCAGGCATCGCCGCAGGCTCGGCGAGTCGGCCGCCTTCTGGCCCTGGTCGGCATCGCGACTCTGTCAGTCGCAATTTGGGCTGTGGCGGCGCGCGGGAGTTGGGGCGGGTCGAAGTGGAACGATGTCACGGGCCCGACGGCTGGGGGTGGCAGTGCGACACCACTGGCCACCTAGACCGCGTTTACTTCGTTTTTCCCAATGCGGAGGAGTCGGATTCCACGGTATGGAATAGCACATTCCGCGTCCGACGAGGTCTTGGGGCACTTGGTTTGGACTTTGGCCGACACCGAGCAACACAGGCAAGATGGAATTTATTNAGTTGCAACGGAAATTCCGCCGCGTGACCGACTCGGAACTCGAAGACACCACGGAGAGTTTCGCTTACTGGGACCAGCAAGCCTTGAGCCGGGGAATCGGTTGGTCCGATCTCTTGGAGCATCGCCGCGTTGTGTTGTTGGCGGAGGCAGGCGCCGGGAAGACCGACGAAATGGAAGAGCAAGTGAAGCGCCTGGTTCAAGAAGGCCGGTTTGCTTTCTTCCTTCCTCTTGAGTCCCTTGATCGGGAACCAGTAGTCGATATGCTCTCGTCGGCGGAGAAGGAGAGGTTCGTAGCGTGGAAGGCGGACCAAGTTGCGCCGGCATGGTTTTTCCTCGACGCCGTGGACGAATTGAAACTTACCAAGGGCAAGCTCGACCGAGCACTTCGCCGAGTGTCGAAGGACATCGAGGATCACCTCCAACGCGCCCGAGTCATCATCTCGTGCCGTCCCAGCGACTGGCGTCCTGTTACCGATTTGGCGACGGTAAAACAGCGGTTGCTGGTACCCACTGAAGATGGTCACAATTCCCCGCAATCTTCCGACGATTTCTTCATCAAGGCACTCAAACATGACAGCGAGCAAACGACCGGTTCGACCGAGCAAAACGCCGATCCCGCGACTTCTGCAACCGTGCAAACGGTAGCCATGCTGGCCATGAACGATGCCCAGATTAGACGCTTCGCGGAACACGCCGGCGTGACCGATGCAACCGCGTTTCTCCAGGCGATCAGTCGACAGAATGCATGGACGTTCGCCGGGCGCCCCTTGGATCTGTCTGATTTGATCGGGAACTGGAGAAGGTTTGCGCGCCTCGGCACTCGAACAGAGCAACACGAGACCAACGTCAAGGGCAAGTTGAAGGACTACCCTGATCGTCTCGATCACGGTGTTCTGAACGACACCAAGGCTCAGCTTGGCGCAGAGCGTCTTGCTCTTGCCTTGGCCCTTACTCGTACGCGTTCCATCCGGTCGCCGGAGCAGTCGCCGGACATTGAACGGGCGGACAAGGTCCTTGACGCGGCAGACATTCTTAGCGACTGGACCGAAGAAGAGCGTCAAGCGTTGCTTCGGCGTGCGCTTTTCGACCCTGCGACCTACGGTCGCGTTCGTTTTCATCATCGCTCGGTCCAGGAATACCTAGCGGCGCGGCACCTGCGGACGCTGCGCAACCAGGGCATGTCTACCAAGGCGCTACGGCGGCTCTTGTTCGCTGAACCATACGGCGTCGAGGTCGTGTTCCCCTCCATGCGCGCGATTGCCGCTTGGCTGGCGCTTTGGGACGATGCTGTGCGCAAGGAGTTGATCAAGCGCGAACCCGAAGCACTCTTGTTGGAGGGCGACCCCGAAACCCTGGATCTCGCCGCGAAGGGCGACCTCTTGCGGGCATTCGTCGCGCGGTACGGCGACGGCAATTGGCGTGGGTTCCGCTTCGAGATCAACCAACTTCGCAGGCTGGCACACCCGGACTTGGCGCCGGTTATACGTCAGTGTTGGAGAAACGGTCCCGTCAACGACGATGTTCGCCACCTGCTGGTGAGGATAATTTGGCTGGGGCCTGTTCCTGACTGTGCCGACTTGGCCCATTCCGTCGCATTTGACACGTCGTGGTCCGACTACGACCGCATTGTAGCGGTCCGAGCCCTCGTTGCTTGCTGTTGGGATAGTGCTGTTCGCAAGGTTGCGGATGACATGTTGGCTCAGCCGGAGTCCTGGCCCGATAAAATTGTGCATGAGGTCGCGGCAGACTTGTTCCCAAGGGTCCTGGCGGTTGACGAGTTGATCATCCTGATGGAGCGAACGCCAGAGCCAAGGAACATCGGGAGTGGCTTCGAATGGACATCGCTGGAGATCATCGAGAACCTGGATCCCCTTAGTGAATCGGCCGTTTCCTTGAGAGAGAAACTAGCCCAGCTCATCTGGGAGGGACGCGCAGAGACGCAGAAATTCCATGAGATTCGCAGCCGGTTTGGCCACCTCGCGCCGGCTCTCATAAAGTTGTGCGAGCGGCAGTTGTCCGAGGCTCCAAGTCTGCACGATGCCGCGCTGGTCCGTTGCTGCGTGATCGCCTCACGGTTCTGTAGGGACAATTTGAGTGTGCGTGAATCGGTTGGCAAGCTCAGGGAACACTTCAGGGTCAACGCGGCACTGAGAAGGGATGTGTTTTGGGCCGAACTGGTGTTCATGGACGATGTGGTCCGGGCGGAAGACGACTGGAAACGCTTCTATTACTCCTCGTACGACAGCCTCGTCGGAAGTCTGACCGAAGCGGATCAACCTTGGCTCGCGGAAGCCCTCGCGGACGAAAGCCGACCGGGGCGACGCGCGGTGGTGCTCCACGCCGTGATTGATGTTTGGCGTCAACGGGGACGGGTTCGGTCCGAGCTTGAGACAATTCGCGCAGAACTCAAAGGAGACAAGAAACTTGGCCGACTCTTGGAAGAGCGCACGGCGCAGTTTAGGCGAAGCAACAAACGAAACAGGAAAATGGAGCGCAAACATAGACGGCAAGAACACGTCCAGGCTCGTCGAGAAGAGCGACGCCTGGAAGACTGGACGAAGTGGCGTGACGAATTACTCGCGGATCCAGTGAAAGCGTTTTCATCCGAGGAACAAGGTGCAACCGTCGGTACCCTTTATAGGTGGCTTGACCAGTACAAGAAGGGATCGAATCGTTCGAACATATGGGACAAGGACGCACTCACAGAGGCTTTCGGCCAAGAGGTCGCGGACCTTGCCGAAACGGCGTTCCGGATGCTCTGGCGCAACGAGACGCCAGTCCTGTGGGCCGAACGGCCAGCCGCTGCACGGAGCGAAATACCTCAGTGGACACACGGACTATTGGGCGTATCGGCCGAGGCATCGACTCCAAGGTGGACCGCTTCCTTGTCGTGCGCCGAGGCCCGCAAGGCAGCGGCTTACGCGACCATTGAGGTGGGAGGCTTTGCGCCGTTCATTGCCGACCTTGCGAACTCGCACCCTGCGGAGGTGAATGAGGTGATAGGCAGCGAAGTGAGTGCCGAGATCCGCGCCGGTGGCCATGAGAATTATCTGCCGGCCCTTCAGCATTTGACTGGTGCGGATGGGAAACTCAAACAGATTTTCGTACCCCGACTGCTTGACGAACTGAAATCCTGGCCGAGCATCGTCACGGACGAGACTGGACCGCGTTGGGCACAACACCTCGACTCGGTGTTGGCTATCCTGGGTGAGACGAGGAGCGCAGCGGATCGGGACGCAGTTGCCCAGGAGTGTCGTAGACGCTACGATGCGGACCCGGTCGGCCCTCTTGCGCTCGTGTGGCTTAAGGGATTGTTTCGATTCGACGCAGTGCGGGGTACGCAGATGCTTACCGAAACAGTTGCAGACAGAGATGACCCCGACACTTGCAAACGCGCGGAGAAGGTCTTCGCCAAGCTTTTTGGTGAGCACGATGCTGTCCAAATCGAGATCGCGAGTCCTCCCCAGTACGCCCAAGTCCTCGGGCAACTCGTTCGGCTTTCCCACGCACTGGTGAGGCCAAAGGATGACCAAGTTCATGATAGCGTGTATTCCCCGGACGCGCGTGACCATGCTCAACGTGTCCGACATTTCTTGTTCTCAAGCTTGCTCGACACTCCGGGCCCGGAGGCACGCAGCGTCGTTATGGAACTCGCGGGTGAGGACGACTTCGCTGACTTCCAGGACTATATTCGGCTGCGCGCGCGGCAACGAACGGCGGAGGACGCCGAGTTCACCCCGTTGACCTCCAAGGACGTGGCCGCACTCGAGAACCGCCATGAAGCCCCTCCACAAGACAGAGACGGCTTGTTCGACGTCATGATGGGCCGCCTGGATGATATCGCATATGAACTGGACCACCACGACTTCACGTATCGGCCAACCTTCCGACGCGTCACAAGGGAGTCGGAGATGCAGCGTTTTCTTGCGCGGCACCTGAGCGATAACGCGAACGGTGCCTACCTTGTGACGCGAGAAGAAGAGGTTGTGGACCAAAAGTATCCCGACATCCGGCTTTCCACCGTCAAGGGAAATCAAAAAGCAGTCGTGGAAGTAAAGATTGCGGATAATGGCTGGACGCTCAAGAAACTTGAACAAGCGCTCCGGGACCAGTTGGTCGGCAAGTATCTGCGAGACGTGAACTGTAAAGCCGGATGTCTGCTACTGACCTACCACGGACGAAAGAAGTACTGGAGGCACCCCGATACCGGCAAACACCTCAGTTTCGACGAACTTGTCGCACATCTCAAAGACAGAGCGCTCAGTCTTCAGGACGACAAAACTTGCCCAGAAGTCCTTGTCACAGTATTCGGGCTCGACCTTACCGACCCAAACTCCCGACCGTGAGACGCCATCCACTGTATTCCGCCATGTCCAGTACTATGTACCATGGCGGGTGTTTCATCGATCTCCCCACCGCAAGCACTCGCCGAGAATGCTTGCACCGCGTGATCCTCCAGCTTATCGAAGCGGCGGAAAGGATCGGAGATCTAATCGCGCAAGCTATGGACATAAGCGTTTCTAGCTCAGCTTCCCTATGCTGTTACCCAGACGAGCAATCCGCCGTTTCACACCTATCTTCGGATATATTGACTGCGCTTCCTCAAAACACTTCAGGGCCTCTCTTTCGTCACCGAGACGTTCCCACAAATCGCCCAGCGTCTTGAGTGTTCTTGAATGTTCAAAGGCGTTCTCATCAACGCCCGCCGCAATGGCTTTTTTGAGAATAAATGCAATTTCGGCCCCTTTCTCTACGTCTAGACCGCTCCCGGCAGCTTCAAGGCGTTCCTGACCAATTCGCGATAACTCGAACGGATGTGCCCAATCTATCCTTTCATCCTCCCAGCGATCCAGATCCAAGAATGTACCATCCGTCATCGAGAAGGAGTAGCTGCCCTTACCCTCATAGACAAGCCACAAGCGCGCTCTAGCAGCATCAAATTGATATCGATCAGGTATTCCTGACTGCGGCCACTTGGACCACAGAAGCGTTGCAGCCTCAACGTCAAACAGTGACATTTTGTTGGAATCTTCATTATCACTGCGAGCTGTTACAAAAACAGCAAACTGGCCATCAGGCGAAATGTCGCTATGTAATGCATTTGCTTTGAATTCTTTAGAGACAAGAATCTTTCCTAGACTGTCAAAAACATAAAAGGTGCTTCTCAACGCAGCTCCAAAACGCCAGTCGGACAAGGCAAACCTACCGGAATTAGAAACTCTCCCGTCATTTGGGCGTTCCATCCTTCCCTCGGCGATGATTTCACCGTCATGAACAAGTAGGTAATCGCCTTTACCACTATCGCGATATCCTCCACGACCGCCCCGAGGGTCGGCGTCGCGCCATGCCAGAACAAATTCGCCGTCCGGTGATTTCGAATATCTACCAAAATAATTTCGATCGGCTATGGAAACCATGAGGTTGTCGAATTCCAACCTCAAAGAACTGCTCTTGGTGCCCGATGCAGGCCGCCTAGATGACCGTCGTGAAAATGGCCAGACCACGGTGAAGCTCCTTTCGGACATAGGATAACTATCGGTCACATTATGGTGGAGCTTCGGTCAAGGCACGAACTCCCGTGGATGATGTGCATCCCACGGCACGGACGCGAGGCAGTATCATAGGTGCCATGCACCCGCGCGCCGTTGTGGGCGGGCCGGTAGCTCGCGTGCATCGGCATCCAGTGATCGGCGGTGCTCCAGCCGATCTCCTCTTTAGAGGACCGAGGGCTGCTCACACACAGAATTCTGTACAGGACCGACTTCAACTTCGAAGAACGTTGGACGCTCTCGGCGCGATCGGCTTGCAAAGAACGCCAGTAGTCGTGCTACCACATCCCCACGCTTCACTGCCCAATGTGTACGAGCGCGCTCCCATCGCTCGAACGTCAGATTCAACCCTTCGAACACGTCTTGCGAAGTAAGCTCATCGGTTTCGAGGTGCTGGTATTGAAAGTGGACATTCGGCCCCTCAGCATGAATGTCCATGACCCGGCTCAACCGGGCGCGTGGCCGACTTCCCCAGCCGGTCTCCGCTACGACCAATGCGGGGAGCCCCGCAAGCCTGCCGAGGTCTTCGCCGTAGCGAGCGACTAGCTCTTCGCCCGTATACTCCCCACTTCGGAGGACTCGCTCACGGGGAAAGGCACTGGTGCCAGCCTGGCTGTGGAAGATACCCTCTTCGTCAGAGCCATAGCAAATCAGATTGTAAAGGGACGTGGACCAAGTTGCCGATTCCAAGAGGTCACCTTCTCCTGTCTCTCAAGAACGCTCGGGCACAAGCTAGGATCCGTATGATACGTCCTGACACGGGTGCCGGCAACACTTTCACGGGTGTCGGACGCCGCAGGCGGTGGAATGTTCCGCGATTCAACGACACCGGCGGGCGGCGATGCGTGCCGATTCGGCAAGGGAAGAGCCAAGACGCAGTCCGACGATGTGAAGGCAGAAAGCGAGGCCCTGCGCTGGCGCACCGTCCCGGGTTTGCCTACCGCGCCATGCCGGTGCTGTCGGATCCTGAAGGAGCACCAGCTCCTGCCTTGCCTCACAACCGGCGGGCGATCCGCCCTGGGTGCACCGACGGGAAGAGGAGCCCGAGGTTAGCGGTGGGCGGGCGCACGGCCGGGCGATCCTGGGGAGCGTCCGGCCGCTCCGAATTCCCACCATGCACGGAGGTTCCCATGCCCCTACCCGAGAACATTTCCGCGGACTACACGCTGCGCCCGAGCGAGCTCGCAGAGGTGCTGGCCCTGCTGGTCGAGGCCCGCCAGCCGACCATCGTCTTCGGGCCGCCCGGCGCGGCCAAGAGCCAGATCGCCCAGCAGGTGGCCGCCGCCACGAACCGCCAGTACATCGACGTCCGGGCCCTGCTTCTCGACCCCGTCGATCTCCGCGGCATCCCCTGGCGCGACACCACAGACCGCACGCGCTGGGCACCGCCCGCCTTCCTGCCCCGGTCCGACGACCCCGGCCGCTGGCTCATCAACCTCGAAGAGCTGCCCTCCGCGGTCCCGCTGGTGCAAGCGGCGCTTTATCAGTTGGTTCTCGACCGCAAGGTCGGGGAATACGAGCTGCCCGAGGGAGCGTCGCTCATCGCCTGCGGCAACCGGGAGACGGACCGCGGCGTTGTGCACCGTATGCCCACTCCTTTGGCCTCGCGCTTCGTCCACCTGGAGATCCGCGTCGACGCAGACGACTGGCTCGACTGGGGGGCGGCCAACGGCATCGCCCCCGAGGTGCTGTTCTTCATCACCTACGAGCCTGACCTCCTGCACCGCTTCGATCCGCAATCCAGAGATCGCGCCTTCCCGTGCCCCCGGACCTGGGAGTTCGTAAGCAACATCGTCAAGAACCGCAACGGCCTCGATCCGGCCGCCGAGCGCGCCATCTTCCGGGGCGCCGTGGGCGAGGCGGCGGCCGTGGAGTTCTCGGCGTTCCTGAACGTCTGGCGGGAGTTGCCCCATCCGAGGGCGGTCCTGAACGACCCCGGGAACGTCGACATCCCTGAGAACACCAGCGCTCTTATGGCGCTCTGCGGCTCGCTCTACCGGCTCGCGACGGACGTCACCATGGACGCCATCGTCACCTTCGCGGAGCGGCTCCGGCGGGAGGTCGGAGAGTCGCTGGTGGGAGCGTGCGTGCGTCGCGACCCTTCGCTCCAGCGCTCTCCCGCCTTCATCCGCTGGGCCGCCGCCAGGACCCGGTGAAGGAGGGAGCCGTGCACTGGATGAAAACCCACTACCCCGCGAGCGATGTCCGGTCGCGCGAGTACGCCGTGAAGGCGCGCAGCCGCGAGGCCGCACGGCGGAAGCTCGCCGCCGTAATCCAGGTCCCTTTGGGGACCCTCAGGTAGCCCGACACAGGAGGAACCCCCCATGGACCTCAACCGAGATGCCATGCTGGTCGGCCTGCGCATCAGCGCTTGGTCCGGCCGGCTCTACGACCGCGAGGCGAGCGACCACGTCGCCGCCCACCACGACGCCAGCACGAGCGCCGGGCGCTACAACAAGCGCCTGCTGTCGAAGGCGGCGTTAGCCGCCCTCAACGCCACCATGAGCGAAGCGCGTACCCGGCACTATGCCCAATCACTGCCATGGGACGACAAGGGCTCGCGTCTGCTTACGGTCGCCAACTACGAGCAATACACTGGGATCATGGACGGGCTCCGGGAGCACCTGGTGCGCGAACGGGCCCGCTTTATCGAGGACTACGACGACCACGTAGAGCAGGCCCGGCTGGACCTGGGCAAACTCTTCCGCATCGAGGAGTATCCATCGAAGGAGGATCTGCGGGACAGGTTCTCCATCCGCTACCGCATCACGCCTGTGCCGGATGCGGAGCACTTCATCGCCAAGCTCGCCACGGACGACACCAATCGGGTGAAGCGCGACATCGAGCGCCACATAGAGGAACAGCTCCACGACGCCGTGGGCGATCTCTACCGGCGGCTAGCCGAGGCGGTCGACCGGGTCTCCGAGCGCTTGACCGAGGACGACAACGGTAAGCCTCTGGTGTTCCGCGACACCATGATCTCCAACATTCGGGATCTGGCCGACGTCGTTCCCCGGCTCAACATCTTCGGCGACCAGAGGCTCGCAAGCCTCTGCGAGCGGGTGAAGGACAAGATCGCGGGCGTGGAGCCGGACTCGCTCCGGCCGTCGGGAACCTTCGACCCGGCCGTTCGGGCGCGGGTGAAGCGCGACGCCGACGCTCTCATGGAGCAGTTCGCTGGCTACTTCACGCCGCCAGTACAGGAGGTGGCGTGATGGTTGGCAACGCGCTCGACGAGTCCGCGCTCAGGGTAAGCGACTGCGTGACCGAACTCCTGCGGAAGCAGCCCTTTTTCGGAAGCCTCGTTCTGAGGCTCCCGCTCCGCGCCGATCCCACGCGCCGGACGCTCGCGAGCGACGGACGGGAAATCCGCTACTCGCCCGACTGGGTGGCGGAGACCGACTCGCACCTGATCGAGACCGCCATGGCGCGGGTGGTGATGGCGTGTGCGTTAAAGCACCACACCCGCCGGGGCGAACGGGATCCGGAACGGTGGCAGGCGGCCTCGCAACTCGTGACCCATGCGCTCTTGCGCGACGCCGGCTTCACGCTCCCGCCCGAAGCCGAAGCCTGGGAGGACCTGAGCGTGGAGCAGGCGTACGAGCGGTTGCCGGAACCAGGGGACGCCGATCCCGGCGATGACGGCGACCCAGCCCAAGGCGGCGACGGCGATGAGTCCGGAGATCCGTCCGATCCAGCCGGCCAGGACGGGAACGGCCAGGGCGAGGACGGCACGCCGCCGAGCCACGATCCCTCCGGCACCGGAGAAGTCATGGACGCCGCCGCCCGCGCGGACGACTGCTCCGGTTCCGGCGATGCCCCCGTGGACACCGCCGCCGAGGAGCAGGCCTGGGACGAGGCCATGCACCAGGCCCTCAGCATCGCCAGGGCCGAGGGCAAGGCCCCGGGCGGCGTCGAGGAGACCGTCCGGAACGCCCACGCAAGCGCTCTCGACTGGCGCACGCTGCTCCGCCGCTACATGACCGACGCCGCCAGACGCGACTACAGCTGGAGCGTCCCCAACCGCCGCTTCATCGACTCGGGCCTCTA
>JGIcombinedJ30088_10002903_pt1 | contig 16220 bp, 13 predicted proteins | sample PinacodermPK_FD_30088 | JGI IMG/M metagenome (IMG submission 30088)
GGGAACAGGTTGTTGGGCACGAAGCCCTTCTTGCCGTAACCGAACATAGAGATCATCAGCGTGTTCGTCAGGCTGCTCTTGCCGCAGTCACTCCGACCGTACAGTATGGCGAACATCGGCTGCTGAAACTCCAGGCCCTGCCGGATGTTGGAGTTTCTCAGGTCGCACATGAACGGAGCGAAGTAGATCCAGGACATAAAACCGAAGTAGTCGCGTTGCAGTCTGTCCACGTCGCCCACGAAGTCGTCCTCGTAGTTGTTGAAGAACTCCAGAAGCAGCTGAGCATCACGCCTTACGTCCTCAGTCTTCACATCGAGGTTCAGCTCGCTTCCCTGCAGCGTGAAGATCCCCCGCCTGTTGTAAGACAGTGATGGCAGGGCAGCGCCCTCCTCTTCCTCCTCCGGGCGCGCCACGGGCATGCGCCGTGACTGCCTGACCACGGCGGGAGTGATCGGGACGTTCGGAGAACCGTTTCTACCGCGCTCCAGCTCTGGCATCGCCGCCCGCTGCACATTGGGGACGTTGTTGACGTTAACCAGAATATTGGCAGAGCCGTATTCCGCTTCCTGCTCCGTCTCAGGCGGAACGTACATCGTGACTTCTCGCCCCGTTGCCTCTACCTCCCTGAATATGGGCGCCTCGTCCACAGGCATCACGCCCGCGACAGCCGGCTTGTCCCTCACCGCCATACTGCTGACCGAGGTAGCCAGCACGTCTTCATACTGCCCGCGGTAGTGCTCCCACGCCAGGTCGTCGTTGTCATAGACGACTAGCGTCTCCGCCTGGCGACCGGAGAATGCCGTCTCGGACAGGTTGGCGGAGCCAACTACGACCCTCCGCATCCCGTCACGCTCTAGCAGATATATCTTGGCGTGCGCGATGGCGTCCTTCACGACGAAGAATCGCGCCCTGCCGTTGGCGACGCGGTCGTGGAGTATCTCCCGTCGTTCAGGGCTCACACCGGCTATGGTGACGAAACCCCTGCTGAGGCGCTCGTCTATCTGCTGTTGGAAGTGGATGATCTGGCGCGGCTCACGTCCCAGTATGCCGCCATGCCCGAAGATGCACTCGAAACTCTCATAGTCATAATCTCGCAGCAGGCCCATAATCATCGGAATGCTCGCGCTGTAGGTCAGCGCCCGCATCGAAGTGAAACCGCCAAAGAGGCTGTCGCGGTCGAAGACCCCGGTGTCCTCCGAACGAGCGTACAGCACGCTCAGCAACGGACTCTTCGTCTTCGAGTCAGGATCGTCGAGAAGCAGGCTGCGCTGCGTCATCTTGCCGTTGTCAGGATTCATCATGGCTAATGTCCCAGTGTGCGAATATGGACGGATTTTATCATGGTGTCAGGCAGAGACCGCCAGGTAGCGTGTAGTTGATGAATTAACTCTAGATAGCGATGAACATCTACGAGCTACCCAAAAAGGTCAGTTAGCGCTATCCACGTGACCCGCTAGCGAGGTTAGATTGATAGCGTGCGATGCCATTCCGCACTCTGATCAGCAGTGAGCCTTGCGCAAATCGGCGGCGGTTCCTCGTAGCGTTAGAGTATGACCTGCTTCTCGGCAATCTAAATCCGTACCCTCGCGCTCTCGTCCCAATCCGTCTGAAGACTGGTCAGCACTGGATTCCTCAGAACAGTACAACTTGACCTTCAGAACGGTAGCTAGATCATCGCATTTCGCCGGTTAACGGCGTGATGGACCTCTGCATATTTCATTCAATGTCGCCTTCAATAGACACTCTTATCCAATATCTGTATCCTCTGGAATTATCCCCAATTCGATTCCGAGTTGCCCGATGCCAACCGCACATCCTCCGCCAGACCGCCAGGTCGAATTGCTCGACTTGCACAATCGGCTTCTATCGCACGACCCCGTGGCGACTGAAGAGTTGTTCACAATTGTGGCTCCTGAACTCGAAAAGCATCTTCGTGCATGGTTTCCCGGTCTTGCCGTCGGGGTAGATCCCGACATCTACCTCTCCGCGGTGTACGAAGCGCTCACAGACTACTTCAAGAATCCAAGCAAGTACGACCCTACCAGGAGCGGCCTTATGACTTATCTTAGGCTTGCGTGCAGACGGGACATGCAGAATCTTCTAGCTAGGGAATCCCGCCATGCGGCCGGCAGGATCTCGCTTGAAAGCGTCGAATTCAGCCTCTCCGACGGGAATGATGTTTCTGAGAGGGTCGCCGATAGTTTGGATAGCAAACGATTGGTCGCCGACCTGACCCGGGGAATGACATCAGAAGAGCGAGCGGTGTTCAGTCTGATGATGGAGGGCGAGCGCAGCACGCGAGTTGCCGCAGAAGCCATGAACATCGGGCATCTGGTGTACGAAGAACAGGCGAAGAGGGTCAAGCGCGTGAAGGACAGAATCAAAAAGCGCATGCGCCGGAGGGGGCTGCTTCGATCATGACTGAAGACATGCTGCTCAAGATGTCTCACCTCGCCTCCGTCGACCCCTTCTATATGGGCTGGCATCTGGCTCGTTACTCGGCGTTGAAGGGGTTGAGTGTATCGGAAATGGGAGGGGAACTAGGCTGTCTGCCTGAGACGGTTCATTCTATGTATCTGTGTCGCGCCCCGCGCTCGGAGCCTCCCCACTTTCGGAACGACCTAGAAAGGGTTGCGGACAGGTTTCAAGTGAAAGCGGCCAAACTGATGGGAATCGTTCGGTATGTCCAGATTGCCTCTGACGAATCCATGTTGCTCGCGGCAAAAGACAAAGACATGAAAGAAGACAAGGACGCCGAATTTGATGAGTGATCACGGCGTTTCAACGAGGTACTGGGCGAACTGGTTCTGGAAACGGGCGGGAGGAGGGCCAGACTTTCCCGCCGATATAAGCTATGCGGCAATGTGCGCACTTGAGGTCTATGTCGAAGAGGTGAGCGACCTCACGACCGTTGCGGCAGCCTCTCGCATTGAAGGGGTCGATATCGTAATCCCTGACGGAGTCGGTGAACGCAGAATCCACGGCTGTCTGGCAGTTGGTCGGAGAGGAGCCGCCATACTGGTGGAAAAGAATGACGATGACGCACAGAAACGCTTCACCATCGCCCATGAGTGCGCGCACTTTATCTTGGAAGTCAGGACGAACCAGGAGCGCGCCGCAATTAGATTGGGGAATGACTTCTCCAGCATTCTGCACGGGCTTCGGGAAGCAACCTCCATCGAACGGATCGACGCGCGATTGCACGGTGTTAGTTCAGACCCCCTTGTGCATTTCATGGATCGTACTGCCACAGGTGGCTACGGCTGCTGGCGCATCCACGAGGCCGAATGTCTCGCCGACGACCTTGCGGTCGAGATTCTCGCTCCTCGCGCAGAACTGATAGCAAGCCTGTCTTCGTTAGGACCTATGGGATTTTCCGAATCCCTGAGCGCGGCGCGGCGGATTGCCGAGCGACGGTTCGGGTTGACGGAGACGACTGCCGAGTGGTACTGCAATCGAGTCGTATGGCAGTTGATGAAAGGACCGTCCACTGCCGAGCGATTCAGACTTGGCCGCTAGTCTAATTCACAGAATCCAGTCGCATTTTCCGCTGCCAGTGGGAATAGAACTTCAAGTTACGACAGAAAGCAGTCTTGCCGGTAACATGAATGAAATCTCCGAAGTCGAAGGCTCACGTAGTGCGGACACCTTCGCCCGCCTATTTGGCGACAGCCTTGACGACCTGCTTGATGCTGGGTCATGGACACCGGGAGCGGACCTCGCCAACACCTATGCGCGCTTGGAGCGGGAGACCCGCATGGCAGTGGATAGAGAGCGCAGGGTCACCGATACGATTCGGGAGAAGCTGTTCCCGAGGATCGAGGCCAGCGCACTGGCGGGACCTGAATCGGGCGTTTATGGAGCGACACCCGCCCAAATAAGCAGGGTGCATAACGGGCTGCTGCTCAATGGCAATGTCGAGGCGTGCGCCGGAATTAGCATGAAGCATGATTCGATTGCCATGACATTCGTCCAGATAGGCGTGTGTCTTGTCGCATATCAGGGCGACCAGCAAGCATGGTCACAGCGCATGTTCAGACGCGACTACCGCGCCGACGGCGTCGACCGCATCACGGAGATGCTGTCGGTTCTGGACAAGAGAAGTTCCAACCGGGATGGTGAATCTGCACTGGACCGCATCAGCCGCTTGGCGAGAAGAGGGATACAAGCCTATGCGGAGAGGATGTTTCTCACGAGAAACTCATCCGCGCGCTGGAGGATGTGCGAGGGAATGCCCGTCCCGTTTGAGCTGGTATCCGGGGCCGGACTGCTCAGGCCGGGAAAATCCGGAATGAACTATCCACTGATGGGAGCGGGAATGGAGATATTAAGGGAGTTGCTGCTGAAGCATCGGCGGTTCGTCTTCGTTCCCAGACGAGCGCGAGATGGCGCGCTTTTGACTATCGGAGAGGCGCTCGCTCCACTTGAATACGCGGTGATAGACACGATCAGCGACCAGATTGAAGCGGTCGAGCGCACGGGACACTACGACGACCGGCAGCGGAAAGTGATAGAGCGCTTCAGGCGGGATGTGGGCAAAGTCGTAGTCAGAGGAGTCTTCCGAGCATCGAGCATGGGGCCACCGCAGATCTTCTACGCTCACCGTGACCACATTCACGGTGCGGCGCTCATCGCTCTGGCGGATAGCGTTCTTCAAGAGCAGCGAAGCTACCCCATCCTTCTGGACCTGGCGCGGACGGTCTGCGAGACGACATTCGGAATAGACAGCTTCGCGCCGCAACTGAGAGTGGCATACACGGATGCGGGAGAGCCATGGTCGGCTATCTGAACTATGAGCGCAAGAATTCAATATCGATGAGTCCGGGGAGGAACGAGAAGAATGGATAGCGATTCTGAAAATGTCGATAAAGAGCGTGTCAACGGGCAATCGTCTTCCGTTGTGCGAGAGGTGCCGGGCGACGCATTGCTTCTGGAGATGGCCGGCCTGGATTCGTTCACTCCTCCCCGACATGCAGAGGGAATAGTTGGCTGGACGATGTTCGACACGCCGTCAGCTCAGGACGATACCGTTGTCGCGCTTCTGCCGAAGGACAAGATAGGCAAGGTTCCGAACCGGGGGTTGGTGCGTATCGAAAGCGAAGGGGACGGTCGCACATATCTGGGGATAGTGCAGGCTGGACCCTTCGCTGAGCCGGACGGGCTGCGCGGCGATGCCCCGCTGGTCGTTACGGTGCAGGTTCGAAGCGGCCAGATGCTGCTTCCGCAGTTTCACGGCAGGATTCACATAGAGTTGATGGGGCAGAAATCCGGGAAGGCGATGACGCCGCCCAGGTTCCGCCCGCTGCCTTCGAGTCCGGTGTTCCTGCTTGACGCGGACGAGACGAGAGACCTACTACGATGCGACGGTGATATGGCGCTCGGACTGGCGTCGGGCCACGACGACCTAGAAGTTGGAATACCCTCGGGACGAAAGTCGGTGATGCCGCGGCACACCGGAGTTCTTGGAACGACCGGCGCGGGCAAGTCCACAACAGTGTCCAGGATGATACAGCAGGCGCAAAAGGCGGGCATGGCAGTCGTCTTGCTGGATGTGGAGGGAGAGTACACGGAGATGGGCAGGCATGCCGACAATCCCGAAATGGTGGAGCTGCTGGCAGAGCGCGGCATTGGCGCCGAGGGAGTGAGCGATACGACGCTTTACCACCTGGTCGGAACGGAAACGACGAACCTGCGGCATCCTGACCGGCGGGAATTCTCGCCCCCGTTCTCACGGCTATCACCGTACATGGTCTGCGAAATACTCGACCTTACGGACGCCCAGCAGACACGTTACTGGCAAGCATACGAGAACTGCAAGGCATTGCTGAGAGAACTGGGAATCTACCCCCAAAGAGTGATGGGCAGAGTGGAAGAGAGCCATGAGCGCCTGCTCGATCGCCTCGATGAGTTCTCAGAGGGGTATCCGAATATGACCCTTGCGGCGCTGCTGGATGTGGTGTCCGCCTTCCTGCACGCGGTGGAACGGCAGGAGGGCAATCCTAGGCTGTACTCGGCAGAGTTCCGAGATTGCGCCGATCGAGTGATGCAGCGAGTCAAACGGTCTAAGGCTGACTCGGCGGTAAGCTGGCGGGCGCTGCGCGCCAGGCTGTTCAGGCTTATGCGTCTGAACGTGTTCGACTCGCTAGAAGGCGGAGCTCGCCGAATCGACTACGACAATCTGGTGCGTCCGGGTTCGGTCTCTATCATGGACCTGTCGGATATGGAAGCGCCGGACCTTCGCAACCTGGTGATAGCGGACATCATCCGGGGAGTGGAACAAGGGCAAGAGAAGGCGTTCGACGCGGCGGCGCGCTCCGGAGCGGAGTTGCCGCGGACGATGGTAGTGGTTGAGGAGGCGCACGAGTTTCTGTCCGCCGAGCGCGTGCGTCGCATGCCAAACCTGTTCCAGACGGTCAGCCGCATAGCCAAGCGGGGCAGGAAACGATGGCTTGGACTGGTGTTCGTGACGCAGCATCCACAGCACCTCCCGGACGAGTTGCTAGGACTGCTGAACAACTACGTGCTGCACCGAATCAACGACGCGAACACAATCAGCCGCCTGCGCCGCTCCATAGGCGGGATAGACGCCGGGCTGTGGGAGCGCGTCACATCTCTGGCACCTGGGCAGGCAATAGTGAGCTTCACGCATCTGAGTCGCGCGATGCTGGTTACGGTTGATCCGACGCAGTGCCGCCTGCGGTTGGCGGAGGAGTGAGAGCGCACCATACTGCGCTTAAATTTGGTAGGAGCGCTTCAAATAGGGCCTCACGTCTTCATGTGAGGAAACAACCTGCTGACTCAATAATGAGACGACTATGATGCATATGCTTCAATGGAGCCCTGTCACTGTCAGGCGCGGGATTATACACATAGCGAACCATGAACAGGAAGATTAAAGGGTATTGCACTTAACTTCAAGCCTACATCGCTTTGATAGAAATGGTATTATAGAGGGGTGGCGCGTCCGGCTGGACTCGAACCAGCGCTTCCCGCTTAGTAGGCGGGCACTCTATCCACTGAGTTACGGACGCACACGCACCGGAGAGGTCCCAGGCTAGTAACCATATCGGGGCCTCTCCATCCTCCTCGATACTTAGAATCTGGTATAACAAATGAAATTTCGTCATTTATTTTCATATGAATAGTTGTTGTCTCATTATAAGTGTTGTATCATATGGATGTCAATACTGATGACATTGCATGTATTACATCAGTTTGAAAATTCTATCGCATAATTAACCACTACATAACTCAGACTGGAGCGCTAACGCAGTAGACTTGAAATCGATAAGGAGATGGGGAACAAATATGCGGAAAGATGAGGCCAAATTTGGACTCTGTTTCAGAGCATTGACAGATTATGCGCCATTGCCCTGGCAGGAGAGACTCCACACCCAGATGGTGTTGGGCAGGATTCCGAGGGCTTGCGACTTGCCGACTGGCTTAGGAAAAACTTCAGTCATTGCGATTTGGCTTATCGCGCTGTGCCATCAGGCGATTGAGGGGCGGATTACTCTACCGAGGCGGCTAATCTATATCGTTAATCGGAGAACGGTGGTAGACCAGGCCACCGCAATTGTAGAACAGATTCAGGATAGGCTTGGGGACCCAACCAACCCTGGCTGGTCGGAATGCGCGGAAGTTCTGACAACGCTTAGGACTGCACTTGGAGGGCTATCGTCGGGAAAATCCAACGTTCTTGCTGTAAGCACACTCCGGGGCGAACTAGCCGACAATGAGGAATGGAAGGTGGACCCCGCTCGCGCCGTCGTCATCGTCGGAACGATAGACATGATTGGGAGCAAGTTGTTGTTCAGTGGGTACGGAGATGGTCGCTACAAGCGTCCTCAACACGCAGGGCTCATCGGTCAAGATTCGCTGATAGTCCATGACGAAGCACATCTCACTCCCGCTTTCAGCGAGCTTTTGCGAAGCGTTTCGGCCATTCAGGCACAAGAGCGCGATTTTCGGCCAGTCTGCGCGATGGAACTGTCGGCGACTCAGCGGGGTGATGACGTAGGGAATGGCGTTCTGCAACTAGGGCCTGATGATGAAGTAAACAGGATTGTCTCTCAGCGGATTAGTGCGCAGAAGGTAGTTAGATTTCACAAATCTGAAAAAAAGGCGCAGAACTTGAAACTAGCAGAATGCGCGTTTAAGCATGAGGGTTCAGGCGCCAAGGTCTTAGTGTACGTTCGCTCGCCAGAGGATGCGGGCAAGATAGCGAATGACCTGAAGAAACGAATCAAGGATATGTCCAGCGACAGGGTGGCGCTACTAACCGGAACCATTAGGGGTTATGAGCGCGACCGACTTGTGGTCGATAATCTTGTCTATAAACAAATGCTGGACCCTGAAGCGAAGCCCTCTGAAACGGTGTATATGGTCAGCACTTCCGCGGGTGAAGTTGGAATAGATATAGACGCCGACCACATGGTATGCGACCTTGCGCCGCTGGACTCCTTGGTACAGAGGCTTGGTAGAGTGAACAGGCGAGGCGGCTATCAGCGTGAAGCGCAGGTTGACCTGATATGGACCGAGGAACAAGCGAATCCCGGCACTCGCTCAACAGGATTCGACAAGGCCGTCGCTAAGACGCTTGAGATATTGAAACTGTGGGGGGAAGAGTTCGACGGGTTAGTTGACGCCAGCCCACGCAATGTTCGGGACCGAATTAACAATCTGAACGCCGAAGACCGCGCCGAAGCGTTCTCGCCTGAACCCGCAACTCGAGAGGTGACGGACATTCTTTTAGATTCCTGGTCACTGACCAGCGTTGACGATATACCCGGTCGCCCGGAGATTGCACCGTATCTTCATGGGGACATGGCTGATACGCCTGAAACATATATCGCGTGGCGGTGGGAGGTTGGTCTGTTCAGCAAACATGATTTGGCCGAAAATGAGGTGAGTGATTGGTTCAGTATATGTCCGATTCTCTCTTATGAGAAGGTGCGCGGACAGTCCGACAGGGTGAAGGCTGATCTTCGGATATTGCTGAGAGAACATCGCAAGAAGGACGAATCAAGTGATTTCAAAGTTGTGCTGTTGGACAATCGCAACAAGGCAAAGTGCATATCGCTTTCAGAGATTCTGGACAGCGCAGATAGACAGTTGCTCAACTACAAGACTCTGGTATTGCCCACCGAAATCGGCGGACTGGCAGAGGAAGGGATGCTTGATTCGAAAAACATCATTCCGATTGAGAAAATAGATGTAGCCGAACAGGGTAAGGGCGACGCGAGACGCAAGCGGATACGCGGAGATGATCTACTCCCATACGGTTGGAAAGTGCGGGGCAGTGTGATAGTTAAGGAAGCTGACGAGGGGACGGACGTTGATGAATCGGAGATACGTCTGAACCTGGCTATGCCGGAGCGCGATTTGGCTATCGACGACCATGAACAGGCCAAGTTCGATATGACCTTGGCAAGCCATACGGCGGCTATTGTGTCCAATGTCACAGAAATTGGTAAGAGAGTCGGATTGAAAACCGAGACTGTGGATGCACTCGCTTTAGCCTCTGAATGGCACGACAGAGGGAAGAACAGGGATATATGGCAGCGCTACGCGGGAAAGAAAGGCGCTGACAAGTTGTATGCAAAATCTGAAAATTACGGACACTGGCGTGAACTGGCAGGATACAGGCATGAGTTGGGTTCGCTAATGGATGCCATGCGCGACGAGGTAGTGAGTTCACACCCGGAACGCGACCTAATTCTGCATCTCATAGCTTCGCATCATGGTCGTGCGCGACCAAATTTTGAGCCTGAGTCATTCGACAAGGAACGCTATACCACGCGGGAGAACACCGAAGCGGTCAATGAATCGATGCAGCGATTTGGGCGGCTTCAGAAGCGATACGGACGCTGGGGGCTGGCGTGGCTGGAAGCGTTGATGCGGTGCGCGGATATTGCGGCGTCTCAGCCGCCTGGCGGATTCGAGGATCCGCAGGTGGTGGAAGAAGAACCTTGCAAGCCTGATGTTTAGATGTCGCTTTTGTAAACGCAAGAATGGAGTGAATCTGATGAAATCGGATATTGAGATTCAGGTTGACGTGAAGAATCCGGGGGAGTTCTTCGCTTGTTGCGGCCTTTTGGAACTTGCAGACCGTCTGAGTTCGGGAGCGGAGGGATGGTTCGCTGAGGATAAGTTCTTCATAACCTTCTTGGACGCATCGGGCGGGGTCACAATCCATGAAGCGTTGTGGTCTGTGGTGAATACAGGGGCGGTAGGGGAACCTGACGACAAGGTGTCTCCGCTAACGTTGGGCGAACCGCTCGATATGCGTCTTTCTTGGTGGCTGAGGCCGGAGGGCGGAAGCAATAGAGTTCTGAAGACCTGGGCGGCAAATGCGAGTTCGTTACAGATGTTCTCGAAGTGGGAGATTCCAGTCAAGGAAATCTTACAGGAAGAAGACCCCGATCCAACGAGCTTGTTCCGTCGCCAGACGTCGTTGCAAGGGCCTTATGGATTTGATTCGAAGTTCGGGTGGGACGCCTTGTCGGTTGGATTTTCCCTGAATGAACATATTCGGTACAAGAAATCGCAAGTTCGCCCTGTGGTAGAGATGCTGGGAGCAATAGGACTTCAGAGATTCACACCTGATATAGACCAAAGTAAGGGGATCGTTCGATATGCGACTTGGAGGACACCCTTGCCGCCTTCGGTCGCCTGTCTCGCGGCTTTGGGTAAACTACCCTACGCAACGCTTTTGAAAATGGAGTCTAAAACAACGAGGCGTGGCAGTTTCAAGGGGCTTGCCACCGCGCGAATGCAAACAGGAGATTTAGATGACTGACACACTGTGTAAGTTCGACGACTGGATTCAGGAAAATAGCTCAATCGGGGCGTTAGTGATGCGTCAGTACCTCGAACCGATTGAGGGGACGGACGCCGTGATTTTCCCGCCCACGTACCCGATTGATCGTGATAGCGCAGGTTACAACATAGACAGATTCGATGATGGAACAAACGTGTGCCAAATTGACAGTGTTGGTTCCCAAGCCAATCGGATGGAACCTATTTTCAAGAGGGCGAAGTATCGCAATCTGATACCCCAAGTCGTGATAGAGACCGAGGACAGGGAGCTCAATATACTGGACGCGGGCCATAGGGCAGCAGACGCCATCGTAAGGTTCGCGACGCCCATAAATTCGCAGCTGTACCAGGCGTTTGCGTCTCTAAGGGATCAAGGCGAGGCGGAATCTCTGGCTCGAATCGCCCCTACGTCAATCGTGTTTGGGGCTTGGGACTCCAGGGGAACTCATGCCAAACTTCCTAGAATCGTCAGGTCGGTAATCAGAGCGTTCAACGTCAAGGAACTCAAGCGGTCGGCGCAGTATGCCACAATCGCGGGCGAAATACTTGAAGGTGGCGAGGCGGAAACAGGAGAGAGCGGCGCGAAAGCGGAATTGGGGCTGGCCCATGTTCCATCGGTCAAGACGCATGGAGGCATAAGGGCCGATGGCGGAATCCGACGCGACGCCGTGTTGAATCTGTCGCCTCTGCGAGCTTTGGGCAGTGCATCGAGAGAACCTGAAGATGACGCCAGGCTGAGACGCTATATACTGGGTCTGTGCCTGGTCGCGTTCACCGCGCCCGCTGAAATTGCCTTACGCGAGGGGTGTGAGCTTGTTCCGTCACTAGATAGGCCCGCTGAGTGGAAGGTCGTTCGTCATGATGGCAACAGAGATTCCTTCGACCTCGGACACGGGGATGCGCTTGACTTCGCTACCGTCGCCGCTAACGACTTCAGGGTTGAACAGGAAGAGATTCGGGCAATATTCGACAGTGCGATGGCTCGCAGGCTACTTAGCGCGAACGCAGATACTCGAAGAAGCAGGCTCAGGCAGGATCCGGCGACGTGGTAAATGAAAGCGAGCGCAAGATGGAACAATACCTGTGCATCTCAGTGACTTTTCTGGATCCACTCTACCATGGCAAAGGCGACTCAGAACAACCAGAGTGGCCACCGTCGCCGATGAGATTGTTTCAGGCGATGCTAGCGGGATCGCAGGCGGGAGCTCGGAAAGCACGTTGGGCGACGCAAGACCATAACGATCTGGGCAGTGCGTTCAGATGGCTGGAGCGTCAGAGTCAGCCGATGATAGTCGCACCGAGCGCGGAGCGGGCTAGAGCGTCACATACTCTATTCGTGCCAAACAACGACAGCGATGAGATACTTGACCAGCGGGCCAGGCTTACGTCCAAGCATCTGCGTCCGCATCGACTGGTGTCCGAGGACAGGGGCCAGACGATTCATTACCTTTGGGCGATTTCGGGAGAGGATTGGGCAGCGTCGCGCCCATACGCGGAAACGATGGCTGGCGAGGCACGTTGCCTGATGGCTTTGGGCTGGGGGATTGACCAAGCGGTAGGGAACGGGGAGATACTCAACGCGGCGCAAGCTGACCAGTTGAGCGGCGAGAGATGGCGGCCATATCCTAGCGACAGCTTGGAGCAAGGCAGGCTACGTGTGCCGAAACAGGGTTCACTGCGAGACCTTGAATGGGTGTATGAATCGTTCTGCGCTCAGTTGGAAGGTGGCGTGTATAGTCCTCCAGAGAAGTTCACAGAATTCGCCTCGGTGAGATATGTGAGAACCACACTATTGCCCAATAGGCCGTACGCCGCGTTCGAGTTACCCGATGGTTGCGCTTTTCGACAAGAATCGGCAAACGAGGTCGCGGCGATGCTTCGGTCACTGGTGTGTCGGAAGCCGAACAGGGATGATTTCCAAGACCAATTTGAGGACGATACCGAGGTTTATCTAGCCGGACACGTCAACGGCGGGGACCGCACTCCGGCTAGGTTCTCATATCTGCCGCTTCCAACGATAGGCCACCAACACGCGGACGGCATGATCCGCCGTCTGTTGATTGCTGAGCCGTATGGCGGCGACGGGGCGCGGTCGAAATGGGCTGAGAGGCGTTTGAGCGGACAGACGTTGACCGATAACAAGGGAGACCAGAGAGGTCATTTACTCGGGCTGTGGAGGCAATCGTCCCAAAGAATGGTGAGCCGCTATGTCAATGAACATCGAATATGGTCAACTGTAACCCCAGTCGTACTACCGGGGTTTGACGATGGGAATTTGGTTAAAGCTGAAAAGCTGTTCGTTAAAGCTGTCCGGCAAGCCGGGCTTTCAATCGACGGTATCACAGACATTACACTGCGGAGGGCGCCTTTCTGGCCAGGATCGCAGCACCCACGCAACTATCACAGGGCCAAATATCTTAATCACCTTCCGGTTTGGCATGCTCAGATTGAGTTCCGTGAACCTGTGAACGGGCCACTCTCAATCGGTTCGGGCCGTCACGCGGGTCTGGGAATAATGGTCGGCCGAAATTGAACGCACCTTAACAACAGAATACTAATCCCCGTCGTACTTCCTCCACATCTTCGGAATAGTCTTATACATATCCGAAGATGTGGAGGCTCTATTATGAATACGACCGTTCTTCAGCCCAATGTGCAGACCGAGCTTGTTCCGGCGCGAATGCTGAACGAGTTCGCGTACTGTCCCAGACTATGTTACCTAGAATGGGTGCAGGGCGAGTTCGCGCACAGCGAGGATACGCTGGACGGGCGGTTTCAGCACCGGCGGGTGGATCGTCCGTCCGGGAATCTGCCCGACTCCGACTCGGCGGACGATACGGTAATTCACGCGAGGTCGGTTATGCTGTCGGATGAAGGGCTGGGAGCGATAGCGCGGATTGATCTGGTGGAGGCGCAGGGCAAGCGGGCGACGCCCGTTGACTACAAGCGCGGCACGGTTCCCAATATACCAGAGGGCGCGTATGAGCCGGAGCGAGTTCAGCTGTGCGTGCAAGGATTGCTTCTCAGGGCGCACGGGTACGAGTGCGACGAGGGCATTATATACTTCGTGGCGTCGAAGCGCAGGGTGCAGGTTCGGTTCGATGACGAACTGGTGGCGCGGACGCTGGAGCTGATGGACGGCGCGTGGGCGATGTCCGAGTTGGATGAGATGCCGCCGCCGCTGGAGGACAGCCCAAAGTGTCCTCGCTGCTCGTTGGTCGGGATATGCCTGCCGGATGAGGTGTCGTTCCTGAAGGGCAGCTCGTATGTAGTCAAGCCGGACGATGTTCGGCGAATGATGCCGGCGAGGGACGACGCGCTGCCTATGTATGTTCAGGCTCAGGGCGCGGTCGTCGGCAAGTCCGGCGACAATCTCACGGTGAAAGTCAAAGGCGCGGTCGTCTCGAAGACTCGCATGCTGGACGTGTCCAGCGTCTCTATTTTCGGGAACGCGCAAGTTACGGCGCAGGCGGCGCGGGAATTGCTCGACCGGGGGATACCTATCTGCCACTTCACATACGGCGGCTGGCTGAAGGGCATAACCTGGGGCATGGCGCACAAGAATGTGGACTTGCGAATCCATCAGTTCACCGTCGCGGGCGATAAGATAGCTTCCGTGGCGATTGCCAGGGACCTCGTAATAGCGAAGCTGAGAAACAGCCGAGTGATGCTCAGGCGGAATCATCCCGACCCTCCCGAGCACGCGCTCAAGGAGATAATGCGCCTGTCCCGCAATGCCCGAATGGCCGACTCCCTCCAAACCCTTCTTGGAATCGAGGGCGCCGCCGCCAGCGTCTATTTCACTAATTTCGGGGATATGCTCCGTTCCGACAGGACATCGTTTGATTTCAAGACTCGCAACCGCAGGCCGCCGCGTGATCCGGTGAACGCGGTTCTGTCTTTTCTGTATTCGATGCTCATTAAGCAGATGCTCGTCTCCGCGATGTCCGTCGGCTTTGATCCGTACCTGGGCTTCTATCACCAGCCCAAATACGGAAAGCCGGCGCTTGCGCTTGACCTCGCGGAAGAGTTCCGCCCGATAGTCGCCGATTCCGCCGCTCTCACTCTATTCAACAACTCCGAGCTCGACGACACGGACTTTATCCGAAGATCGGGAGCCGTAGCGCTTACGCAGTCTGGACGGAAGGCGGTCATTCGAGCGTTCGAGCGACGCCTGGACACACTGATAACACACCCACTGTTCGGATATTCGATAAGCTACCGCAGGATAATGGAAGTGCAGGCGCGCCTGCTTGGACGGCATATCCTCGGAGAGCTGCCCAAGTATCCCGCCTTCACGACGAGATGACCCATGCGAAACCGATTTATAGTCGCCTACGACATCAGCGACGCCAAGAGACTGCGACGAACCTTCAAGAAGATGAACGGCTTCGGCGAGCCGCTGCAATATTCGGTCTTCGCCTGCGACCTGTCGAGAAAAGAGCGGGTCTTGCTGGAAGAGGCGCTGACCGAGATAATCAACCTCAGGGAAGACAGGGTTCTAATCATAGATACCGGACCTTTAGGCGGTCGGTCCGGAGGCGCGCTGAAGACACTGGGGCGTCAGTTGGTTCCGGCGGCCAGGGATGTCACCGTTGTTTGAAGGCAATATGCTATCATTGATGATGACGTCAATGCGCGCGTCGAACCGGAATGCGAGCGGTGCGGTGGTGAAGTCGCCAAGTAAGGAGCTCTCGCAATTTTCAGAGCCAAAAACACCCATGTCATCGTCATCTGGGATAAATTCGTGGATTGGCGCGCTAAAGGCGGGGCAAATCGGCCCGAAATCTGCAAGAATCGTCCTTATTCCACCGAAAAGCATCGGTAAGAGGCTGTCTCCCCGCCTGAATTGGCAGGGCTCCATTGAAGCGTCGATGCCGATGCCGAGCCGGTCGAGGTCTACACCGGTCTCCCCGCCTGAATTGGCAGGGCTCCATTGAAGCTAGCCTCTCGGAAGGAGAAGTAATGCAATGCCAACAGGTCTCCCCGCCTGAATTGGCAGGGCTCCATTGAAGCGACGACAAGGAATCGTTGTGGCTTTCCTCGCTCATCGTCTCCCCGCCTGAATTGGCAGGGCTCCATTGAAGCGCCTAGTCCGTCGCCGTCGCCTAGCCCGTCGCCGTCACGTCTCCCCGCCTGAATTGGCAGGGCTCCATTGAAGCAATACGGAAGGGGACAGGAAATGAGTAGATACACAAAGTCTCCCCGCCTGAATTGGCAGGGCTCCATTGAAGCGTCGGCGACATGAATGAGGGGACTGTGCAGAATGTCGGGTCTCCCCGCCTGAATTGGCAGGGCTCCATTGAAGCCCGGTGTGTGGCGTCTCCGCGAATCTGACCTGCCTGGTCTCCCCGCCTGAATTGGCAGGGCTCCATTGAAGCTTGTATGTCAGGACGTGT
>JGIcombinedJ30088_10002919_pt1 | contig 16154 bp, 14 predicted proteins | sample PinacodermPK_FD_30088 | JGI IMG/M metagenome (IMG submission 30088)
TGCAGCATGCTGGCGACGACCGGAAGGCGGAGGACCGCCTGCGCCAGCGTGGCCGTTCCCTTGCCGTCGGGCACGGGCCGGATGGGTCCTGCAGCGCCGCCGCTGGCGGAGACGGCGAGCAGGAGAAAGGCGATCGGGATACACAGCATCAGACGCGTTTGCATGGTCTGCCCCCGGTTAGTGGGTGCGCAGGCGCTCAGGTCAGTGGGTGCGTCGGCGCCCCGGCTGGTGGACGGGCCGGCACCCCGGCTAGTGGACGGGCCGGCACCCCGGTTAGTGGGTGCGCAGGCGCGCGGGAAGCGAAGGCCGACGCTGCAGAGGCATCCTGGCCGGCTGAGGAATTCAATCGGTTCAGTCTTCCGGAAGCGCCCGGCGGTACAGCCAGATAACGCCCGCCAGCACGAGGAACAGGCCGATGAACATCCAGCCGAATCTGCGCCGGGTATCGACTTCGGTGCGTGCGGTATTCACTTCCTTTTGTATGCGCGGATAGATTTGTTCGAGCGAATCGACGACGGCGGTCATTTTATCGAGAACAAATACATGAGAGGCCTGCTGGATGTATGCATCCCGCGCCAGGGACGCCTGGGCCAGGATCAGGTCGACCGGTACGCCCGCCGAACGGATCTCCTCCGCCGCCCGCCGGAATTCGTTGACGGGTTCAAGGCCCCGGTCGGTAAGGGCGATGAAGTCGTCCATGATTTCCTGTTCGTGACAGTCTTCGCAGTTATCGGGTATGGATATCAGCGAGGCCCGTGGGAAGACGACTTCATGGTTCTCGTGACAGTCGACGCAGTTGGGCCAGAAGTCACCCTCCAGGCCATGAGGNCTNGGCACGTANTTNTCCATCTGGACCTGGTGGCACTCGCCGCACAGTTCATGAACGACATAGGGGTCGGGCAGGCCCACGAAATCTCTTTCGACGTCGTGGGCTTCGTCCTCCACCATGGTGGAGGGGTTCCCTCCGTGGCAGTCCTGGCAGGCGATGTCCGCGGGGCGGTGCGCGCTCCGCTGCCATTCGGCCACAGGCAGGCTCATGTCCTCATCGTCCAGGTCGGCGTGACAACTGACGCAGGTGTTCGTCGTCGCGGCCAGTTGCGCCTCTACGGAACCGGAAGGCGTCCAGACGAGTAACAGCAGCGGCAGCAGGATGACGGCCGCCCGCGCAGTGAATTCCGCCGTCCGGGCCGGCAGGGCATTCCACGCGCCGGCACCGGGTAGATACCCGGCGTGAGTCAACTCGCTCATTCGGTCCCCCCGTCGCCCGTGTCCGGTCCGGCCGCCGGTTCCTCGATCGTCGCGATGGCATGGGGCCAGCCATAGATATCGAAATGATACCTCGTGCCCATNATGGTCATTTCCGTTTCGGANATCTTCCCAAGCAGCGCGAGAACGATGTTCAGTACGATGAACATGATGCCGAGAGANGTGGCGACCGGGCGGCGGGACGGTCTGCGGGCGGGCGTCCTGTCCCAGAAGGGCAGCAGGCAGATGGCCAGGACGACCAGACCGGATCCGATGATGCCGATGGTTTTCGGGAGGTATTTCAATGCCTGGTACGAGGAGAGAAAATACCATTCAGGCCTGACCCCGACGGGCGTGTTGAAGGGATCGGCCTTTTCGTGCAGCGGCAGGGGGTAGTAGATGATCATGAATATCATCGATGCAAGCACGAGCAATACCACGATGGCTTCTTTCATCACGTGCTGGGGGTAGAAAGGCTTGCCGCCGGCTTTCTTCAATTCTTCCGGCGTCTTCTCCGGCACGTCGGTGCCCTCCAGGGGCGAAATGCCCTTGTACCGGATGAGGACCAGGTGTACGGCTACCAGTCCGATGAATACCCAGGGCAGCAGAACCACGTGTGCCATGAAGAATCGGGTGAGCGTCACGTCGGAGATGATCTCGCCGCCCCGCAAAAGGATCAGGAGATACTCCCCGATGACCGGGGTCGCGGCGGCAATCTCCGTACCCACGGTGGTGCCCCAGTAGGACAACTGGTCCCAGGGAAGGAGATAACCCGTAAAACCGAAGGCCAGGGTCACGGCCAGCAGGGCGAATCCGAAGAGCCAGGTAAGCTCCCTGGGCTTCTTGTATCCACCGTAGAAGAAAACACGGACCGAGTGCAGCAGCAGGAAGGCGATCATGAAGTTGGCGCCGTAGGAATGCACCTGTCGCATGAGCCAGCCGAAGCGGACTTGCTCCATGATGTATCTGACGCTTTCGTAGGCCGTATCGGCGGAGGCCTCGTAATAGATCATCAGGAAGACGCCCGAGACGGCCTGGGAAAGGAAGAAGGCGAGGGTGACCGTCCCGAAGGAAAAAAGCCAGTTGAGATGGCGGGGCACGGGCTTGGTCAACTGGCGGTGGCAGAAATCGATGACGATTGATATTTCCACGCGGTCGTCGAGCCAGTGGTACAACGCGTTGGACAGGCGTCTTATCATGGTGACAGGTATGTGCTCCGCGTAGAAAGAACTTCCCGTGTACGGTTACACCCCGATGATGATCTTGTCGTCGCTGACGGACAGTTCGACCGCGGTCAGGGGACCGGGAATAGGCCCGCCCTGGACGCTGCCGTCCGTGCCGAACTTGCCGCCGTGACAGGGACAGATCAGGCTTTGCGTTCCGCCCTCCCACTTGACGACGCAACCCAGGTGGGGGCATACGGCGTTGTAGGCGATGTAACCATCGGACGTGTTGACCACGATGGTCGGCCGGCCCCGGTAGATCACCGTCCTGGACGTGCCCGGGGGAAGGGAGGCCTTGTCGATTTCGACCCGGTTGGCGCCCTCGGCTTCGGGGGGCGGTTCGATGTACCGGATGAGCGGATAGACGGCCATCAGAAAACCGACACCGCCCAGTGCGCCGAGGCATTTACGCAGGAATCGGCGGCGGCGAACAGGGTCGGGCCGCGTCTTGCCGGGCGACTTTCGTGGTTTCCCCGGGGGTACGTCGGTACCGGGTGGTTTCGGTGTGGAGGACATATGCGATAACCCGTTCTTTCATAGATTCCGGTCATGGACAGATTAATGGGAGACGGCCGGATTGTCAACCTCTTTCGGGGGTTCCGCCGCGCGTACCTGTACGTCGGCTTGGCCGTACGCGCGCGCCTTAAATCGGCTTGACACACCGGGAGAAAAAGGCGTACCTATTCAGGACCATGACCGCTTCATACTACAGGACGGTCCTGTCGCTCCTGGCCGCGGCAACCCTGTCGCATCTCCCCGGATGCGCCGCTTCTTCGCTCTCCGTCCGGTTCGACGTTTACCGGTCGCCCCTGCTCGGTCTCCCCGGCGGAGAAGGGACGATTGCCCTCCTGGGTTTCAACGGTACCGATCTGGCCCTCAACAATCTGGCCGGGTTCCTGTTCGCCCGTGCCCTCGTGTCGGATTCCACGCTGTCGGCCATTGAAATGAGACCGGTGCTTCGGACGCTGTCACGCCATCCTCACGAGGCCGGACAGGTCTCCGATTCTCTCGCGCTGCTCGTCGGAAGGGAAATCAACGCCGACATCACACTCGTCGGCGATCTAGAAAGGACCTACACGGAAGAATACGGGGAGGTCAAAGTCTTTCGGGAGGAGGAGGCCATCGGGGTGGGACCGGGCCGAAGCGATGTCCGGTTTCTCAACAAGTCCTACATCCTGCCGCATATCGATCAGACGGCGGTCATGACGGTTACGCTCAGGGCCTACAAGGTCGAATCGAACGAACTGATCGGCCGTTATTCCATTACGGAATCCGAATCCTACCGCACGGTGCTGCCCGAACCCGTCGAAGCGCCGCCGGAGGGGGCGGTCTCCGTCGAGATCGTCTCACCGGTGCTGGCCGAGGTCCTGTCCAGGCGCATCGTGGACCGCCTGATGGCGGCCCTGGTCCCGGAACAGGTCCNGGTGACGCGACGTCTGGTACTTGCAGGTGACCGCCAGGCAGTCTCGGCGGCAAGAGAAGGGCACTGGTCCCGGGCGGTGGNGATTTGGGAAGGCGTCGTGGACTCGGACCCGTACGACGCGGCGGCCTGGAACAACCTGGCAGTCGCGTATGAACGGTCAGGCCGGCTGTCGGATGCCGCGGATGCCTATCGGAGCGCCCTCTCGTCCAGTCCGGGCGACCGGACGATCCAGTTCAACATCCGGGCATTCGGGCCCTCCGCGGCGCGCTAATCGATGTGGACCATCCGGTTTCCCGCGGCCGATGCGTAGACGCCATCCAGGATCTGCATGATTTCGACGCCCTGCTCGCCCGTCGACATGGGCGTGCGGCCGGCCTGGATGCAGTCCACGAAATGGGCGATCTCGGCGGCGACGCATTCCGACCATTCCCGCGGAGCGTAGGCGGGCGTGATATCCACCTGCTCGCCGTGCAAGTCGGTATAGACGGTCAGGTCGTTCCCGGTGATCTCGGCGCCGCCCCGGGTACCCATCAGCTTGACATACGATCCCTCGGAGGGCACGTGGGAGGCCCAGCTCGTCTCCGCGACGAGCGTGGCGTCGCCCTCGAACCGGATGAAGGCGGCAGCGAGGTCTTCCACGTCGAAAACGCCTTCCACCGAGTCGCTGAGCCGGGAATAGGTGGCGCCCACCACGGAAACGGGCCGGGGGTTGCCCATCAGCCAGCGCGTGAGATCGATCATGTGGACGCCGAGATCGATCAGCGGACCGCCGCCGGCCTGGGACTTGCGGGTAAACCAGGTCCCGGGTCCCGGAATGCCGCTCCGCCTCAACCAGCCGGTCCTGGCATAGTAGATCTCGCCCANCACNTCCTGCTCGACGAGCTTCTTCAGGATCCGGGTCTCNGCGCGGAACCGGTTGTTNAGGGCGATCATCAGGTACCGGCCGTTGCGCCGGGCGGCAAAGGCCATCTCCCGNGCCTGACCCGCGTTCAGCGCCATGGGCTTTTCGCACAGNACGTGAGCGCCGGCGTCCAGCACGTCGATGGTCACGGGAGCGTGGAGGAAATTCGGGAGGCAGACGCTGACCAGATCGGGTCCCAGGGCGGCCAGGTCCCGGTAGTCGGTGAACGCGTGGGGCACGCCGTGCCGCGATGCGGTACCCTCGACCAACCCGGCATCGAGGTCGGCCAGTCCGATGACCTCGGTCCGCTCGTCCTTCAGATAGCCGGCGAGATGGGCCTGTCCCAGCCCCAGGCCGATCACGCCGACGGTCGTTTTTTCTTTCATTCGCCTATCCTGCGCAGGTCCGACTTCTATTGTCCGCCACGGTAGGCGATCAGGTCGATCTCGATGCCGGCGTTGAGGACGACGCCCGACTGGATGGTAGAACGGGCAGGCGGATCGCCCGTGTAGTAGGATCGGTACACTTCATTCATGGCGGAAAAGTCCTCCAGGTCGCCAAGAAACACCGTGGCCTTGACGACGTCATCCATCGTCAGCCCTGACTTGGCCAGAGCCGCTTGCAGGTTGTCCATGACCATCTTGGTTTCCGCCTGAATGCCTCCCGGGATGATGCGGCCCCGAACTGCCGCGATCTTACCGGAAAGGAACACGAAGTCTCCCGCCTCGATGGCCTCGCTGTAGTTCTGGCCTGGTGCGATGGCCTTGCGGCCCCGGTCGTCCTGCGACTGGGCGGGCAGCACGGCGTAACCCAGCGACATGGCGGCGACGACCAGCGCTNCGAAGCCGGCNAACAGCCANTTGGAAACCATGATGTTNAGTTCGAAACCTTCTTCTTTTCTACCGCCCCTGANTCGTATGGTCNGTNTGGTCGAGCCCATGATAACCTCCCCTGATTTTGGTTGACACAACATGCCTCAGGCAGTATCTTTATGTCCTATGATCGAATAAATCAAGTAGTATTGGGAAAAGGATGGATATGTCTATGTGCCCGATTGTCTGTATGGTCCGACTTCAGTTGCCTCTTCGGGCCCGGGGCACGGCAAAACCAGATTGAGACTAAGAAAAATGCACGATTAGCGTGCATTTTTTTTTGTCCGCCTTTTCATCTCCAGGGAGGGTTGAGGCCGCATGCAGGAGAGCTTGAGAGCGCTTTTGGAATTACAGGAAACAGATCGGGGCCTGCACGAGCTTGAACAGTACAAGGTAGACATACCCAATAAGCTGGAGGAGATGGAAACCGTCCAGTCCGAGGCGGAGACCAGGCTCGCAGACCAGGTAACGAAGGTCGCGGAAATCGAGAAAAACAGGCGTCAGCGNGAACAGGACCTGCAGATCGCGCAGGAACAGGTCCAAAAATACCAGGGCCAGCTCTACAGCGTAAAAACCAATAAGGAATACGACGCCCTGCAGACCGAGATCCAGGCACAGAAGAACCTCATCTCCGAACTCGAAGACGCGATTCTGCAGTTGATCTCCGAGACCGAGACCGAGCAAGAGGCGCTGGAGACCATGCGCGGTGAAACCGAATCGCTCGTCGAGCGCTTGAGCGAAGAGCGCACGGCGCTCGAGTCCAGGCTTTCGGCAGTAGACGAAGACGTCGCCGTCAAAATGGACGAGCGCAAGAGAATGGCCATGCGCGTGGAGAACCCGGTCCTGAAGGTATACAACCGTATTCGACAGAATCTGCACGGGATGACCGTCGTACCGGTGAAGAAGGGCGCCTGCTCCGGATGTTTCCACATTATACCACTGCAAATCATGCTGCAGATCCGCCAGGGGCGGAGGCTGGTGTCCTGTGAAAGCTGCGGCAGGATCCTGGTCGTGGAAGAAGGCCTGGAGCACTGAGACCCGCCCGGCCGCGACACGCAGCCCGGCCGCGACACGCAGCCCGGCCGCGACACGCAGCCCGGCCGCAACGCGCAGCCCGGCCGCAACGCGCAGCCCGGCCGCAACGCGCAGCCCGACGCGCGATTCCGTAACCAACGGGGTTGAACCTGGCCGAGCAGTGTAGTATATTAGCGGATGTAAAACGTCACAAGTCGTCCAGGCGATCGCGTTCGCCATCGCGCGGACGAGGAAAGTCCGAGCACCACAGGGCGGGATGCCTGCTAACGGCAGGGGGCAGTGATGCCACGGAAAGTGTCACAGAAAACACACGGCCGATCCCTTCGGGGAGGCAAAGGTGAAAAGGCGAGGTAAGAGCTCACCGCGGTCCGGGTAACCGGTCCGGCAGGACAAACCCCATCCGGTGCAAGACCGAATAGGAGAGGAGAGACGGCCCGTCTCGACCGCCGGGAAACCGGAGACTCTCGGGTTAGGTCGCACGAGGCGGCTGGCGACAGCCGTCCCAGATAGATGATCGCCACCTTCACCGCGAAGGTACAGAACTCGGCTTACGGTCGGCTTGGACGTTTTACGGCACCTTGGATTTTGCACGGCCTTTCCTCCATCTTCTGCGCACGATCACCCTCAACATACGAATGATTGCATGAACAGCCGCTGGGTCCTACACGACGAACATCCCCAGGTTCCCCAGATGATGGAGCAGATCAACGTACCGCGCGTGATCGCGCAGATTCTGCTCAACAGGGGCGTTTCGACCTTCGACGACGCCCGGTATTTCCTGAAGCCCACGCTGGACGATCTGCACAGTCCGTTCCTCATGGCGGACATGGATCTGGCCGTGGAACGGATCGCCGCCGCCATCGAAAGCAAGGAACACATCATGGTCTTCGGCGACTACGATGTGGACGGGACCACGGCGACCACGCTGCTGTACCTCACGATCAAGTTGCTGACGGAACGGATTTCCTCCTACATACCCAACCGGATGACCGACGGTTACGGCCTGTCCATCGAAGGCCTGCAGGAAGCCAGAAGCCGCGGGGTAACGCTGATTCTTGCCGTCGACTGCGGGATTACGGCCAATGCGGAAGTGGACCAGGCCCGCGAAATGGGCATCGATGTCGTCATCATCGATCACCATGTTCCAGGCGATATGCTACCGAACAGCGTCGCCATTCTGAATCCGAAGCGGGCAGACTGCGAATACCCGTTCAAGGAGCTTTGCGGCGTCGGACTGGCGTACAAGGTGGCGCAGGCGCTGGCCGAGCACGTAGGATTGCCGGAGAACGCGGTGTATACGCACATGGACCTCGTGGCCCTGGGCACGACGGCGGACATCGTCCCCCTGCGCGACGAGAACCGGGTGCTGACCAAGTACGGACTGGACATGATGCAGCAGACGGACAAGTCGGGTCTGCAGGCGCTGCTCGAAGTGGCGGGCCTGAGGGAGAAGGAACTGTCGACGGGACACATGCTCTTCATGCTCGCGCCCCGCATCAATGCCGCCGGCCGTATGGGCGACGCCACACGCGTGGTCGATCTGCTGATCACGGAAGACCAGCAGGAAGCCGCGCAACTGGCCGAAGAATTGGACGAGGAGAACCAGAGACGGCGCAAAGAGGATACGCTCACGTTCGAAGCGGCCAGGGAAATCGTCGAAAATGATCCCTTCCTCCGGGAGGCAAAGGGTCTCGTTCTCGCTTCGGACTCCTGGCATCCCGGCATCATCGGCATTGTCGCTTCCCGCATGGTGGAGGCCTTCAACCGCCCGGTCGTGATGATCTCGACCAAGGGAGAGAACGGACGGGGCTCGGCGCGCACCGTGGGCGATTTTCACCTGTATAACGCCATCAAGGAATGCTCCGACCTGCTTATTCAATTCGGCGGCCATCATCACGCGGCGGGCCTTTCCATCGAAAAGGGCCGCATCGAGGCGTTCACGCAGAAGTTTCACGAGGTGGTCGCGGCGCGCGCGACACCGGCCGATTTCATTCCCAGGCTCGAAATAGACGCGGAAATCGAACTCGACGAGATGACCCCGCGCATGGTCCGGCTGATGAAAATGCTTGGGCCCTTCGGACCGGCGAACCACCACCCCGTGCTCGTGTCGCGCGACCTGAGCGTCGTCGGAAAACCCAGGACCATCGGGAAGGGTAAAAATCACCTGAGATTCCGGGTAAAGCAGAATGGCCGCGTCATGGATGCGATCGGTTTCGGAATGGCGCACTTCGCCGATCAACTGAACGACAGCCGGGACCGCCTGGACCTGGCTTACAACCTCGAGGAAAACACCTTTCGGGGCGAGACCAGCCTCCAGTTGAGAATTAAAGACATAAAACCCGGCACGGTATAGCCTCCGAACACGTTATGAAACTACTCGACCGTTTCCTTGACGGCGACAGGATTGCCTTGTCCCGCGTGATTACGCTGCTGGAAAACGACCGGAACCGGAGGTCCGCGATATTGGACCGGCTGTATCCCCGTTCAGGGAATGCCCGTCGCATCGGGATTACGGGGCCTCCCGGCTCAGGCAAGAGTACCCTCACGGACCGCCTCACCAAACAGTTGAGAAACAGCGGACGCACGGTAGGCATCATCGCGGTGGATCCGACCAGCCCCTTCACCGGAGGAGCGTTGCTCGGCGACCGGCTACGCATGCAGGGTTCCTGGGACGACCCGCAGGTCTTCCTGCGCAGCCTGGCCGACCGAAGCCATACCGGCGGACTGTCGGAAGCGACTCCCCACGCGATGACGGCTCTTGACGCCTTCGGCAAAGATGTTATCATTGTGGAGACCGTGGGCGTAGGCCAGTCCACGCTCGACGTTTCCGACGTCAGCGATACCACCGTCGTCCTGCTCACGCCGGAGTCGGGCGACAGCATTCAGGCCATGAAGGCCGGCCTGATGGAGATTGCCGACGTCCTGGTCGTCAACAAGGCCGACCGGGAAGGCGCTGACCGGTTCGCCGCGGAACTGAGGACGATCGTGGACCTGGGACGGTGGGAGGAAGGCTGGAAGCCGCCCGTCCTCAGTGTCAGCGCACGTGATAACGCCGGCATGGACGGTCTATACGAAAAACTCGACGCGCACGGAGACTACCTCGCCGGGGAAGGAAGGCTGCGGAGGCGCCGGATGCGCCAGGGCCGTTCGGCGATCGAAAAAGCGCTCGGTGAAATGTGGCGCGGCAGGCTGACGGAACTCCGGGACGCCGACGGCGCCATGGACCGTCTGTCCGAACGCGTCGCCCGCAGGGAGATCCATCCCCTTGCGGCCGCCCGGGAGATGATGGAAGAACTGGCGGTCTGACGCGACGGTTCTTCCCTCGCGGCAGGCGGCGGTCTGACACCGCGTCTTTGGCTAAGCCCCGCGGCGGTCCCGCCGCCGCGGCTTCGGCTGCGCTGATTGAGAGAGCAAGGTCGATCATGGCAGACAACATACGTGTTCTCGTAGCCAAACCGGGTCTCGACGGACATGACCGGGGCGCCAAGGTAGTGGCCGGCGCCTTGCGCGATGCCGGTATGGAAGTGATCTACACCGGGCTGCGGCAGACGCCGGAAATGATCGCGGAAGCGGCCGTACAGGAAGACGTGGACGTGGTCGCGCTGAGCATCCTTTCGGGCGCCCACATGACTATCTTCCCCCGCGTGATGGACCTGCTGCGGGAAAGAGGCGTCGACCACATGCTCCTCACCGGCGGAGGAATCATCCCGAAATCCGACGGGGATGAACTCGCGAAGCTGGGCGTGGGCAAACTGTTCGGCCCAGGTACGTCGACGCGGGACATCATCGCCTACATTAACGAGGAAGTGGCCCGCCGACGCGTGGCGGATGAGATTTAGCCCGCGCCGGGCCCGGGACGGAGCGTCCGGAGATCCGGTCGCGATGTACGAGTAAAAAAACCAGGAGGGGCACATGCGGAAGTCAGTATTCGCGGTAATCATTGCGGGATTCATGACCATGGTGTGGTTTGCCGGCGGTGAGGCACAGGTGCACAAGTCATCGGCGGACCTGGCGCTCATCAACGGCACGGTATACACGATGGACGGCAGCCGGCCCAAGGCGCAGGCCGTGGCGGTCATAGGAAACCGGATCGCCGTAGTGGGGGTCAATGAAGACGTGGCGCCGTTCATCGGACCCGATACCCGGGTGATCGATCTCGAAGGCCAGGCCATGGTGCCCGGGTTGAAGGAGAGCCATGGCCACCTCATGGGCATCGGGGTCGCGAAGATGACCGTCGACCTGGTCGGTATTTCGGGTTACGACGAACTCATCGAACGGGTGCTGGCGGCGGCCGAGGGCATCGAGGAAGGGGAGTGGATCACCGGCCGAGGGTGGCACGAGGAGAAGTGGTCGGACCGCAGTTCGCTCACGGTCCGCGGGTTCATGACCCATCACAGGTTGAGCGAGGCCGTGCCCGATATTCCGGTCTACCTGCGCAGGGCCGACGGCCACGCCGCATTCGCCAACGCCCGGACCATGGAACTGATGGGGATCGACCGGGACACNCAGTCTCCGGAAGGCGGAGACGTCATCAAGGATGCCGACGGCAACCCAACGGGCATACTGGTGGACAAAGCCATGGGCCTCGTCAACGTCCCNTCGTTTACCGACAACCAGCGGCGTCAGGCCCTTGAGCTCGGCATCCAGGAATGCCTGGCCAACGGCATCACCATGTTCGACGACGCCGGGGTCGGNCTGGACGGCATTGAACTGTACAAGGAATACGCGGACCAGGGCAGGCTGGACATNCGGGTCTACGTGATGGCCTCGAATCTGCATACCATGCGCGCCCTGCAGAAACCATGGTCNCACGNCGATGGNTTCCTGNCCGTNCGCGCCGTCAAGATGTTCGGCGACGGGGCGCTCGGGTCGCGGGGCGCTTGGCTGCTGGAGCCTTACCATGACGACCCGGGCAATTCGGGGTTCTATACCACGCCGCCCGACTCGATCTACGAGGCCGCGCGATTCGGTCTGGAGCACGGCTGGCAGGTGTGCACCCACGCCATCGGCGACCGCGGCAATCGCATGATGCTCGACATGTACGAGAAGGCGATGAATGAATTCCCCCACGTGAAGGACCACAGGTTCCGCGACGAGCATACCCAGATCCTGGACGAGGCCGATATCCCCCGGTTCGCCAGGCTGGGCGTGATCGCGTCGATGCAGGGGATCCACGCGACCTCGGATCTACCCTGGGCGCCGGACCGACTCGGCCACGCACGCACGGAGGAAGGCGGCTATGTCTGGCAGAAGCTGCTCAAGGAAGGCGTGAAGATCATCAACGGGACCGACGCGCCGGTCGAAGATGTCAGCCCCATCGCGTCCTTCTATGCCAGCGTGACNCGCGAACTGCCTGACGGTACGCCCGAAGGCGGCATGTTCGGCGACCAGCGCATGTCGCGCTACGAAGCCCTGAGATCCTATACCCTGGACGCCGCCTTCGGCTCCTTTCACGAAGACCTGCTCGGGTCCATCGAGCCGGGCAAGCTCGCGGATTTCACCGTGCTGTCCAAAGACATCATGACCGTGCCCGAGAACCAGATCCTGGATACGGAAATCCTGTATACCATCGTGGACGGGAAGGTGCGATACGAAAGAGGGCNGNCCGCGATGCCGTAAAGGAAGGTTGCCCGAAGGATAACCAGCAGCGCAGGGAGCGGGGAGGGAACCCATGGGGGGCTTTCCCCGTTCTTTATATCAGCGCGGCTGTTTCCAGCAGATGTACACAGCCCCGATACCGGTGGTAAGACTTGACGCAGGACNATTTTCGGTGCATATTTCCNGGCTTGCGACCNCGGTGGTACGCATGGGTGATCCGCAAGGGGAGGAGACGTGACCGCGCATCTCAGTCTCTGCGTGTTGACCGGCCTGGCGGCGTTTCTGGGATACGGACCGCAAGAGGCGCTTCATACGACCGAAACAGTCACGGGCAAGATGCGTCAGCATCTCGACGGCGTCAGGTCCCTGGAGGCCCGGTATTCCGTCTCGACGTACGCGGCTGTGCTCGACCAGCGAAACGTAACCGAGGGCAGGCTTTATCTGGAGAGAGACGAGAACCGCCTGCGCCTGGAAGAAGCCGGTCAGACCATNGTATCCGACGGTGAGTCTCTATGGACCTACGTGCCCGGCAACCGGCAGGTGATCGTGTCGCCGGCGAGAGAAGACGATTCGGGCGCGCGGCAAGGCCGGCCTGACGATTTTATTTTCCATTACTCGAACCGTTACCGGTACGAACTGGAGGGCAGGGAACCGGTCGATGGCACGCCATGCTTCCTGCTCAGGCTTACCGCCGTCGCTTCGGCCGAAGCCATTCCCGAGTTGCGCATATGGGTGGACGCGNAAACCTGGCTTACCAATAAAGTGATGTACGCTGACGATATGGGATCCGAAACCACCCTGCGTTTCAAGGANTACCGGCTGAACGCGAAGCTCGATCCCGGGCTGTTCAGGATGACGACGCCCGACGATGTCGAATGGGTCGACCTGCGTTGAATGACGCCGGCTAGAAAACGGAGCAAGGACTTGCCCAATATCAGTCTCGCCAGCCTGGGCTGTTCGAAGAACCTGGTGGATTCCGAAGTCATGCTGGGCCAGCTCACCCGGGCCGGCTACACCGTGGTGAACGACCACGGAGACGCGGACGTCATTGTCGTGAACACCTGCGCGTTTATCGGTCCNGCCAAAGAGGAGTCCATCGAAACCATACTGGACCTCGCGCGNTTCAAGGAAGACGGCCAGTGCACGTCCCTCGTAGTCACGGGTTGCATGGCGCAGCGGTACGCCCACGACGTGGTCGCCGGGATGCCGGAAGTGGATGCCGTCATCGGCGTGCATCAATATCCGCACATCGTCCAACTGCTGGACCGCCTGAATGACCGGCACGAAACCTTGCGGGAAATACGCAGGCAGCCGCTGCCCACTGATTTCTCCTATCCCAGGGTCATCACCACGCCCCGCCATTCCGTTTACCTCAAGATCGCCGAGGGGTGCGACCGCAGATGCACGTTCTGCATTATTCCGGCCATACGGGGCAGCCAGCGTAGCCGCACCGTGGACTCCCTGGTGGAAGAGGCCCGGACGCTTGCGGACCAGGGCGCCGTCGAATTGAACCTGATCTCGCAGGACACCACCTGGTACGGCAAGGACCTGGCGGAACCGGCCAGGCTGGAAGACCTGCTTGCCGCGCTGAACACCGTGGAGGGCGTCCGCTGGATCCGGGCGCTGTACAACCATCCCGTGCGTTTCACCGACACGTTGATCGATGCCTTCGCCGACCTGGAACGGGTCTGCAACTACATCGACATGCCGCTGCAACACATTTCGGATCCCATGCTCGAGCGCATGAACCGCGAGACGACCTCGAAGGATACACGCGCGCTCCTGAAACGGATCCGCGCCCGGATTCCGGAGGCGACGCTGCGAACCACCTTCATCGTGGGCTTTCCTGGAGAGACCGATGCGGACTTTGAATCGCTTTACGACTTCGTGGAAGAAACGCGATTCGACCGCATGGGCGTATTCATGTATTCGAAAGAAGAGCATACGCCGGCAGCCAGGTACGACGGGCAGGTTCCCGATGCCGTCAAGCAGGAGCGGCACAACCGGCTCATGGCGCTGCAGCGCGAGATATCCCTCGACCGCAACCGGGCTTTCGTAGGAAAGACGATCGACGTGCTGATCGACGAAAAGACGGATGAAGGGAATTACACCGGGCGAACCGCCGCGGATGCGCCGGAAGTCGACAACGAGGTGCTGGTCTCCGGCGGCGACCTGGCGCCCGGAGACATTGCGTCCGTGGACATCACAGATGCCATGGAATACGACCTGGTCGGCGTGGTTTCGTCGGGGGTTCCCCAGCCCGGCGGCCAGGACCGGCAGACGTTTCCCGCCCTATTCGGAACACCGGCATGATCATTCCTCGCCTACCACGCTTCAGGATCGTTTTTACGGGGATCTTCCTCGCCCTTTTCGTGCTTCCGTCGTGCAGTCCGCCCGATTTCGATCCGGACTGGACGGCGGAGGAACTTTACGATTACGGGATGGAGCGATTGGAACAGGAAGACTGGCTGGATGCCATGGACGCATTCCGGGCCATCACCCTCAGTCATTCCGGCAACGACATCGTGGACGATGCCCTGTACCATCAGGGCCAGATGCACATCGAGCTGAATGAATACCCGCTCGCCGTACTCGTGTTCCGCCGGTTGATCAGTGATTTTCCTCAAAGCCCTTACAGCGATGAAAGCCAGTACCAGTTGGCCTATGCCACGTTTCTGCAGTCCAATCCGCCCCATCTCACGCAGGACAAGACCTTTGAAGCCATCCGCGAGCTCCAGTACTTTCTCGATGTGTATCCCGATAGCGAATGGACCGTGCAGGTCCACGAATTGCTTCAGGAGTGTTTCGACAAGGTGGCCGAGAAGGATTATCGGATCGGCAACCTCTACTTCAAGATGAAAGACTGGGAATCGGCCCGTCTCTACTTCGGTGAACTGCTGGAAACGTATCCCATGAGCAACTGGGCTTCCCGGGCGCAATACGAAATCGCTGAAAGCTACGCGAGGGAAGAGAAATACAGCAAAGCCATCGAACAGTTCGAAATCTTCATCCAGAGTTATCCGGCAAACGAACTGTCGGCGGAGGCCGGTAAGCGGCTTGCGGAAGTGAGAACCGAATACGAGGCGCTTTCCGGTCCGCCTGGTCCCTCTAACCCCTCTAATCCTTCTGACCTGCCTGGTACCACTGACCAGCTTGGTCCGCCTGGTCCGCCCGTGGATTACGGGAATGCCCGGACCGGACCGGCTGCCACGGACGAGTCTTCGCAGGGCGAATCCGAGAGCGGCAACTCACCGTGAAAACACATCGGCTTGGCGTTTACGGGGGAACGTTCGACCCGATACACACCGGCCATCTGGTTATTGCCCGGGGCGTCGTCGATCATTGCGTCCTCGACCGGCTCCTGTTCGTTCCGTCCGCCCGCCCTCCACACAAGCAGGGGCACGCCATCGCCCCCGCGGATGACCGGTACCGCATGGCGCTGTTGGCCGCGCGGCAGGATCCCCGGCTCGAGGTTTCGGACCTGGAGATAAACCGGCCCGGGCTGTCCTACACCGTGGACACGCTGGATGCGCTGCGGAGTATGTACGGTGCGACGTGCGAAGTCTACCTCGTCATCGGGGCGGACAGTCTGCTCGAAATCGACACCTGGCATGCGCCGGAACGGTTGTTCGAACTGGCTACGGTTGTGACGGTCCCGAGGCCCGGCAAAGACCTCGCCGGGGTGGATCCGCGCTGGAGGGACCACGTCGTCACCATCCATCTCCCCGAGATCGATATCTCGTCTACGGACATTCGCCGTCGCGCGGGAAAAGGACTTCCCATTTCCCACATGGTTCCAGGGGAAGTGGCGGATTACATCGAAGAACATAGTCTCTACAGTGATCGTGCGGCGCGCG
>JGIcombinedJ30088_10002928_pt1 | contig 16119 bp, 14 predicted proteins | sample PinacodermPK_FD_30088 | JGI IMG/M metagenome (IMG submission 30088)
GTCCTAGGAGCGACTCCATCATGGCGTACCCGGCCGGGCTTAACTTCAGCCGAACCAAGTATGCAGCCGGGGCTGTCATTTACGCTTGTCCTATTTTGATTCTATCATATTCGCCTTTCACTCACAAATAGGACATAGGATCCCTCACACGATTTCGGCACTCACATCTGTAATTCCCTAAACAATCCTTGCCTGAACCTAGACGAGCCTTCCCAAGAACTTGAGCGCGGGGCATACGCGGACTCCATCAGGAGTCACGAAGTCCTGGTCGCCCCTCGCGGTCAGTTGCCATGCCTCGCAGGCCGGAAACCGCTTTTTCCAATAGCGCAAACTGCGACTTGGCTTGACGTCTGAAGCCTTGCATTCGATAGCGACGGCTGGCTGCATTCGTTCCGTGACGATGAAATCCACTTCCCGTCCGTCCGTGTCTCGAAAGAATCGTAGGTCCAGGTCGCGCCCCTCGGTGTCCTGTTGATAGTGGATCCACTTCAGCAAGTGACTGGCGATCAGGTTTTCGAACCTGGGTCCGGCATCGGGAACAAGCGACCAGTCGAAATGATAGTGCTTCTGGGCTTTCTTGATTGCTCGAATTCTTGGGCTGCCGAAAGGCGAGATCCGAAACAACGTGTATAGCCGCTCCAAGGCATCAATCCATGTTCGGACGGACTTGTGGCTCACTTGCAGGTCCTCCCGCAGGGCATTCAACGAGAGCAACGACCCCACCAGTTCGGGTAGACGGATAGCAAGCAATTCGAGATTTCCAAGATCCTGGATTCGCTCCAACTCAGCGATTTCCTCTCGCACGATCAAGTTGCGGTACTCCCTTGACCAGCGTCGGGCTAGCACCTCCGAACCTGACAAGAAAGGTTCCGGATACCCTCCCAGTCGCAGCAGTTGGGAGAAGTCATCCACTGACGCAATACCAAGTTCTGCGACCGACAGCGGATGAAGTCGAATCAAGTGATAGCGTCCCTGAAGTGAGTCGCCAGAATAGCGGTAGAGGTCCAGACGAGCACTTCCGGTCACGAGTATCCGCTGGCCCTCGGGCCGCCCGTCAAACAGTCCCTTCAGGTAGTTGCGCCATGTCCTGTATTTGTGAATCTCGTCAAAAAACCACACGGGACCGGTCGGCAATGCCCGTTGGAGTATTCGCTCGCGATGCTCAACGATGTCCCAATTCAAGTACCCGTCTGGGGCTCCCGGCAGGGACAGACCCATCGTGGTTTTTCCAACCTGCCTCGGTCCGGCTACGAACACCATCTTTCGCACTAGATCCGCCGCAACTTGGTGTTCTATGTAGCGTTGCTGCATAACTCTTCGATTTTACAGGATATTTTATCCTATGGAGAAAATATCCGCGGTTATATTTCCTCCGGGGTGAAACTACCAGCTTTCTGCGGCGTTGGCAACAAGAAAGGGGTTCGTCGCTGGGCACGCATCTTCTTGAGAGCTGCAAGTTGTGCTACGCGCGCAGCTCCGCGCTTGGGCGAGGAACCGTCCGGCAACGGCGCGAACCTCAGGAGGAGAAACCGATCCGGCGAGTCGTTCAGCGTTTGCCCCGGGGCGGACCGGTTGCATCAATGTTGCCATTCGGCATTTGCCCAAGCCCTTGACGCTTGTGGCTGGGACTCGATTTGGGCCGCTCGGCGACCCAGTTCCCGTGGTCGCCACCGACAGATTTCGAAACTCGATTGTGGGATGTGTACGCTACTGCGCTACGGCCCCCACTGGGTTGCTTCAAGGAAAGCCAATAGGTCTGCCAGTGCATCCCTGCTGAGTTCCGCGTCAAGCCCGGACGGCATCACAGATACGGTTCCGGGCCGGATCTCCTCGATATCGCCACGGCGAATACGCACTTGATCGTCTGCGTTCACTGCCAACAACAAATGTGTTTCGGTCTCCTCGAGACGCACGCCACTATGACTCCCGCCGGCTGTTTCAGCCACGATGGGTTCGTAGCTGCGCACGAAACTTGCGCTCGGGTAGACGATCGCCTCCAGCAGATCTCTGCGGCTACGGATTTCCCCAATGCGCGTCAAGTCTGGCCCGATCGTGCCCCCTTGGAAACCGATGGCGTGGCAGGATAGGCAGGCTGCCTCGCTGCTGTTGAAGACTTCCTGGCCGCGAACGACGTCACCCGGTCCGATCGAGTCGAGCATCGTGTCCAGCCTGGCCTGCTGCTCCGCAAGGTCCGCCACTTCACCTTGGAGCAGAGAATCCAGCCGCTCTCGAACCGCTGGTGGGTAGCCGCGGGCGGCCGACTGCACGATATCGGCACGCAAATTGGCAAGTCCCGAAGACTTCGCGAGGCCTTCGGCGAAACGAACCCCAATCTCCGCATCGCTTGATTGCCCGAATGCCTCGACAAGTCTTGGCAACTCCATCGGGCCAACCTCGGGAAGCAAGTCGGCCAGGACCATCAGCTGGCTTCTGTCCAACACGGCTTGCGACAGGACCCTGGAAGCCGCGCTGCGCGCTCCTACAGCCACCGAAGGCAGCACGTGGCTCGTCGAAAGGTCGAATAGTGCCGCACTGAGTTCCTTTGCCGTTCCAAGCGCTGCGGCTAAGGCTCGAATCCGAACTGCGGGATCAACCGCTTCGTCGCCCGCGACAGCAAACAACGCGGCGTCGAGTTCCGGCGTTCCTTCTGGAGGTCGTGGCAATTGCCGAGCCGCGAGCAATGCGGCTTCGGTTGTTTCGCCTACTTGCAAGGCGGTCGCGATCGCTGCTGGCCAGCCCTTTGGGGCCTCGTCCACGGCCGCAGCCGCCATCGCAAGCAGAACAGCCCTCCTGGCGGCCACGGAGCCGCTCTCAGACACCGTGCGCTCAAGGAGCTCTTGGACAGCGGGATTTGCGGCAAACCGTTCCAGTTGAGCCGTGAGTTGCTCGGAATCCTCGGCGATTGGACCATTCAGTCGCCCTTTCAGGTAGGAAACGAAGTGCGTGCCCCATTCGGGATGCCTGGAGGCGATCCAGTGTGCAGCGACGGAAATAGAGTCGCTAGCAGATTGAAGCCTGGGCAACACCGCTTCCGGCCCGAGAGCTGCTGGCTGCATTTGGTCAAGCGCGATCATCGCAGCCCTCTGCGTTCTGGCTGCATCGGCGAGAAGCCCGCGCTTCGTCGACAAGGGATCGGCAATCTCGATCAGCGCGTAGACCAGCGAATGCGTCAGCACCTCGTCCTCGGTCGTCGCCGCGGCTTGGAGCAGCGATCCAACCGCATCCGGATCGCCGATCCGCCCGAGAGCTTCCGCTGCAACTCGCTTGACGGCATCGGATGGATCACGCAACAACTCGATCAACCTGGATGCGGCTTCGACGTCACGATGGAGAGCGACCGAATGGAGTGCCGCCTGTCGAACACTACCCGACTCGTCTGCCAAGGCTCCCCGCACGGCCGCCCGCGCTTCCTCGGTCTCGATCCTCGTAAGAGCCCAGACCGCATTCCGCCGCACTTGGGCTGACTCACTCATCCCAAGAGCGCTGCGAAGAGCTCCAACAGCATTGGGTGCGGCCAGCGCCGCGATGGCCCTCCTGCGCACCGCAGGGCGACGATCGTCAAGCAGAGTTGTCAGCCTCGAGGGATCGATCTCTTTCCAGTCAATTCCCTTCCCCAGCGGGTCCGGCTGCGACACCGCTCCCGACCTGCGGACTCGATAGATTGCACCCAGCAGATCCGGCTTTGTCAGTTGCGAGGTCGGACAGCAAAGCTTGTACCAAGCACCGGTGTCCACTACCAACAGGCTTCCGTCCGCATCCTCCATGACGTCCGTCGGGTGGAAATCCCGGCTCTCCGAAACCAGGAAGTCGGCATCCTCGGTCTCGAAGCTGGCACCCTTCGGTACGAGCTTGTGGGAACTGACCTTACGGAGATTGAACGAAGTTACGAACAGTCTCCCACGGTAGTCCTCGCCAAACGTCTCGGATTCGTACCGAGCCAACCCAACCGGTGCAGCGGCACCCATGTGAGTCATGACGGATAGGTAACCACCGGTAGTCGGATGGCTATCTGTAACACTATGAGCCTTGCCGTACACGCCGCCGTATACGGCATGCAGGATCCCGTCGCGTCTTCCTAGCTGGGGATGGACCACGAATGTCGATGTCAGCAGTCTCTCGCCCTCCGGCGTGAAGGCAACCTCGACTGGATTGTTCATACCTCCGGTCAGCACGGGCTCGACAGGGCCGCCTCCCGGTCGCCTTCGGAATACATGGGCGGCCCGTGTGACGAAGGGATCGCCTCCCGGGCGCTCGTAGGTCTGTTCGGCAAACGATCCCTTAGTCCAGTAGATCCAGCCATCGAGTCCGAGATACGGCCCGTGAAGGTCATTCGCGCAATTGGTGAGGGTCTTGGCGTCAAACCATTCCTCCCGCCGGTCTGCCCTGCCGTCACCGTCCGTGTCGGTGAGCTTCCAGATGCTCGGCGGAGCCGACACATACACCGAGCCGTCGTGCCACAGCACTCCTTCGGGAAGCATCATCTTGTCAGCGAAAACAGTCCGCCTGTCATAGCGCCCGTCTCCATCCTCATCTTCCAAGCGGAGAATGCTATGCGGCCGTTCAGCGAGTTGCTTCTGGACATCATCATTCGACCCGGACGACTCGGCCACGTAGAGGTAGCCTTGGTCGTCCATGTCCACGATCATGGGGCGCTCCACGAGAGGCGGACCGGCCGCCAGTTCGATCTCGAAGCCATCGGGAATGGAAATCCCTTCGTTGCTGCCAGAATCGAGCGCACCGCATCCGACAAGCGAGACAGTCATCAGGAGACTCGGAAGAACTCTAGAATGCATGGCCACCATTAGTACGGGGAGTTGGCCAAATCACCATGACGCGGCCAATCGCCAACCCGCCGTCCATGCTACCGCCTTGCCCCACCCGAGACCAGCGGCAATGACCGCGAACAAGTTCCAAATCCTCGCTACACGGCACGAAGGGAGCTCGTGCTGGCGATTGACGACACTGCTTTCTCTTTCGCCTCACTGGGGGTCACGTGCATCGGTGACGCCCGTGGCGAAACGCCTCTCTGAGTCTCGACTCCCAAGACACGCCCGTGCCCGTGAGTGACAGAGAAGAGGTGGGAACTGCGGACCGGAACACACCCCAATCCTTCGAGACATCTAGACTGGTCTACGCTATGCGACCAGCACTTCGACGCCAATTCGCCGCAGTCCCCATCGCCTTCGCGTGCATGTATCTCGCAGCCTCCGGGCAACAGCAAGACATTCCGCGCCCTGTTCGAAACGATGTGCCTGTCGATGGGACGGAGCTACTCGTGTTCCGCCACCAGAAGTTTCACAAAGGCGGTCATGAAGCCTACTACAGACTGAGCCGCGACGGCGTCTGGCCGTGGTTCGAGAAAATCGGGAGTCGAATCGTCGGCCAGTGGAAAGTCATCCATCCTGATGGATCGCCGGAAGATCCCGAGTTCGACAGCGGGTACCGACTCGCCAGGTACGCCAGTTACGAGCATTGGAAGGCGACACGCAGAGGGCAGCTCTTGCTTGGTGGCAACGGTCCCGACTACCAACGCAGCCGACAGGCGCTGCAAGCACGAAACCATTACATTGCTGGATCTGACGGAGCGCATTTCCTGGAGGGTGTGACGGCTTCGACGACGGTCTACTACATGCCCGCACTCGAAGAATCGTATGAACCCGCCGACCGACCATCTGCCGAAGGGCCCCGTCCTGTCCGCAATGACATCAATTGGCCTGCGCGCGAGATCATCGCCCTCGACCGTTGGAGGGTCGAAAAGGGATCTGCGGATGGGTTGATCCAGGTCGGCGTTACCAAGGTGTGGCCCTATTTGGAAAAGATCGGGGCCAGGATCGTGGGCCAATGGAAGGCCGTCTACCCGCCGGAAAGCGGGTTCCCCGAGAGCGCGGACTATGACGAAGTCTTCATGATGGTTCGGTATGCGGGCTACGAGCACTGGAAGGCAGCGTGGCCCGACGAGATCTCCGCGATGGGAGGAGACGGCAAGGACTACGAGGCGTTCCGGTCTGCGAAAGATGCTCAGGACCAGGTCACCAAGAGTCGGACGGTGACATTTCTCGAAGGCTACATGTACCAGAGCCCGCCGAAGTTCCTTCCTGGATTGCACGAGGCCTTTCAGGAAGCGGAATAGGCATGGTGCACGATTCGTGATTCCGTTCCAATTGATTCGCAGTCGACCCAGTATCGAGTGAAAAACCGCCCGATGCCTTCACGCCCTAACCGAACNGAGCAACCCCACGCACGCGCTTCCCCGCGAACATCGCTAGGATCTTGGAGTATGCGTGCAACNACCCTGCTCTTCGCCGCCGCGATTTCGGCTGNCCCGGCCCTACCCCAAGACAAGCCTCCCAACTTCCTGGTGATCATCGCGGACGATGTCACATACAACGACCTGCCGCTGTACGGCGGCCGGAACATTGAAACGCCAAACATCGACCGGCTCGCTAGCGAAGGGCTCACGTTCGATCGAGCTTACCTATCGATCGCGATGTGCAACCCATGTCGGACCGAGCTCTATACAGGCCTGTACCCATTTCGAAATGGCTCAAGTTGGAATCATTCGGCAGCCCGTCCTGGCACGCGATCCGTTGTCCACCACTTGAGCGACATCGGCTACCGCGTCGGCCTGTCCGGCAAGAAGCATGTCAGCCCCTCCGACTCGTTTGCCTTCGAGGTCGTTCCGGGCGTGCCGAACCCGCGGACGGTCACGCCAGACCCAGAGTTCGACACGACCGGAATCCGAGATTTCATGAGTCGCGACGCCAGCCAGCCGTTTTTCCTAGTCACGGCGTTTCACGAGGCACATGCCCCCTGGAACGTCGGCCATCCGGAACGATTCGACCTCGACAAGCTCGAACTGCCCGAAAACGTCGCCGACACACAGAGAACCCGCGAGCAATTTGCCGCGTACCTCGCCGAAATCGTCACATGGGACTGGGAGGTTGGCGAGGTCCTGTCGGCGCTGGACGCAAGCGGGCAGGCCCAGGACACGATCGTCATCCTGACCTCCGAACAAGGGTCAGCGTTTCCTGGAAACAAGTGGACGAACTGGAACACTGGAGTCCACACGGCCCTGATCGTGCGCTGGCCAGGCAAGATCAGTGCCGGCCAGAGAACAGGTGCCCTGGTGCAATACGCAGATGTGCTTCCGACACTGGTCGCTGCGGCAGGAGTCGAGCCAATCGGACAATTCGACGGTTCGAGCTTTCTGCCTGTTCTGCTGGGAGAGACGTCTCGACACAGGGAGTACGTGTACCTCATGCACAACAACGTGCCGGAGGGCCCCCCATATCCGATCAGAGCGATTGCAGATGATCGCTGGCACTATATTCGAAACCTGATGCCCGATCGTCTCTACTTTGAGAAGCACATGATGGGTGGATTCCGATCCAACTGGTTCTGGGAGTCTTGGCTGGCCGCAACTGGACCTCAGGGGCGCGCCCCGATCAACCAAAAGGCCGTTGAACTCATCCACCGCTTCATGCGCCGTCCCGCGGAACAGCTCTACGAGGTCGAGGGTGACCCCTATCAAATGAACAACCTGGCTGGCGACATGGGTCTCGCAGAGGTGCGGGAGCGGCTAGCGGCAGCATTGGAAGGCTGGATGGAATCTCAGGGAGATCCCGGCGCGTCGCTGGATACCGAAGCGCAGTGGAACGCAGCGCGCCGGGGCGAGCACTTGGAGCCAACTCGAAGCAAGTGATGGCCAAGACCGTAGCGGAAGGCCTTGTAAGGCTCGATAGTTTCGCTAGTCGCCACGCACCGCCTCGAGGGGCTCGATTCGGACGGCTCGCCAAGCTGGAATTGCCACCGCGACCAGCGCCTCGGCCAACATCCCCGAGGCAAGGCCGAGGCCTGTGGGCCTTGCGGTGTTTCTGGAGGACCGCGGCCCGAGAGCACCATGTCTTCGGGCCATTTGAGGAATGCCCCAACATCGCTGAAAGAGACCACGGTCTGCCTAGTTTCCTGGTAGCGCTGGAGCCTTCATTTGTCGCGTTCGTTTCGAAGCACGTTGTCGAGGGACAGATCGACCAGCTGATGGGAGGCGGGATGAACGAGAGTCCTCATAGCCCCAATTCGATTGCGCGCGAGAGTCGATTACACGCCAGCATTGGCATACAGCGCAGAGGGCTATGTTGAGGTGAAACCCCGGTAGCAACCGATGATCGCCCTTGCCGCGAGGATGACCGTCACTGCACTGGCTCTGCTGGTCTTGGCACTGGCATACAGCGCGAATCCAGCATCCGCTGAAACGCGGGCATCGCAACNGTGGCAAAGTCCCGGTGGATGGACATGCCGTTACGACTGGGAGGGCCGGACTGCGCTCCACCTTGCTGCGGCATCGGGCGACACATGGAAGGTGGGTCTGGAGCTGAAGCGTGGCCAGAATCCGAACGTGCTCGACAAGCATGGCGTCTCTGTCCTGTCACTGGGCGTGTATTCCAAGAATCCGCGCGTAGTCGCCGCTCTCTTGAAAGCAGGCGCGCGCACCGATTGGGGAAGGCTCAATCCCTTGTTCGTAGCGTTCGCGCAGGGAAGCACCGAGATTGTGGAACTGCTACAGCAGGATGGTGCTCGGATCGACAAACCAAGCGAGGACAGAGCGGTCGCACTGCAGAACCGCTCGCTGTCTATACCCGAGATGATTGAGGCCGGAACGCAAGATTCCGAAGGTCCCTAGACAGGTCCACACCCCATGAAGGTTTCAATCGACGACTCGCCCCGCGTCGAATGGCTTTCACTCAAGGCAAACGGGAACCCTCCGCTATCTGCTGGCCTGAATCCCGCCCCAACCACAGCGCGTGAATGTGCCGGTCCGAACGACGACTGGACAGTGACTATCGAGTCAGGACATGCTGCACGTGCGCTTACCGATGCGTACATTCCACTCACGGCGCACCGCAACGAGGCCCGTTGGCGGAGTCGATTCACCTTGCTTGGCGCGTCCGCAGTTCCCTGGGGACTGTGAATTCTGGAATTTCTTGTCGAATGGCTTGACAATATCTGTACTAGGATACATAGTACAGTGATGTTGCCCTTCACGGTCGAGTTGGGAACGGGCTCGTCGGTCTACCAACAGCTGGTCTATGCAGTGCAAAAGGCGATCGTTTCCAACGAACTGGCCCCTGGCGACCGATTCCCGTCGGTCCGAACGCTGAGCCAGGAACTGCGGATCAATCCCAACACGGCGCAAAAGGTCGTGACCCGGTTGGTGGATCAAGGCCTCCTCGACGTACAGCCGGGAGTCGGGACTGTCGTCGCTCAACTTCCGGAGCCGTCCCCACGTGAACGCTCCGCGCTCCTCGTCCGGGAGGTTGAGCAGCTGGTCGTGGAGGCAAGAAGACTTTCGCTGACGATGGAGCAGGTAATCGAAGCCATGCAGCTCCACTGGACCCGAATGTCCCAAACCCGACCAAGCAAACAGCATGTGGGAGATATTGCCAAGGAGGCTAGCAGGAAATGAACGCAATCATCGAGACTCGCGAGCTCTCGCGCCGGTTCGGCAAGCACTTGGCGGTGAAGAATCTCTCCATGGAGGTCCCCAGAGGGAGCATCTGCGCCTTGCTCGGACCCAATGGCGCGGGCAAGACTACCACGATCAAGATGCTCATGAACATGATCCGATCGTCGGGCGGGCACTCAACTGTTCTCGGCACGGATTCCACTCGGCTCGGGCCCAAGGAGTTCTCGCGCATTGGTTATGTCTCTGAGAACCAGGAATTGCCCGAGTGGTTGAGGGTACGAGACCTGATCGACTATTGCCAGCCGATGTATCCCTCCTGGGACAAGGACTTTTGCGGGCAGTTGATCCACCAATTCGATCTTCCGCTCGATCAGAAGATCAAGAGGTTGTCGCGCGGCGTCAGGACCAAGGTTTCCCTGCTCGCCTCCTTGGCGTACCGGCCAGAACTGGTTGTCCTGGACGAACCCTTTGGCGGCTTGGATGCACTCGTGCGCGATGAATTCCTCCGGGGACTACTCGAGCTGAGCGGCAGCACGGAATGGACTGTTCTCGTGGCATCGCACGACATCGACGAAGTGGAGCGATTGGTTGACTGGATATGCGTGATCGATCACGGAGAGCTGCGTGTTTCGGAGTCCACCGCCTCGCTCGATAGCCGATTCCGGCAGTGTGAACTCAAATTGGAACCCGGCCAGCGGCTTCCGGATGCGCTACCAGATTCGTGGCTGCAACCAGAAGCTGATGGACAGAGAGTCCGGTTCGTGGAGAGTGACTACCAAGCTGACACCGTGGCAGAGCGCGTTCGAAAAGTCGTGCCAAAGCTGAGTGAATTGACAGTGAACCGAATGTCGCTCAAAGCGACATTCATGGCTCTAGCACGGTCCTACCGGACGCAGAGCTAGGGGGAATCATGAGAGAAAAGATGAATAGCATCCTTCACATATTTCGCAAGGACTTTCGTCACCTCCGTCTTCTTCTGGGGGTATGGTTTCTACTCACGGTGCTCGCAACGGGCGTCGGAGTCCAGTTCTTGAATTCTCTAGGCCCGGGAAGGATTGACGGCCAGGCCTCCCTTGCACTGTTCGTCCTGGTTACGGCCGCAACGATGGTACTGGCGACGATCGTCTCGAGGCTAGTGCATGACGACTCGATCGTGGGAAGCTCCGCGTTTTGGTTGAGTCGACCTATTCCGAAGGGCATCTTGCTAGCCAGTAAGCTATTTTTCCTGAGCCTGGCCATTGTCCTGCCAGAGAAGCTGGTATATCTCTATGCGGCGAATCATCTTACAGCGGGAGACTATCTTCCCCCCGGCTATGATTGGCACGGGATCGTTGTGTTCTACACGCCAGCGGCTGTTTATCTGATGGTGGCGGCCGCCTTGACGCCAAGCCTGCCAAGAATGTTGTTGCTCGGAGGAATCATGGCATCGGTCACGGCTGGCGGACTCATAGGCGCCACATGGCTCGCGTTGCATCTGGATTTCCTCACCTCCTCAGTATTTGAGGCAACACTCATGATGAACGCTGAGATCTTCGCGCTTGTGGGATGCATGGCGGTAATCTGTCACCAATACCTGACCCGCCGGACCACCCGAAGCACAATTCTCGCCTTTTCGGGAATTCTGGTATACATCCTGCTCTTCAGTGGCCCCTGGTTCCTCAGCGCCTCTTGACCCTGCACGTTTCCGGTAAGCGGCATGATCCTGCCGCTTTCGTTTCGGCGGCCGAGCATGTGAGCCATCGGTTGATTGAAAATACGACGAGCGCCATGATTCGGGATGGGACGTAGCGGCGGTATGCTATCACCGACATGCGCTGGCTGGCATTCTTTCCCGTGTTGGTTGCCCTGGCCGGTTGCGGGAACGGCGGAGGCCCCATCGGGGATCTCCAATACGAGTCGATTCGCCGCTTGGCTCAGATCGAAGGATCTGTATCGGTACCTGGCTTGGAACAGCAGGTCGAGATCCTGCGAGACCGCTGGGGCGTTGCCCACATCTACGCCAAGACCGTGCACGACCTGTTTTTCGCGCAAGGCTACGTTGCGGCGCAGGACCGGCTCTACCAGATCGAAGTCTGGCGCCGCACCGGTTCCGGTGAACTGGCGGAGGTCTTTGGGCCGGAGTACGCGTCCCGGGACCGCATCGCCCGGCTGGTCCGCTATCGCGGCGACATGGAGGCCGAATGGGCAAGCTATTCGCCGCGGTCGCGGGAAATCGCCATGGCCTTCACGTCCGGTATCAACGCATACGTCGATCAGAATCGAGACAACCTGCCGATCGAGTTCGAACTTCTGGAGTTCGAGCCCGGAGTTTGGGAACCCAATGACGTCCTTCTCCGGATTGCCGGGTTGCTCATGGTGCGGAATGTCAGTCAGGAAATCGCCCGCGCGAAGATGGTTGCCCAGCTCGGGGTGGAGGCAACCCAGAACTGGTTTCCTACGGATCCCCCGCACGACTTGCGCCCTGATCCCGATGTCGACCTCGCCGGGATCGACGATCGCGTCACAAGCGAGTACCGAAGGGCTGTGTCCATTCCCGTTCTTCGCACGCAGGACGGATCAAACAATTGGGTCGTCAACTCGGAACTCAGTGCTACCGGCGCGCCGCTCCTGGCAAGCGATCCTCATCGGCCAGTGATTCTGCCATCGCTACGGTACTTGGTCCACTTGAATGGACCGGGCTGGAATGTGATCGGCTCGGGAGAGCCCGCGCTGCCAGGTGTCGCGATTGGCCACAACGAGCACGTCGGCTGGGGTTTCACAATCGTGCAGTACGATGCCGCCGATCTGTTCGTCGAGAGAACCAATCCAGAGAACAGGAATCAGTACCTGCTGCAGGGAGACTGGCTCGACATGCGTGTCGAGCACGAAGAACTCCGCGTCGAGGGGCAAGACCAGCCCGTGCGGGTCGAACTCAGGTTCACGCACAACGGTCCGGTGATTTGGGAAGATCCCGACCACGACCGGGTCGTCGCGCTCCGCTGGGCAGGCCAGGAGCCGGGCACGGCCGGCTACCTCGGCAGCCTGGCTCTCGATCAGGTTGAAGACTGGGACGGATTCGTGGAAGCCATGCGGGCCTGGAAGGTACCCGCAGAAAACATCGTCTACGCCGACGTCGACGGCAACATCGGATGGATCCCCGCCGGCCTCATGCCAGTCCGGGAAGGTTGGTCCGGGCTCTTGCCCGTGCCAGGTCACACGGGCCAGTACCGTTGGAATGGCTTCCGGGAGATCGAGGAACTTCCGCAGATTCTGAATCCGGACGCCGGATTCGTAGCGACCGCCAATCACAACATTCTTCCGGAGGGATACCCGCACGACCTTGGGTTCGATTGGTCCGCCCCCTATCGTTTCGAGCGGATCAACAAAGTATTGGAGAAGCGCGGCAAGTTCACGGTCGAAGACTTCAAGCGCCTGCAGCACGATGAGACGTCCGTGCCCGCCCGCGAACTCGTCAAGATGCTGCTGGACGTGTCGGATCAGGGCTCAAGGGCAGTCGCAATGTTTGCTGAATGGGACTACGTCTTGGATGCCGATTCCGGCGCAGCTGCGCTCTTCGAGGCCTGGATGAAACGACTCCCATCGAAGTACGTCTCTTCCCAGGCACCTCCGGCTGCGTGGGAGCTGATTGCTCGATACCTGCAGCTCCCTCGCTTGATCGCCGGGCTCCGTGATGCCCCCGAACAGCAGCGACGAGCGATCATGACCGAGTCGCTCGATGAGGCGTTTGCAGAACTCTCGTTGACCCTGGGAAGTGACCCCGCAACCTGGCGCTGGGGCAGTCTGCATACGATTGGCTTCCGACATCCGCTGTCGATCTCCGACAGCAGACAGGCGGTCTTTGATCTCAAGGCAGTGGAGCGCGGCGGCGACGGCTTCACACCGAACGCCACTCGAGGTCCAGGCTACTCCCAGTCAAGCGGAGCTTCCTACCGGCATATCCTCGACTTGGCCGACTGGGACCGCTCGGTCTTCACCAGTACTCCCGGACAATCCGGCCAGCCAGGTAGCCCGCATTACGCTGACCTCCTCCCAATGTGGGCTGAGCACCGCTACGCTCCGCTATTGTTTAGCCGCGAAGCAGTCGAAGAGAACACCGCCAATCGCTTGTTGCTGCTCCCTGAATAGGTACGATCTGAAACACATGAACATTCTTAGGTTTCTGGCGCCCGCGATTCTCCTGATCCTGGTGACATCGCCCGGATTTGCCCGGGCGCCCAACTTCCTCATAATCATCGCCGACGATGTCACGTACAACGACTTGCCGCTCTACGGTGGACAGAACGTCAAGACGCCCAACATCGACCGGCTTGCGAGTGAAGGCGTTACCTTCAACCGGGCTTACCTCTCGATGTCCATGTGCAATCCATGTCGCACGGAACTGTACACCGGTTTGTATCCGTACCGCAGCGGCTCGGCGTGGAACCACTCTGCGGCCCGGCCCGGAACCCATTCCGTAGTCCATTACCTGAGAGAACTCGGTTATCGGGTCGGCCTCTCTGGCAAGAAACACGTCCAACCCGCAGATTCGTTTGACTTCGAGCCAGTGAAGGGAGTGCCCAACCCGAGAGAACCCACACCGGATCCGGAGTTTGACACTACGGACATTCAGGAGTTCATGAGCCGCGACAGCGACCAGCCGTTCTTGCTCGTGACGGGATTCCACGAGGCCCACACCCCTTGGACGGTAGGGCATCCGGAGCGTTTCGACCTGAACCAACTCGTACTGCCTGACAACATCGCGGACACACCGAGAACCAGGGACTTGTTCGCGGCTTACCTCGCCGAGATTGTCGTCTGGGACTGGGAGGTCGGCAAGTTGCTGGGCGCGCTGGAAGCCAGCGGCCAGGCGGACAACACGGTCGTACTCCTTACTTCCGAGCAGGGGTCCGCGTTTCCGGGAAACAAATGGACCAACTGGAATAGCGGGGTTCGGACAGCTCTGGTGGTGCGGTGGCCTGGGAAGATTGAGGCCGGCAGACGCACCGATGCGCTAGTGCAATACGCGGATGTGCTGCCGACACTCCTGTCCGCGGCTGGTGCAACGGCACTGAACCAGTTCGATGGCCACAGCTTTCTGCAAGTCCTCGTTGGAGAGGCTTCAAGTCATCGCGACTATGTCTATTTCATGCACCAAAACGTCCCGGCCGGACCGCCGTACCCGATCCGTGGAATCGCCGACAGCGAGTGGCACTACGTCCGCAACCTCGCTCCGGATCGAATCTACATCCAGAAGCATATGATGGGGCTCTATAGCGGGCGCTGGTTCTGGGAGACCTGGATTGCTGCCACCGGGCCCTCGGCCGATCAACGATTGAATCAGAAAGCGCTCGATCTACTGAACCGGTTCGTCCGACGCCCTCCGGAGCAACTGTACCGTGCGAGCGGCGATCCATTCCAGTTGAGGAACCTGATTGGGGATGTCGGGCTGTCCCCGATACGCAACCGCATGGCAGCGGCGCTGGGCCGATGGATGCAATCTCAGGGCGACCCCGGAGCGGGCTTGGATACCGAGGACCAATGGCTGGCAGCCCGCAAAGGGGAGCATCTTCAGGGCAAACCTTCCCAGTAGGGTGGGCGAATCTCGCGTGGTCTCGGTCGCGCTGCTCCCTCCGCTGGCCGTCTGGATCTCACGGAATTGTATTGGAAGCGAGAATGCCTGCGGAACTGGCGACGCTCTTCGAGTCTCCCCAACGAACAGCTTCCACCCATGCCGCTCGAGCAAACCAGCATGGATTCAGTCTCAAGAACTACGATTGAAACCGTCCAACCGTCGCGACCGTCAAACATCGCGATGGTCGCACGACTGATGCTGGCGCTCGCATCGCTGGCGCTCGGACTGGCGACAGGGTGTACCGCGAACCCCTACTACCGCTACGAGCCGATCATCATCGTGGCACCTTTCCCACCTCCAGTGCCAGGACCCCGGCTTCCACCCACATTCCCTGGTTCCCCGGGATTGCCGGACCTAGGCCAAGCCCACAGGGAATCGCCGTAGAGCGGCGGGCAGGTGTCCTTGTTGGGAGCAGACTGGACTCCTCATTGCCGCTCTCCAGCCAAGCGCCTGGGAGGATGGATCCGCTTGGATGTGCTCGACACCGCGCTGGGAAACCGCACTTGGCGGTCCGCCTTCCCACGCGGCGCTCTAGGGCCAAGGTGCGATCGGGGTCGGGACAGTCCGATACTCGATCCGAGCGTCAAGCTCGCCAATCGCGCAAGTTCGCCAGATCGGATCCGGGCTACTTGCGACGTCGCCTCTGATCGAGCATCCAGGCGATGACTTCGGGATCTTCGAATACACGTCTAGCCATGCCGTGTCCTACGCCCGCATACTCCGTATAGCGCGGATTGCCACCGTTGGCTTGAATCGCGGCGACCATGCGTTTGGCAAGAGGCGCCGTGCTGAGGTGGTCCGTTTCCCCTTGAAACAACCATACGCCCATCCCGGCCAGTACAGGGGCGTCTTCGAGCACGATCACGGCAGAGCCTGCCGCCGACGCAACAGCGGCGATTCGCTCGGGATGCAGCGCGGCGTACCGGATAGACCCCTCTCCACCCATCGAATGGGGATTATATACATAAGTGGCGCAGCCCCAACATCTAGGGCTTGCGCTTCCGGGGCATGACATAGCGGATTTTGGCTGGCTGTAGTACGGCTT
>JGIcombinedJ30088_10002936_pt1 | contig 16081 bp, 17 predicted proteins | sample PinacodermPK_FD_30088 | JGI IMG/M metagenome (IMG submission 30088)
AAGCTATTTTTATGGTCGAGGGCATGGCCGCTTGAATCTTCAAAGGTGTTGTGGGCATGGGGCAATAACGAACTGCCGCCACGAATAGAGGCCGTTACTCGATATTTGTCAATGCGTGTCGGATGAGAAGATACCTGAACGATATAAAGGCCGCCAAAAACAACTTCATTTAAATCCAATTGAATGACGGCCCTTTCAGGGGAGTCCTCCAAATCCAAAAAGGCCATAACGTTTCTTCGTTCACCAGTTAGGAAACGTGCTAAATAACCTGTTCGGGGGTTACTGCCGGGTTGAATTGTCGGGGCGGGAATAAGCCAATCGTTATTAACCCATTCAATTCCATTGCCCGCAGGATTAACCCGAGCAATTCGGTTTGCCACAAGGGCGGGAACATTCGCCAAATCCTGAATATTGGAATCATTGCCAAGCGTATGATCCAAGGCGTTTTTGTTTTCCTCGACATCGCCCGCAAGGGAATCCAAGGCCTCTTTGTTTGATTGCGCANCTTCGGAAATCGANCTNGTCAATTCCTCAACAGAATCCTTAAAAACCTTGGGGGTGATCCCATGCCGGGTTTCGTCCGTGCCGGCNGNTAATTCGGCCTCAGTTGCCAATGGGGAAGCGTCGTCCAGGTCTGCATTGAACTCTTCCCTGCCAGGAATTGCCGGTTTGTTTTTAATAAAGGCCGACGATCCCGCATTTGTTTCAAGCCAATCGGGTTGAATTTGAGATTCTTTGTGCCATTCTAATTTTTTATTGCCATCGCCTTGCAAAGCATTTCGGGCCGTAAAAAATGCGCCTGTTTCCTCATTGATCCACATAAGGCCGCCCTGGGGCGGTGTACCGGATGGATCATTAGGTTGTTGAAACAAAACGATGGGGTTGCAATCGTTACTCATGGCGAAACTCTCCTAAAAAGGGATTTATTAAATCATGCCCTATCGACTGCGATTTTGAAAATAGTGCTGCCAATTTGGGCATAGGCCTGGCCAAACCTGAATTGCGAATCTTGCCAAACACCGAAGGGTAATTTCTTGCCGGTAGAGGGGGAAATGGCACTTCCCCCTTCGGATTCGTTTTGCGTGATTACCCGCAGCGCATTGGATTCGTAATCAAAAACCGAACCCAATACTTCATTGGCTTTATTACTCACGTTCCCTTTCCCCTGCCAGTTCCAATTCTTCAATGGCCGCGGTTACATAGCTGGCCGCTTTGGATTTTTGATAATTGTAGGTATCTTTAGTTTCTTCCCGCAATAATCGAATTGCAATTTTCAGCATTTCTTTTGCCCCGCAACCTTCACGGATCGTAAAACTGACCGAATTTTTGTCATGCCGAATATAAACCGACTTGTTCGGTCGTATATCCCTTTCAAAAATTTCGTATTTCATAGAACCGTCCTCACGAAACATTTCCGGTTTTTCGTCTCGCAAGTTGTCCATAACGACAATTTCAGTTGTGGATTTGGGAAATAATTTTGATAATTTCATGCTTGCCTCCTGTATTAGCAGCTTTTATTTTTTCAGTTGATTCCAGCGTTCGACCTGTTTCAGGTCAAGGCCCGAACGAGTTAAAATCATGGTATGCGAACTGTCAATCCTGCGTGGCCCCGCATTGTTGCGGTTTTCTTCGCAGCGCAATTCTATTGACCCGGGATCGTCCTGCCGAGTTCGCAAAGATAAAAATATTTCATTTGCCCCGGCAATGGCCGCCGAAGTTACTTGCGCCCCCAAAATCCCTTCTCTTAAATGCCACAAATAGACACCAACACCTCTGCGTTCGACACTCTCTATTAAGCGACCGTGTGCTTCTATAGTTTCGTCTGTAATGCTTGCCGACCGAATGTAAGAATCAAAAACGGGAATGTTTTCATAATTATGAAAACGTTGGTAAGGATACCAGTTTTTTGCCTCAGTAAAAAACCGGGAACTTCCCGTCCAGTATTCCCCTACGGCCCGCCAAGATTCAAAAGGGTGATACCACCCTAATAATTCTTTAGAATATTGAGATTCGACCGCCGAAATAATTCTTTGGCCGGTATCGGATAAATAAACGGTGTATTTGGTATCAACTCCTAACGATTCCCCCCTCACAAGATTGGTATTATTCCAAACCGCATAATTTAAAAAATTAACTGTTCGGCCATAAACTGAGGCCGAACGATAAGAATTTTTTAATCGGATTGAAACCGTGCTAACGTCCAAGTCCAAAGTAATATTATTTAAATTGGAATAACTTCTGCTTAATTCAAAACTTCGTGAGGCCACACAATGGCCGGAATCCACATCGACCACCAGGTGGCCAAGGGGAACTAAATCAATGAGATTAAAAACCCCGCCCGTTGAAGAATAACGATGCCAACTGCCGCTTTTAGAATCCCTCCACAAATCGCCATCGGCCGGTGAAGATGGCATTGTATCGGATTCATTAATTTTTGTTGAGGGAAGGGCCAAAAATTCCTTGTTGGTTAAATCCCTCATAACATGGAGCAGTTCCATTAGTTTTATTTGGGAAATTCCTGATACCGGGCCGCTAATATTATCGACGGGGTTACCGTCGCTTTTGAGAAAATAACGCCTGCGTACCTGAGACAATTGGCCACTATGTTGAATCTTAGCCAAAAAATATTCTGTTTTTGAAGATTGAGTGATTTTAAACGCTGCTAATTTCCCCTGCCTGGCGATAATTTCGGTTCCCGATGTATTAATCGGAATAACGCCATCGGGAATGGTGTTGAATTCCACATTTCCAATTTCACCTGTGACTGGCCCCAAATTAATAATTTGTGAAAAGCGGGCATTTCGGGAATTGCTGCCGACCGATCCTGTTAAACGGCCAAGATTAATATTGGCCGTGTGTGTTTCTGATAATTCGCCGGCCTTTATGGCCAAGGGGTTTGCGGGTGAGGCCACAATTGTAGCGGAAAGAGCATTGCCTGCGGCCCTAATAAAATCGGGGCGGGAACTAGCATTTCGACTTTGGGCACTGGATATTCCCTGCCGGGAAGATTCAAAAATTTCTTCCAATGACTTGACCAATTGATCGTTAACATCACCATTTAAATCTTGGCCTGTTTGTTCAATCACGTTGGCCAATTCTTCTTGGATCGTATTAAGCCAATCGACACTAATTCTTGTCGCCAAAACTCTTTTGCCGGCATCACCGTCAACGAAGCCGGCCTTCCCTAGGCCGTTTTGATTCGGTTCGGCCGTTGGCGTATCAATTCTTTCCATTTAAACTTCCCTTTTTATCGGCTTAACCTATTCCAAGCATCGACCTGTTTGCCATCTTTTCCTGTTCTAAAAACTGTTATGGCATGATCGGCATCGTTGACAGTATGAGTCCCCCCACCACTTGTTGAAATAACACTAATGGTAAAAGAATCGGTTTGATTGTTTTCATAACTTACCCTTCTTCCCGATGCCGCCCCCATTCCGACGATTGCCAATGGGGAAGAAACAACAAGGTCTTTTAATCTCCATAAATATTTCCCTTGAGAAGTTCGGGTAACGTTATTGAAGAAGGGATTGGTATTAAGGAGAGATTGAACGCTGCTATCGCTTCGGCCAGTGCCAACGGCCGAATCACTCATTGGAATATCGTCAAAATTATGAAATTTTTGATAAGGGAAATAATTTCCAATCGATCCAAAAGTGCCGCTGTTGCCAGTTCGGAACTCTCCCAATGCCCGCCAAGATTCAAAGGGGTGATACCAACCCTTCAAATTATAAAAGTACTGCGCCCTTACGGCCGAAATTTTCGGTTGCCCGTCGTCGGCCAAATAAACAGTATAAACTGTTTGATTGCCAAAGCCTGCCTCCCCTACCAAATCCCGGGCATCCCAAATAGCGTCATTTAAAAATTGGTGATTGACTCCATAAACAGAAACCGACGCCCCTTGATTTTTTAAGCGAAAGAGGGAAGGTTCATTTTCTAAAGCAACGTCATTATAACGGGAATAGTTGCGGCCCAAATCAAAACTTCTTGCCCCAACGCAATTTCCTCCCTGGTCGTTTAATACCAGGTGGCCCAACATAACAGCGGCCACTTCATTAAATCGGGAATCAGCAGTTGAATAACGAGACCAGGTTCTTGTGCGGTAATTGAACCACATATCCCCATCGGCAGGATTGGAAGGGGCCGTTTCCGAATCAGTTATTTGATTTGGGGTAAGCGTAACGTATTCTTTATGGGTTAAATCACGAAAAACAGTTACAAGTTCGACCATTCGAATCTGAATATCAGAAACGCTTCCCCTTAATTGGGCCAGGGGATCGCCATTATTATCTAAAAAATAACGTCGATAAATATCATTTATAACGGTCCGGGTACTGCCTACCGATGCTATTCGACCAATAAAAAAATCGCTTATTGTTCCAATGCCTGGAGCGACTCGGCTTAATCTAAAAGCACACAATTTCCCTAATCGTTTGGCGAATTCCGGGCCAACGGCCGTTAAATGAATTTCTCCGTCGGGAATCGAATCGTATTCCACATGGCCGATTTCGCCGGTTCGTTCAAATAAGCTTGTGCCCGTCGGCAATGCCAAAGTTGCCCTTCCGTCGTTTGTGGTATAGCCAAATGCCAAATCTGATAAAATTGTTTCTTCCCGCAAGGTTTCGGTTAATCCCCCGGCCCGTAAAACGAGCGGGTTGGCAGCACTGGCCAATACTGTTGCCCTATTTGCGGATACGGCCGGCCGAATAAAATCAGGTCTAGTTCCCCCATTTCTTCCCAAGGCCGCTTGAATACCGTCAAATGACAAACTTTCCCCGCCTTTGGCGGCACTAAGCAGAATTGCGTTATAGAGTTGCCCTCGATCATTGCCGTCTAAATCAAGGCCCTGCCCTTCAATGACGCTTGCGATTTCTTCTTGAACGCTATTGCACCAACGGGCATTGAGGCGAGTTGGTAACAGGCCGCCTTGGGCATCACCTTCAACAAATCCCGCTTTTCCCTGGCCGTTGGCATTGGGATTAGCTGTTGGCGTATTAATTCGTTCCATTTTTTGCTCCTAATAAAAAAGAAATAAAATTTCTGTTTGGGCGGGCCGACTTTCTCTAAATAATTTTAGTATACTTTCCTTTTGATAGGCCACAACCGGCCGGTCGCATTCCGAATTGCAATCAATTTCGTTCCTATCGGTCGGCAAAAATACAATAAAAAAATTGTACCACCGGGGATCGGAAAATAAAAAGTTATCACATTCCGAATTACAATTAAAATCCTCGATAAACGGCCGAATCCGAAAATCAGAATCGTCCATCCCCAGTTCTTTCATAATGCGCAAATAAATTTGCGCATTGGCCCCGCCTGGCCTGGAAAGCAATGACAAAATAATGGGCCGTGCTTCTTCGTCGCTGTAATAAGGGATTTTAACAAGCCTGGCCCATCTTTCCAGGGCCGGCCCTTTAGCGTGGCGGGGGAAAAATTGATTCCTCTGATCCCCTACATACCGAAAGGCCGCATTGGCCTCATCGGCCACAACGCTTAACAGCTTTTTCATATTGCCGTCGTCGGCCATATCGAAAAGGCCGGGGGGCATTAATTCATAAAGAGTTCTTAAGAAATTCATTTATAGGTCGCCAAACGTGATTTCGCCTAATTTTAACAGACCATATTGTGCTTGCGGCCGAACGTTTTCTGTTAAACTAATAATGTTGTCCTGTTCCCCAAGTGCGGTACTCACGGCCTCTCTAATTTGCGAAATAAGCACTTCCCCATTTTGGATTTCATAGTTTGGCGATATAGTTCCCTTTGGCGTTGCCCGGGCCGTGAACAAATTGTTCAGGTTATTGGTAATTTCGGATTGCGTCGTTGCTGTATTCTCTTTTGCCTGAATGGTCATTGCCACGGTTTCCAAAATGGGATCAATCACAAAAACGTTGGCCGTAACTGGGGAACGACGCCTGATATAGGCCAACACTTCTTCTTTTTCTTCGGCCGTTAACAATACCCCGCCCGCTTTAACGCATAAAACTGCAATAGCATTAGAAATCCCCTGATAATTAATTGCTACCCACGCCTGACCGACTCCCGGCACTTCCTTTGCCCATGCGATATAATCCACAACCGCCCCCGCCTGGAAATTTCTGCGTGAAAAGAAATCTGTGATGCGCTCCCTGTATGTAAGATCGCTTTCGGAATCTTCGGCCAAATTTAAAACTTTTGAAAGATGGGCCACGTTATTAATTTGAGGATTCGAGGCACTAAAATTTAGAGTTGTACCCACCGCCAAATTTGTTTCTGTTCCATCCTGGAGGCCGCGAATATTAACGGTTGTCTCTCCGGACGGGGGAATCGTAACAGAACTTAAAATTTCATAAACATGACCGGCCGAAGAACGCAATTGACTGCCAAGCAGCAACTGCCCCCCCTGGCCCCCGGTAATAGTGATTTCCCCTTCAAAAAAAGTTGAACTTCGCCTGGCCACACCTACGGTTTCGCCCCAAGAACCCAATTCATTTCCCGTCGAGTTTTGAATAAAAACATTGCGCAACAAATTATCAGCATAAACGTAAATAAGATAAAGGACACCGGCCACGGCCGTTAGTATAGATTCTAAAAGGGAAACCCGAACCGCAGACGAAATCCCCAAAGAGGCCCGCAGCGATCCTAACATACGATCCCTAATTTCTCTTAAAGTTGGTCTCATGACATACCTACCCGATTTTTATGCGAATCCCAAAAAAGGGAAAAAGGCCCCCTGATTTGACCGCCCTCAAAATTATTAATGGTGATTGCAAAGCGGGCCAGGCCGCCCTCCATACTCGTATTTTCGGCCGCGACCGAACTGGCAACTGAATCCTCGACAAGCCACGACAATGCACGTTCAATTTCATCGATCAAGGCAATGCGGGTATTTTGATTATTATTTTGTCGGGAAATATCCCAAAGCGAAGAACCTAATTGGAAACCGGAAACTTCGCTTAACTCATTTCCCCACCAACCCCCTCGATTATCCGATCGGCCTTCCGCAAACAGGGAAAGAAGAACGGCCGTATCAAGGCCATTTTCCTGCTCAAAATCCCCTGCGGGAGTCAGGCCTATATCAAACGTTCCATTTTCGTAATTTAGCTTTAAATCCATAATTAAGACATCGCCTGCAGCTTTATTAACAATTGGCCGGCCGCTGTTCCGACCGACGCAGGCATTGCCGTTTGTGCGGCCGTAAAAAATTCTATCAATGCAGCAAGTAATTCAATTCCATTCGACTCTATTTTCAGGCCTTTCCCACTCAATGACAACTCGCCACTGGCCAAAGCGTTCAGCGTGTCACCGGAATTAATTTCTACAGGGCCACCGCTATTAATATTAACCGGCCCTTCTCCATTCAATTCACAATCGGCCCCCAATTTTAAAAAACTCTCCAGGCCGACAATTCCAGTTTCACCTTGGGCTAATGATAATTTGGGAAATTGCCGGGGCCGAATGGCGACGCATATTGGCGTTTCACTATCCCCATTAATGGCCAAAAGAATTCCTAACGAGGGAATTTTGGGAACCGAAATAACCCCATGCTGGGAAAACAAGGGAACATCGTTAAAAATGGCACCGCCTAAACCTTTAACGTTTAGAAATATAAGTTTTTTATCGTTAATATAATAGGATTGGATAACACACAAAGAAATTAGCCGTTGAATCGGGGCAGGAAGCATTATTCTCCCCTCCTATAAGGAATTTTAACTGTAGGGGCATTATATTCGTCGTAATTATTACTAAATCCCAAACTAGCGTCCGCATCGTTTTGTTCATAGAATTTTCGGTAACTCTCCGCATCCAAATTAAATCTTAATGACTTGTCAATATCAATGGAAGGGGCAATTTGATAAGCGTTTTTGTCCACAAGGGTAATGGCCGTTTGCAAAGACTGCGTGGCCCCGATCGAAAATCCCACCGAAGAAATGAGATATTCCCCCTTGATCCCGGAAACCTGATAATCCACGTTAACGATTGTATTGGGCCGCCACAATTCCCCATCGCCATTTACCCAACCGTTAACGTGCAATGTAGATTTTAAAACGTCGGCCTTTCTTCTTGCGTCTTCCCACATGGCCCGGCCCTGCGCCTGCGCTTCGGTCAAATTCTTCTCCGCAATCATAGTAAAAGGCCGATGCCTAATCCCTGGCCGCGTAGATTTGTGTTCGGCCAAAACGACCACGGCATTTTCCAACTCCACCTGTTGATCATTCAACTGCAATAATTGTGTTGTTAGTTGCGTCGAAACAGAATAAGAATCAAAAATCTGAGTCATATTAGAAGAAACTTGAAAATCAATTACATTTCTTGAATCAAGAATGGAATTTTTCAATCTGACTTTACCGACTTCGTTAATTTCGATATTCCCATCTTGGTCGGTATTTAAAAGCACGGCCTGCTGTTTGGCCAAGCGATTCAAAAAATTCCAGGCGGTTTCCCCTACCCGCATCGATGCTTTGGGGAACTTATCCAAAGTCATTGTGGCCTTATTGATAACATTTATCCCAAATGGGCGGCAAATTTCCGTGGCAATTTCTTGCAACGTTTGATTATTGAACTGCTTAACATTATGGGGGGAACAATCAATAATATCAGCGGTCTTTGAACGCCCCATAACTCGGATGGCATGACTGTTTGCCGAAGTATCACAATTGACCGACTCAATATATCCGGTCAACAAAATGGCCAGGCCGTCAATGGCCAGTTTGATTTCCTTATTTAACAAAAAGGGATATTGTTCAATGGCCGTAATCCATTTATTAGGAAACGATACATTAAAAGAACCCGCTAAAGAATTTATATTTTGGGAAACTCGTAATGATTCAAAACTGTGGATTTCTTGGCCGTCAATAATAACGTGAATATGGTTATAAGTGCGCCCACGGACACGAATTTCACTCATGAAATTAACCTGGCCCTGGCCACGGTCTCAGCGGGAATAAAACCGTTTTTCAGGCCATTTTCCTCAATAAAAAAATCTAAATCTCTAATATTTCCGGTCATACTATAAAGGCCGCTTATCGCATTTGTTTCATTTGCAAATTCATTATTTACTTCTAATGCCTCGCTGCCGTTAAATTCCGGGAATCCCTGAGTGATCGACGTTCTTAAATCATAAAGGATTTGGTACATTTCATTTGATAAATCGGCAATGATATTCCCCTGGAAATAAACCCCCGAATCTAAAATGAGTTGCAACATTTCCAAAAGTTCATCTCTAATTTCGGTTTGCTGGGAAAAAGAGAGGCCGTCTAATTCACTGGCATTCTTTACGGCCCTGGCCAGGCCGCCCGATTGGGTTAAATTCTGAACCGCATAGGCCGAACGATAAGAATTAATCCCGGAAATACTGTCAAAATCTAAATTCAATATCCCCTGGGATCGGATTAAGGGAATCATGGCCCGGTATTTATCCCTTGTCGCTTCAAACAAATTGTCCAGGGAATCAATGGCCCCGGTAATCGAATTTAAAACCCTGGAGGGGAAAAGAAGGCCGCTTGTAACTAGCGCATCGGCATTTCTTATTTGTAATTCCAATTCTGCAAGGCCCCTAACGGTGGCCGACTGAATTGATTTAACACGATTGACGGCATTCCTCGTTTGCGTAATGGCCGAACTAATAAGGGATTGCCCCTGGGAACCGATCCCTTCCAAATCATAATTCTTTTCAAAATCTGTTTTGCCCTGTTCCTCCAAACTGGTCGCAAGTTCAAATGCCTGGCCGCGTTCGTTGGCCGTTTGAATGGGCAACTGCCGGGAACCCGCCCTAATAAATTGAACAGAAAAAGAACAAAAATTTTGTTTTCCCTTTGCTTCATTAAAAGAGAACGCCACAACGTTAACTAAAACCCGATGCAAATAAGGATGGACGAGAATTCCCGGCCCCGGGGTTTCCAATGCCTGCAAAAAACGATTGCGTTCTATATCATAATTTGGGCCAACAAAAAAACAGGTCAAATCAAAGCGGGCAGTTTTCGGCCCTAAATCTTCCGCATAATTTTCCCGCAAAAAAGGGAATTGGTGATCCTGGATTCTTCGGCCGGAAGAATATGTGTGCGAATCAATATTAAAAGAAACGCCACGAAACATTCCCTGGACAACTCGTTCACGCCAAGTCATATGGCCACCATATCTTCAAAACCTAAATCAAAAGATTCGTTTTTATTGGCCGTATCCACGGTCATTCTTGTGCCCTCGGGCGCATTTTTAAATTCGATAATATGCTTCTTTTCGCTTGATTGACTGGCCGAAGAAAAAAGGCCCATGATTGATTTGCCCAGGCCGCCTTCCGTTGTCGGGGTTTCGTCCGGCATGATAACGCCTGATCCAGGGGCCATTCTCATAGAATCTTGACCACGCATGGCCTCATCTTCCCCTTCTTCTTCACGTTTGCTTTTGTACTTCATTACCCATTTTATACCATCGGCAATGGCCAGCATGGGAAATAACATGGCCTTAATCATTTGCATAGAAAGCCTCACGGCCTTGATAAAATAAATAAAAATTTTAGCAAATGTTTTGAACCAAAAAACCATATCCTGAACGGTATCGGGCAAATCCCATTTGATAAAATCAAAAAGAAAATCCAATTCCCCCGACTTAATGAATTCCCTAACGGTATCAAAAAGTTGTTTATAGGCCACAAACTGATCAGTTAGTGTTTCGTTCCACCTTTCCCCCCAGGCCAAGCGCAAAGAATCCAGGGAACTTTTCATTTCCAATTGGGCCTTAATCCCATCTAACATAACCGTTTTTTGTTTTTGGGCAAATCCCGATTGCGTTTTCTTCAAAGAATCGTAACGTTGAACGAATTTATCCAGGTCATCAATTAAAATTGAAGCGTGAGTGATTGCCCTTCGGCCAAAAATGTCATACAAGATTTGCAACTGGTGTTGGGTATCCTTTGACGCATCTCTTATGGCCTTCAAAACATTGGGAACATTGACTTTAAGGCCCTTCCCTTCCAGTGCTTCCCGGATTTCTTGCATGATGGCCTGGCCCCGGCCCCTACCCCTACCACCGGAAATGCCCAACATGATATTTTTCAATGCGGTATCGACGGCACTCCCCCGCAGTTTTCGATCGGCCAATACCATGACCGCAGAACTCAATTCTTCAAATTCGACACCGGCCTTTTTGGCCAAAACCGAACTTTCCTCAATAGATTTTGCGAAAAGGGGCATATCTGTAGCGGCCCCGGACGTGGCCGCTGCCATAACGTTGACGATATGATTCATTCTTTCGGCAGGAAATTGGAACGAATTCATCGTTCCAATAATGAGTTCCATTGAATCATTCAGTTCATAACCGGAACTTGAGGCCAATAACTCAGCGTGGCCAATTGTCTCAATAATTTGTTTACTGCTTTTCCCGGCCTTCCCCATAGTCAACATTGTTTCGGCAATATCCTTTTCAAAGAATTTTGACGTGCTTGCCACCTGGGTAATCTTGTCTCTAATCTCTTTTGTGGCGACCAACTGCTTGTTGCCCAATGCCTCCGAGTCAATCATTTTGGCCCGCATTTCATTAAAAACTTTTTGAAATTCAACGAATTCCTCAACTGAGGAACGAATCAAAGGTTCTAATCCGCTATAGTCAAAAATGAAGCCTCGACCAGTTAGCGGAACCCTGGCCGTTTGCATGACCGACTTGAAAACATCGCCCACCGCACCAAGATCGGTTCTTGCTTTATTGATATTCCTGTTAAAATTGGAAACGTCGGCCTGAAGTTGAACTTCGGCAGTTGTGGAAATTTTATTGGCGATTAAAGAACTTGCAACACCTGTTCCCAACGCTGCGGCTGCCCCAATTGGTGGCATTATGGCCCCCTTATAGCATCGGCCTTGGCCTTATAAAACTTCTTAAGTTCTTTGCAAATTAAAGTTAATTCTTTTGCGGAAAGGCGATCAAATTCAGAGGGTTGCAGGCGGCAATGGACTAACAAAATGGCCTGTAATTCTAAGACGTCTCCGAGTGATCGCCACTCGACAAAAAACCTGTTACCACCTTAATAAGGCCGCTCATATCTTCAAATTGCAGACAATCCAAAACTTCTATACTTTGGTCGCCACAATCAGCGGCCAAATCTAAAAGTTCTTTTCCACTCAGGTCGTTAAAATTAATATTTTTCAAATTTCCGGCCAATGGCCGATGAATTTTTATTTTCTCAACAACGTGATGCTTGCCATCGCTGCTTGCAAGTTCAAGCGGTTTTTTTAATTCGTAAACCTGAAAATCCCTATTTACTACTTTCAATTATGCCCCCGGTTGAATAACATCTCCACTAGTTCCCTCAAAACGAACGTCCATTTCCCCTTCTTCGGTTTTCATATTCCCCTCCGAAGTATAGGCCGCTTCCCTTAAAACAAAAGTCTTTCCATTATTTAGTTCCAGGGTAACAGTTGCGTTCACAATATTTTTAATGGCCTCGGTATCTACATCCCTATGATCGGTTGTCGTTCCTTCAATATAGGGAATCTGGGGCATTTCTGTATACCCATGCACTCGATCCCGACCAATGACCATCTGGCGTTTAGGCTTGCCTGTGTTATAGGTAAACTCTCCCTTGGCAGTCAATGTTTGACCGTCAACTTTTATAAATATGATACCGCCAATTTGTCTACTCATGCGACTATCTCCTAAAGCTAAAAATTAAAGCAAAAATTGAATATCGTAACCGATAATTCTTAATTCGTTAATGGTATTGGGTTTCAATGTTATATCAATGCGATTTACATCGCTGGCATTGCGTTCCACAACCAGGGATTCCCGGAATGCTTCACGGCCTTCAATCAGGCCTCTTTCTTCCCAAGAATCAAAGCGGGCAAGAATTTCGGCCTTAATACTTCCGGGGGTAACGATTTTTTGATTGCCTACATAACGAACGTCGTCCTTCCCAATTTTGGCCCCCGAGAATTTTTGCAAAGACAAAACCCCCAAGTCATAACGCAAATAAGAAAGCACCAAAAGAGTTCCCAAATCGAAATAACTTATATCGGGTATGTTATTAGAGTCGGTTTGATATGTGGTGGCCACAACATCTAAAACGAATTCATTGCTGGCAAAAGAAAGGGAACTGATACCGTTTCTTAAAAGCGTATTATTTTCAGCATCACTATAGGCCCGAACTACCCCGGCCGTGCTAATGCCTTTTAGTGGCGTTCGGGAAACTCCCGCTGCGGGATCGTTTGATTTGATACGGGCCAAGGCACCTACAGCGGCCCCGCTAAATCGGGTTTCGCTTGCATTCCCACGGGCCGGCAAAAGAACGATAAATTGGCTATTAAAAACATCGGCCTTTGTTTGCAAATTGGCAATAGTATCCCTAACCGTCACAAGACAATAACCGTCAATGCTTCTTCCCGGACTATTTCGGCCTTCTAATTCGGTTTTGATGAGGCCCAATGTATTATTGTCATTATAACAGGTACTCAGCAATATAAATTGCTGGTCGGGAACTTGTTCAAAAGGAAGTTTGGCCGGTTCCCCTGCCCCTGCGGTTTTTTCGGCAATCGTCACGGTTACACCGTCGGGCAAAGATTCGCCGTCTCCCAGGGAATGTTCCAGCACAATAGAATTAGTGAAATCACCTTTATTTTTGGCCGTTAATGTAACGACTCCTGCGGCAGCAGCGGCCGAAAATTGAATATCTTCATTGGCGTTAATCATGCTGGCAATATTTGTTGCGATCATGGCCACGGACTGATCTTCTTGAACAGCAACGACAACTCTTTCACCACCAATATAAAGGACAATACTTCCTGTTTGCACATCGGACACCGCAACGGTAATTGTCTCTTCCCTGGCCGTGAAGCTGCTATCGTCAACAACTAAAACGTGCAATTCCTGTTCTGAATTTTGGGCAAGAAAGGATTTGCAAAAATCAAAAGCGGCACTGCCACGACCAAATTTATAAACAGCATCATTAAGATTTAAAACTTCGGTTAATTTCCCGAATTCGGCCTTACCCGCTTCCCCTTTCGGGCCAATAAACAAAGTTCGGTAGGGTTGAAGGGCCGAACCCTGCACGGCAAACTGATTATTGATATTTAATGCTACGAGGGGAAATCTTTGATTGGCCGGAATAATGTTTGTCATTTTTTGCTATCCTTTTTATTGCGGGTTTCTTTAGGCCTTTTAGCAGACCAATTGGCAATTTTTTTCACTAATCCTAATGCCAAAAAATGTTCAATTTGGGCATCCGAGGAAAGCCAAAGTCCCCCCGACGGTAAAACTTGACCAATTGAATCGAGAAAAACCTTTGCCCCCTCTTTAGGGGCAATTAGGATTTGTTTTCCTTTCATGAGATAATTCTAAGGAAGAAAAGCGCAAAAGGCAAATGGTGAAAAATGTCCCTCTATGACGATTATCTCTTTCCCGATGTGGAAGTCAATATCTATGTTGGCGGTATGTTGTTTCACGTTAAAAGAGAAATTGACTTTGAAACCTATTTCGACGATCTAACAACTGCCTGGCAAGCTACGGCAACCGCTAGGGCGCAAGAAATTTCCGCAAAGATGAACGAAATCGTCAAGCGTCACGTTCGGCTTTTTAGTGGATTTCGAGACCCCGAGCGCATAATAAACTGGGTAAGATTTGAGGGGGGGATTTCGCAAGACGTGCCGGGAAAACTCAATGCAGGGGTATCTATTAATAGATACAGCAGGCAAGGGGGAATGCCCCTGGCCCATTTCCTTTTAGGAAGTCCTAACGTCGGCCAAAATCAAAACAAACCGCCTGTGGTCTCATTTTTTAAAGGGAAAAGAACAGTTTTAAAAAATACTTTTATTTTACATTCCCGCTTTAAATCGGGAATGAGTGAGGCCGAAATTTTCCGCTTTTACCGCAGGACAGACGATGGCCGTGTCCACAAAATGTCATATGTGAGTATCGACGGGCATTTAGTTGATATAGCCGCAGACTCTCAATTAAAACGAATAATGACACCTGAGTTTATATTAATGAGGGAGTATACCGTTTTGATTCTTGACGGCACAAAACTTCTATTGAGGGATTTGTTTAGTATGTTTTAAATGGCCTAAAACTCAATATCTTTGGCAATATCTTTGCTATCGACGTCCGCATCAATTCGCTTCAAATCGTCCAATGGATCAGGGGAAACCCCAACGGGAAGATCGTAAGTGACCAAATATCTCAACAAACAAAAATACAGAGGCCGTTGGCCATCCGGTTCTGTTCTAAAATCCAATGATTGAAAAACAGCGTCATTTAGTTCAAAATCACCGGAACCGCTTTTTTTTCTAATTTCCGGATCAGTCAAAAACTCATCTTGTTCCAGTCGAAAAGAAATTTCTGTAATCAAATCGTCAAATAAGATTTCGTTTTTATCGTAATCGGTGGCGAATGGCGCATAAACAACTTCAATTGTTACAGTAAAAACCTTTTGATATTGCCGGGGGGAAGTATCCCGCACGTTATTAGTCGTGCTAAGGGATTGAACCCGAACTTCGGCCTCATGGTCGTCAAATAAATCAATGGTCACCGGATAATTCAGGCGGGAAACAATGCCATCAATCCCTTCAACTTTGAGATCAGAATACAACTCTTTCAAATAAAGTTTGATTTTTTTGCGTGTTTCATCCCTCATTGACTGGCCCCACTTCGTGAACAACTAAATTCATGGCGTTATTATCCACATCTCGTTTCAATTCTTTAATTCTAAAAAGTCGATCTTTCCATTGAAGTTTTGTTCCTTGCTTGATTTCAACCCCTTCTAATGGCCAAGAAACCCAAAAAGTAGGTTCTTCACTAATCACTTGTTGTTGGCTAATTGCGTCCACAAATTGAAAACGGGATTTAAAAATTCCACAATATTCTAAAGTGAATTCCTCTTCCTCATCTTCAAAAAAAATGGGATCGCCATAGATTTTTTTTTGTGGCAAAAAAGAGGCCTGGGAAATGCGGTCGTTTATGGACATTCCCTAATTAGACCATGTCTCAATAGGTGTTGGGTAGAGCTACTTTCGGGATTTAATTCTTCCCCCAGGCGGGAAACATAACGATAAATATCAGTGGAAAAAACAGTTGGCGTTAGCGGAATATATCTTTTCCAGGTCGTCGTTTTCTTGACGTTATTCACGAT
>JGIcombinedJ30088_10002938_pt1 | contig 16067 bp, 10 predicted proteins | sample PinacodermPK_FD_30088 | JGI IMG/M metagenome (IMG submission 30088)
CTNGCACCCGACGGGTGAAGGTCCCGCCGGGCCGAGACGGGATTGTGGAAATGGCCGTAGTCCCTGGTCAGAAGCTTATATCCCGAACTCTGCTCGCCTAGTGCAAACCCCCGCATGAAAAATCGGGGCTAGGACGCGTTATTGCTAAGCGCAGTCGTTACGGTACCGCGGGTCCCATGGTTGGTGTGTGGGGCGGCGGTGGAATGTGGCGTCGCTGGCCGTCCAGAGCACGTCGCCCGCAACGCAGACCGACCACGTTCAAACTAGTAGAGGGGGGAGTGTGGCCTGTCGGGCTCGTCTCCCCTTACCCCGGCGAGGGCGAGGTCGACGGCGGCATGAAAGGCCGGCAGGTCAGACACCACGGACACCATGCGGAACCCTCGATCCAGGCGATCGGCGACCGTGGCGGGCGTGCAGTGGATGGCGGGAACCACCTCATGGCGCTCGCAGGCCTCGACGATCCGGTCGAGCATGGCCAGGTAGGGCGCGGCCGTGGTGCCTGGACGGTATCCCATCGAAATCGCCAGGTCGGAGGGTCCGACGTATGCGACATCGACTCCGGGGACCGACAGTATGTCGTCGAGCGCATCGATCGCCTCCAACGTTTCGATCATCGGCATGCAGGCCACCTCCGCATCGGCGCGCTCGTAGTAGTCGGACCCTTGTAGCAGCAGCGCCCGGTTGGCTCCTATGCTGCGCTGCCCCAGAGGTGGGAAGCGGCAGGCCGCCGCGGCGGCGGAGGCTTCCTCGGCCGAGTTGACCAGCGGGATGATGACCCCCATCGCGCCGGCGTCCAGAGCGGTCGAGATGTTGGAGGTCGAGTTCTCCGCCACCCGGATGAGCGGAGTCACACCTCCCAGGGTCAGAGACGGGAGAATGCGCACGGCGTCGGAGAAGCCGATCGGTCCATGCTGCAAATCGATGCATACGTAGTCGAGATCGGCAACCGCAAGGGCCTCAGCGATCAATTGGCTGGGGACCGAGAGCCAACCACCTATCGCGGGCTGGCCAGCCGCCCATCTGGCGCGGATCGGGTTGGGTCGCATGGCCTCAATGATGGCAGATCGGCGTACCGGACACACCTGCAAGAACCCAATACCAGGATTGGCTTGGCCCGATATTCGCGGACCCGGGAGTTCGCGGTCAGCCGTCGGGCCAGCAGGGGGTTTCTCAGCACCCTCCGAGGAGAAGGAAGTGTGGTCCCCGGCGGAGCCCGCAAGAACCGCTTTCAGCACCTTCCCACAGCGCGAGGATCACAGTACCCCGAGGTCCTGCAACTCTGCGAGCCCGGCGGATTCGAGGCCCAGCACTCCGCTCAGGACGGCCTCGGTGTCGGCCCCGAGCACCGGGGCCGCCCGGGGTGCGGTCCGGGGCACCGCCGAGAAGGACAGAGGCGTCCCCGGGACGGGGTAGCTTCCGATCCCCGGCTGTGAGACATCCGCCCACATCGGGTTGGACTCGGGGCTCACCCTCGGGTCCGCTGCCAGCAGTTCCGCGACTGTCCGGTAGGGACCCCAGCAGATACGGTGCCGGTCGAGGACCGTACCCACCTCTCCGGTGGTGTGGCTGGCGAACCAGCCTTCGAGGATCGCGGAGATCCTCTCGCGGGCCGCGAAGCGGGCCCCCTCGTCCGAGAGGTCCACCCCGAGTTCCTCCTCGAGCGCGGTCATGGCGGGTGCGGTAGCGGTCGCTTCCAGAAGCGACGACCAGTGACGCGGAGTGAGGGCCACCACCATGGCCCTTCCCCCGTCGGACGTGGCGAAGTCCTTGCCGAACGTTCCGTACACGTAGTTGCCGTACCGGCCGCGCTCCTCCCCGTTTATGACCACCTCCCCGACCTGGCCGAGGTGTCCCAGGGTCGCGAAAGCCGTATCCGCCAGCGACAGTTCGACCAGGCTCCCCTCTCCCGTGCGGGACCGGCGGCGCTCAGCCGCAAGTACGGCGGTGACTACATTGCCGCCGGCCACCACGTCCCAAGCGGGCAGTACATGGTTGACCGGATCCCCCTCCGAGCCAGTGATAGCGGGGTATCCGGCCGCGGCATTGACCGTGTAGTCGACAGCTATCGACCCGTCCGGGTTGCCTCGCAGCACCACCATGATCAGGTCCGGGCGGTCGCGGCGGAGATCCTCGTAGGGGAGCCAGCGGGGCGAGATGTTGGTGATCACCACCCCTGCGTCCTCGCCGGGAGCCGTGATCAGGGCGCGAACCAGGCGCCGGGCCACCCGTTGACGCAGATCCAGGGCTACGGAGCGCTTGCCCTTGTTCAGCCCGGCCCAGTAGATGCTGGCGCCGGATTCCGTGATCGGACGTCTCCGGAAGTCGAGCCCGCCTCCGAGCGGGTCCACCCGGATCACGTCCGCTCCGAGCTGCGCCAGCGTCATGCCGGCCAGCGGTACGGCAACGAAGGCGGAGAGTTCCACGATGCGCAGTCCGCCCAGAACACCCGGTGTGGCAACTGAGTCCATGCCGTCATCCTACGATTACGCGACACGATTCCCGAACCGTCGAGGAGGAACCCATGCCGGAAGTCATAGGAGAGGGCACTTTTGACCTGGCCGACTACGAGGCCGAGTTGGCAGCTGCCCCGAACAACCACCAAGTCGGAACCAAACTCGTATTCGAGAACGACCGGGTGGGTGTGTGGGAGGTGCGGCTCCGTCCCGGCGAACGGGCTGCCTTCCACATCCACGACCGGCCCTACTTCTGGACGGTGGTGGATGCGGGCACGGGTCGGCAACGCTCGGACGATGGCACGTACGTGATCCAGCGATACGAAGTGGGGGACACCAGCTTCGGGAACCACTCGCAGGAGCAGTTCATGATCCACGACATCGAGAACTACGGGGACACGGAGATCCGGTTCATCACTGTCGAGTTGTACGGCTGAGAGAGGGGTAGGAGGTGGTTTCCCGGCCGGACCGTCTCGCCCGGACGGCCATGGCAGGGCTCGCCTCGGCCGGAGCCGACCTGGTCTTCGGGGTTCCCGGAGGCGGTCCCAACATCGAGATGATCGAGAGCGGGGCCGGCGTCGGGATGGGTTTCGTGCTCACCCACGGCGAGGCGGCCGCGTGCATAGCGGCCGGTACGTACGGCAGGCTGGCAGGAGTTCCCGGGGTAGCGGTCGTGACACGGGGGCCGGGTCTGGCGTCCGCTGCCAACGGTGTCGCCCAGGCCACGCTCGACCGCTTCCCGCTGGTGCTCCTCAGCGACACGATCCCCGCCGCACACCGGGACCGGATCGGACACCAGAAGCTTGATCAGACACAGACCATGGCCCCGCTCACCAAGTGGTCCGGCAGGTTGGGATTCGACAACCCCACCGAAGCAGTCGGGAAGGCTGCCCGCATCGCCCTCGATCCGCCGGCCGGAGCTGTCCACCTTGACTTCGATCCCACCCATCCCGGCGACCAGCCCCCGCCGAACCTCCCGGTCCCGACTGTCGATGGGGAGGATCTCCTGAAGGCACGGCGGCTCGTGGCCGGTTCTCGGCGGCCGATCTTCCTGGTGGGCGCCGGGGCCGCGCCTATCGCCAAGGAGGTGAGGGCGGTGGTCGAGGAGGCGGGAATCCCGGCCCTGGTCACGTACCAGGCGAAAGGAGTGATTCCCGACGACTCGCCCAGTTACGGGGGCCTGTTCACCAACTCGGCGGCAGAGCGAAGGCTGGTGGACTCCGCCGACCTGATCGTGGCCGTGGAGCTAGACCCGGTCGAGCCGATGCCCGGTGCCTGGCCCTACCACTCTCCCGTGCTGGCCCTGAGCACCCATCCCATCATGGATTCCTACTATCCGGCGACGGTCGAGCTCAACGGGCGCATCGACTCCATCCTGGGGGACCTCGCGGAAGGATTGTCGTCGGCCTGGCCGCCCGGCGCCGGGCCGGAACAGAACACCCGGTTCCGCGAGGCGCTGGAGGCAGAGTCCCCCGGGTTCTCCCCGCTGGAACTGGTGGAAACCCTCATCGAGGCGGGTCCGGACGACCCGGTACTGACCGTCGACGCCGGGGCCCATTTCCTGGTCATCATGCCTCTCTGGCCGGTGCGTAGGCCTCTCGATCTGTTGATCTCCAACGGGCTGGCCACCATGGGATTCGCACTGCCGGCGGCGATCGGCGCTGCGCTGGCCAGGCCTGACCGTCCGGTCATGTGCCTGGTCGGAGATGGGGGGCTGGGTATGACGATGGCCGAGCTGGAAACCGTGGCCCGGCTGGACCTCGATGTCACGGTGGTGGTCTTCAACGACTCGACCCTGAGCCTCATAGACGTCAAGCGGGATCCCTCGAGCCCGCTGGGTCCGGGGCTGGTTCGGTACGGACCTACCGACTTCGCAATGGCGGCCCGGTCGATGGGGCTTCCCGGCCATGTGGCAACCCGGCCCCGCCACGTTCGGGAAGCTCTGGCCGCGGGCTCCGGACCTCGCCTGATCGATGCCCGCATCAACCCGGAGACCTACGCACATGTCATCAGGGAGACGCGGGGTTGAGACCGACGCGGGTTGGAAGCCTGCTCTGGACCGCCATCGCCGCCTCTGGCTGCGTCCTTTCTCCGGTCCTCAGGCCAAAGAAGCCGTAGTCGCCCTCCTGGTATCTCCAATCGGGATCGGAAGCATTACGATCAGGCGGTCCACCAAGCGAGGGAGAGAGGACCAATGGGAATCAAGCTCTACGAGTTCCTGGACGTCTCGGCCGGACTCCAGGCAGGCCAGTTCGGCATCGGAGGCCGCAAGGAGTTGGCAAGCCTGAACGATCTGAACCCGATCTACAAGAGGCTGCTCGACGAGCCGGTGACGGCGGTTATGGGCGTGATAGCGGGGGACGGGAGGCCGAGCCTGACTGCCATGTGGTTCGACTACGAGGACGACAAGGTGTTGGTCAACGTAGCCGCCCAACGCAAGAAGACCGCGTGGATCAGGGCCAATCCCCAGGTTTCCCTGATCCTGATGAATCCGGAGAATCCTTACCACTGGGTGTCCATGAAGGTAACGGCCGAGCGGGAGATCTCCGAGGATGATCCGGATGAAGGCGCCCGGGTAACCGCACAGTTGGACGGTATCTGGACCAAGTACACAGGCGCCGAGCCGCCTTACGGCCTCCGAGACCCGTCGATCGACGAGCGCCGGGTCCTGTTCGAATGCCGGGTCGACAAGGTCTCCACCTTCGGCCAGCCCTGAACAAGCCCGCCGGCAAGGCGGACGGTTCCCCGCCGTGACCGTTCCATGAGCGGCATGCCCCGGGTTGCCATCGTGGGCGGGTCGATCGGCGGCCTCACCGCGGCGCTCGTGTTGCGCGACGTCGGATGTGAGGTCGACGTCTACGAACGTTCCACCGCCGAATTGGAGGCACGCGGGGCTGGCATCGTGTCCCATCCGGTCACGGTCCGGTACTTCGAGGAGAACCGTCCTCTCGATGTGGACAGGGTGATGGTCCGCCTGCCCTGGCTCAGGTTTCTCGAACGGGACGGCGGGACCCTTTACGAGGAGCAGAGGAACTACCGGTTCACTTCTTGGAACACCCTCTACCGGAACCTGCTGGCGCACTTCGATACCGACCGCTACCACCTCGGTTACGAGATGGTGGGACTCGATCAGGACGCCGACCAGGCCACGGTCCACTTCGCTGATGGAGGGGCGATCTCGGCTGACCTGGTGGTGTGTGCCGATGGGGTCTCGTCTCGGACGAGGGCGATCCTGCAACCCCACATCGAGCCCCGTTACGCGGGCTACGTGGCTTGGCGCGGCACGATACCGGAGTCGGGATTGTCGGGCCCCACGGCCGAACGGCTGGGCGATGCCATCACCTACCACCTGACCGACGAGGGCCACATCCTCATGTACCCGATCCCCGGCCTGCATGACGAACTGGAACCGGGCAGCCGGATACAGGGCTTCGTCTGGTACCACAACTACGCGGAGGGCACGGAACTGGACGATCTCCTCACCGACCGGACCGGGCTACGGCGCGAGTCCTCGGTCCCTCCCGGTCTGATGCGGGACGAGTACGTTGCATGGACGAAGCAGTACGCCGCCGAGCGATTCCCCGCTGTGGTAACCGAGGCGGTCACCAGGATCGCCAACCCGTTCGTCCAGGTGATCTTCGACGTTGCGGTGGACCGCATGGCCTTCGGGCGGATCTGCCTGATAGGAGATGGAGCGATGGCCGTGCGTCCGCACGCCGGCGCCGGAACAGCCAAGGCCTGCGCGGACGCGTGGTCGTTGGGCGACGCGCTGACGGAGACCGATGGGGACGTACTCGACGCTCTGGCAGCCTGGGAGCCGCGCCAGCGGGAACTCGGCTACGCGCTGCTGGAGCGGGCGCGCTGGATAGGGGACGGTAGCCAGTTCCGCCACGACTGGGTGCCCGGCGATCCCCGACTGCGTTTCGGTCTCTACGAAGCGGGGGATGCGGTGTTTCCCGAATGAGTAGGCCTCGCCGCAGCGGTCGCCGCCGCGGCGAGATCCGCGAACTTGCGAAAGCTGGGGGCCCAACCCCCGCCTCCACCACTCCAAGCCGGGATCCGGTCCGGGGCGCGTCGCCTCAAGGCTGCCCGTTACCGGAGGATGATCACCGTGTCCGGACCGGTGGTGATGTTTGTGGTTCGGCAGTCTCCGATATGCACCGAAGGAGAGACCTCCACAACCCCCTTGCGAACGTTGACGGCTGATCTCCGGGCTGCGGTGCTCATACCCCGCCGGGGCCCGCACGCCATGCAGAGCGAGGAGGCTGCCCGCGGTCTCGAGTTGTGGGCGGAACTCGACGGAGTTGACCTCTTGCGGGTGGACGATCCGTCACCCCACTCGGTGACGGAGATCTACCACGGTTGGTTGCGCGACGGCGGTAGCCATGTGGTGCTCGGCTCGTACGGGAGCGGCCTCGTCCGCCGCGCTCTGCCTGCTGTTGGCAGGACCGGGAAGGTGCTGTGGAACCACGGGGGGTCGGCGGACGACCTCGTCCGGCCAGGAGTGGTTCAAGTGGTCGCACCGGCTTCCACGTACCTGGTGGAGGCGGTTCGGCAGTGTGCTCGGTTGGGGCTCGGTCGCCTCAAGATCGTCTGCGGCAAGGGGCCCTTCGCTGCTCTGGTGGCCAAGGGCGCCCGCGACGAAGCACGACGCCTGGGTATCAGTCCGGAGCTTGTCATCGGAGGCGACCGCCTGGCCGGCGTCGATCCAGCGGTCGGGATCCTGATCACGGCGGGGTTCCGGGAGGATGTATCGCTCGTCGCTCGCATCAGGACCGGTGAGTCCCAACCCCCGCTCCTCGGCTGCGTCGCTGCCGGAGTGCCTCAGTTCGGCGCGCGGCTGGGGCCGTACGCGGACGGCGTCATCGGTCCCACCCAGTGGACACCGAGCCCCGGAACGCCTGGCGTCGGACCTTCAGGCACCGGCTTCGAGCGGCTGTACGAAGAGGCCTTCGGGACAAAGCCCGGCTACGTGGCGGCGCAGGCAGCGGCCGCCGGATTCCTGGCCGCCCACGCACACCGTTCCGGCATGGACCGTGACGATGTCCTCGCCTGGCGGACTTCCACCCTGCTGGGCGACTTCGCTCTAGAGGACGACTGGCGCCAGGTCGGGTACTCCGTCTCGACCATCCGGTGGCGCGACGGCCGGATGGAGTTGATCCCCAGCCATCCCGGTCCGTCCGGATAGAGGCCGAGTTCGCGCAGACGACCGGAGTTGGCGCTAAATAGTTCCGTGCAGCTAGCCCGTGTTCGGGGTCGATCTAAGAATACAGCCCATTGTAAAGATACTGTGCCGTCCTTAGACATTGCCATTCCTGATTGAATGGGATCATCGGCTGTGGAGGTCTCCTCCAACGCTGGAAGAGCTACCAGTGGACCACCGTCATCGAACCTCACACCATAACGCACAACATTTGAATAAATGGTAGAACCGATGACTTCGGGGTCTTGCAATCTATAAGACTAAAGGGTTACCCTGCGCTTTCGTCCTCTCCGCGGCGGTGGTTGGAGATTCGAGGGATGGACTTTCAGGTCTTGCAGGCTCAGTCGTTCTGGGATTGCGTCGACTCGCTGCGCCGAGACGACAGGTACAAGGCCGCCTTGGTAGACACCCTCAGCGAGCTACGCAGCAAGCCGTTCCGGAATCCAAAGCTGCAGACGCATGACGTCGGAACTGCGCGCAACGGAAAGAAACTCTTTGCTTCCGATGTGGGGGGAAGGCGTAGTGATCGTCGGATCGTCTGGCAACTGTTCAACAGGACGATCGTTCTTCTCCTGTACGGCTCCCACAAGATCTATGACCGTGCCGGGCGAATCTCCATCGATTTCGACCCGGCCACCCAGCAGTACACCGTGTACGAGCGGGCTCCCGATTCGGGTATCAGGCAGCTATATGCGAGGCAACGCAACAGGATCGGGAAGCTGTTCATGGCTTGGACCGATCAAGAACTGCAATCGAGTGGGTTGCCCGAGCGTGTTGTTTCCCATCTTCGACGGATCGACTCGGACGAAGAGTTCCTTGCTCTCGAGAAACAACTCGGTCCCTACTTCGAAACCGCCTTCGAGATGCTCGCGTCAGGGCATCCACTGATTCAGCCGGTAGGCGGTCCCGACGAGTCCGGTCTCGTCGAAGCGGAAGAACCTCCAGTCACCGAGGAGGATCGTGAAGTCGAGCGCCGCCTCGCCGATGATGGGAAGCGGATCTGGTTCACGCGTGTCGAGCCGGAGTTCCTAGCCGAAGTCATGGGTCGGCCAATAGAGGATTGGATGATCTTCCTACATCCCGACCAGAAACTGGCTATAGGTAGGCACTACTCAGGGCCGGCAAGGGTCCGAGGCTCGGCCGGAACTGGTAAGACGGTGGTGGGCCTGCATAGGGCTGCGTGGCTTGCCAAGCGGAATCTAACGCTCAAACAAGAGCGGAAGGCGCGACTGATCCTGTCTGACGAGATTATAAAGCCCGTACTGTTCACCACGTTCATCAGCACACTGCCCCCGGTCTTCGAAGCCCTGTATCTACGGCTGCCGTCGGCGCTGGCCGGTGAGGTGGAGTTCATCAATGTCGATCGCCTCGCCCGCAAGGTATGCCAAGCGGCAGGCGAACGGTTGGTCGTCAACAGGAAACTGGTGGATGCAGCATTCAGGGCAGCCCTCATGAGGATCGTCGCTCCCGGCTCGCCTTTGGCCCGCAGCGGATTTACCGAGCGATACGTGCGCGAAGAGATAACCGTGGTCATCAAGGGCCGAGCCATCGCCTCGCTCGACGAGTACGTCCGCATCGCTCGGGTTGGTAGGCGGGTACCGATGGGGCGGAGTCTGAGAACCCAGGTGTGGGATCTCCGGGAGGCTTGGGATGAGGAGTTGGCTGGCCGTCTCGTGGTCGACTTCCCCGATGTCGTCCTGCGTGCGCTCCACCATGCGCGCCGTCTCGACGAGCCCCTATATTCGGCTGTCATCGTTGATGAAGCCCAAGACATCACGATGGCTGGCCTCCTGTTTCTGAGGGCGCTCGTCAACGCTCCTCTATCGGATAAGGACCGGCCCAACGGGATGCTCGTTCTCGGCGACGGGGCCCAGCGTATCTATCCCGGCGGATACACTCTCCGCCAGGCCGGCATCGAGGTACGCGGCCGAACAACGGTCCTGTCCGTCAACTACCGCAACACCGATGAGATCCTCAACGCGGCAATGGCGGTGGCCGGCGACAGCCAGATCCATGACCTCGGTGAAGACTTCCTGCGAGGTGATCAGCGGGCGGACACTTCCAGGCGCGGGCCACGGCCGTTGTTGGTCAAGGCATCCGGATTCGATGCGCAACTCGATGAGATCGTCCGCAGGATCGGCGAGATCACCAATGCCGACAAGGACATCGGACCCGGCGACATGGCGGTTCTCGTGCCGATGAACCATCAGGTGAAGAAGGTCTGCGATCGTATCGGACGAACGCGCTTCGGCGCACAGCGACTTTAAAAGTACAACGGAAGACCGAACGACAAGATCAAGGTAGGCACGTTCCACCGCGGCAAGGGCCTCGAGTTCAAGGTGGTGTTCCTCCCGGACCTCACCAAGGGCCGCTTCCCGCGGAAGCCGAGGCGAAACCAGACTGTCGAAGAGGCCGCCGAGGAGCGCGAATTGCAGGTATCACAGCTCTTCGTGGCGATGACGAGAGCCAGGGACATCTTGGTTCTGCTCTACAACGACCTGCCGAGCGAAGCGCTGGTCTACGTGGTCGACCGCTTCGAGCGACAGGAGCCGATGAAGGCTCAAGAGCAGTTCTGGCCGGACGGATCAGGTTCCTTCTGATGGATGTCTTCGAGCTGCGCAAGGGACTCATCGACACCTACCGTGACTACGCCACCAGCTTCATGCGCATTCGCGACGACCGCATCCGGAACTGTGTAGACGATGCGCTCGATTCAGGGAGGCTCTGGCCCCATCCAAGAGTCGGTCTCAACCCTGCATTCGAGTCGGGAGGAACCATCGAGGATCTGGTGTCGGAAGGGCTCCTGCATCCGGGTACCACGTCGATATTCCGCCTCGGCAAGTCCTCCACCGACGCCCTGGGTAGACCATTGCCTCTTTACCGGCACCAGGCGGAAGCGATCAGGGTCGCCGCCAACGACCGCAACTACGTGCTCACAACGGGAACCGGATCCGGCAAGAGTCTCGCCTACATAATTCCGATAGTCGACCATGTGCTCAGAAGCGGCTCGGGTAGGGGCGTGAAAGCTGTCGTTGTCTACCCGATGAACGCGTTGGCCAACAGCCAGATGGAAGAACTCGCGAAGTTCCTCGATTATGGGCCATGGATCGACCGTCCCGTCACCTTCGAGCGGTACACGGGCCAGGATGACGACGAGACAAGGGAGCGGATCCAGAGTCATCCGCCCGACATCCTGCTCACCAACTACGTGATGCTCGAACTGATTCTCACCCGCTACCGGGACCGGCGTCTAGTTCAGGGACTGGGCTCGCTGCGCTTCCTGGTTCTCGACGAACTGCACAGTTACCGGGGCCGGCAGGGCGCCGACGTGGCGTTGCTGGTCCGGCGGCTGCGCGAGGCGTCGGCGTCCGGAGCGCTGCGTTGTGTGGGAACCTCCGCCACCCTGTCCACCGAAGGCGGGTACGAGGAGCGTCAGGAACGTCTGGCGGTGGTGGGTTCACGCCTGTTCGGCGCCGAGGTGCGTCCTGAAGACGTCATCGGCGAGACGCTGCAGCGGGTCACCACCGAGGGCGATGCTGCTGATCCGGGATACGTAGCGGCACTGACACGGGTAGTGGCCCAGGGTCGCCCTCCTCATACATTTGAGGCCTTCACCACCGATCCGTTGTCGAGTTGGATCGAGACGACATTCGGAGTCCGGTACGAGCATGACCGCCTCGTGCGGGCAACGCCGCTTGCTATCGAAGGTACCGGTGGTGCCGCCGCTCGGCTTGCTGGGATCACCGGGGTCAGCGAGTCCGTCTGTGAGGGCGTTCTCCGTTCCCATCTTCTCGCCGGCCATGCTGTGGAGAATCCTCACACGGGTCTTGCCACCTTTGCTTTCCGGCTCCACCAGTTCATCAGCCGGGGCGACACCGTGTACGCGTCACCCGAGGCCTCCACCGACCGTCACGTCACATTGGCGGGCCAGCGATTCGTTCCCGGCGACCGCAGCAAGTCGCTTCTGCCTCTGGCTTTCTGCCGGGCCTGCGGGCAGGACTACTACGTAGTACATAGGCAGCGACCTCATGGTGGCGGCACAACGCGTTCGTATGCTCATTCCACGCCTCGAGATCTGGGCGACACGAACGATGACGACGCCTCGCCCGGGTTCCTGTACCTGAACGATCACCTCCCGTGGCCGGACGACACCGATGAGTCATACGAGCGCCTGCCACAGGACTGGTTCGATTCAGACGGTCGGTTGCGTTCCCATCGACGGGGTGATGTGCCGAGACGGGTGGAGGTCTACCCCGACGGTTCGCTCGACAGGTCCGACGGTGCCGAGCCGGAGTCGGTGACCGGATGGTGGACGCCGACGCCATTCCGGTTCTGCCTGGCCTGCGGCGTTTCGTATGCCGGTCGGGTCGGGCGTGACTTCAACCGGCTTACAACGCTCGGATCCGAGGGCCGCTCGACGGCGACCACGATCATGTCGCTCGCCGCGGTCCGGCATCTGCGGGAGGACACCCGCCTTCCTGCAACTGCTCGCAAGCTGCTGTCGTTCACCGACAACCGCCAGGACGCCTCGTTGCAGGCCGGGCATTTCAACGACTTCGTCCAGGTTACCCTGCTGCGCTCGGCTCTTTGGCAAGCCGTAGCAGCCAGTCCTCAGGGGCTCAGGCACGACGATCTTCCGCAGAAGGTGTTCGAGGTGCTTTCTCTGCCTCGCAGTTCTTATGCGCTCGATCCCGATCTGCGCGGGCTGGCCCGGACGGACACCGACCGGGCCCTCCGCGACGTATTGGCCTACCGCCTGTATCGCGATCTCCGACGCGGGTGGCGACTCACCCAACCCAACCTGGAGCAGGCCGGCCTACTCGTCATCGAGTACGAGTCACTGGGAGACCTCGCAGCCGACGAGACGATGTGGTCCGACTGTCATCCGGCCCTTGCCGGCTGCGATCCCGGACGGCGCGAGTTCGTGCTGACGGTGCTTCTCGACTGGATCCGTCGCGAGCTCGCACTGAAGGTGAACGTCCTCGACAGCCAGCAACAGGAGGGTCTCAAACGGCGAGCCGAGCAGCGTCTCGAGGGTTCGTGGTCGGTGGCGGATGAGCTTCGTCTGGAATATGCCACGGAAGTACTCACCCGCCCGAGCTCCCACCGCGACAGCCGGGAGTGGCGTTACGTCTCGGCCCGGGGTGGCTTTGGACAGTTCCTCCGACGAAGGAACGCGCTGGGCGGCGTGGTCGCCGGGCGAAGGATCAACCTGGAGACCACCACCGAACTCATCAAGCAGACGTTCGAACGCTTGCGCCGTTACGGGCTGCTCTTGCAGGTCGGCGGTGACACGGAGGGCCAGGAACGGTGGCAGATACCAGCGGCCGCTCTCATCTGGAAGGCGGGGGACGGCGCCCATCCATACCAGGACCACATCCGCATGCCCAACGCCCCAGAGGACCTGCCGACCAACCGGTATTTCGTCGACCTCTACCGCACGGTCGGCACGACGCTGGCCGATATCGAGGCACGGGAACACACCGCCCAGGTGTCCTACGACGAGCGGCTCGAGCGGGAGGAACGCTTCCGGAGCGCCGATCTACCCGTGCTCTACTGCTCCCCGACGATGGAACTTGGAGTCGACATCTCTGAGTTGAACGTCGTCAACATGCGGAACGTACCGCCTACGCCGGCCAACTACGCACAACGGTCGGGCCGGGCGGGACGGAGTGGGCAGCCCGCGCTCGTGTTCACGTACTGCGCGGCCGGATCCAGCCACGACCAGCACTTCTTCCGCGAACCGGAGCGGATGATCTCGGGCCAGGTGGAGGCCCCGCGGGTGGACCTGACCAACGAGGACCTCCTACGCGCCCACGTCCATTCCGTGTGGCTGGCAGTAAGCGGGCTGGACCTTGGCCAGTCGATGGGCGACATCCTCGACCTAGCCGACGGTGTCACCCGACCCGAGTTGACGACACAGGTTCAGGACCACCTGCAGGATCCCCACTCCAGAGCCAGGGCCCACGAACGTGCCCAGGTCGTACTCGACGACCTGGCGCCGGAACTCCGGGAGGCGTCGTGGTGGTCGGACACCTGGCTCGACGCCGTGCTGAACGCCCTACCACGGCGCTTCGAGGATGCACTGGAGCGGTGGCGCTCCCTGTACTCCGCCGCCCTCACGCAGGCTCGCGAGCAGAACCGCATCGCGATGTCGGCCACCCGCTCGGCCCGAGACCGCCGCCAAGCCCGCCGCCTGCGTGCGGAGGCCGAGAACCAACTCGATATTCTTCGGGCCACGTCGGATCACCGTGGCCAGTCGGACTTCTACACCTACCGATACTTCGGGTCCGAGGGTTTCCTGCCCGGCTATTCCTTCCCGCGCCTTCCACTGTCTGCCTTCATTCCCGGTCGCCGGGGCCGCTACGACCAGCCGGAGTACCTGCAACGTCCCAGGTTCCTTGCGATCAGCGAGTTCGGTCCCCAGACGTTCATCTATCACGAAGGTGCCCGCTACCGCATCAACCGGGTGATCCTATCGAGGGAAACGGAAGCGGCCGGGCCTCTCCAGACAGACGACAACCGCCTCGTCACCGAAAGCGTCAAGCGCTGCGACCTTTGCGGCTACATGCACAAAGTGGATACCCCACCCGGGCCGGACGTATGCAGGCACTGCTCCGCCGGGCTGGGCGGGGCCTGGACGAACCTGTTGCGGATGCGAAACGTGTCCACCGTAAGGCGCGACCGCATCACCTCGGACGAAGAGGAACGCCGCCGGATGGGCTACGAGGTGATCTCCGGTGTGCGCTTTGCTCACCGGTCCGGACGCCCGTCGGTAGCGAGGACCGATGTTCTGGCCGCACCGGAGGGGCCGGGTGACAATGGCCGACCACTCCTACACCTGTCCTACGGAGACACGGCCACCATCTGGCGGGTCAACCTTGGCTGGAGACGCCGCCAGGTTAGGGAGCAGCGCGGTTTCATCCTCGATGTCGAGCGGGGCTACTGGGGCCAACGCCACGACTCCGACGACCCGGACGACCCCATGTCGCCTCGCACCCAGCGTGTCGTTCCCTACGTGACCGACACGCGGAACGCGCTGCTCATCCAGCCGGCCGAGCCCCTGGACATCGAAACCATGGCGTCTTTGGAGGCGGCGCTGAAGGCTGCGTTCGAGGTCGTGTTCCAACTGGAGTCCAGCGAACTGGCCACCGAGCCGCTGCCGTCCCGGACAGACCGGCGCCTGTTGCTCCTCTACGAGTCGGCAGAAGGTGGTGCCGGAGTGCTGCGTCGCCTCATCGACGAACCGCCCACTTGGAGGCGCGTAGCACGCGAGGCCCTGCGTCGTTGCCATCACGATCCCGACACCGGAGCTCAGATCACCGGTGACCGGACCGAGCCTTGTGAAGCCGCCTGTTATGACTGCCTGCTCACCTACCGCAACCAGCTCGACCACGGATTGCTGGACCGCGCCACTGCTGTCCCCGTGCTGACACAGTTGCTGGATGCCGAACTCAGCCGTCCACAGGACACGGACCGATTGCAGGTCGAATCGACCCTCGAAGCAGCGTTTCTCGCCCGGCTGGAGGAAGGTGGCTACCGCTTGCCCGACCGTTTCCAGGTGTACTTCTCCGACGCCGGTACCCGCCCCGACTTTATATACGATGAGGCTTGCGCCGTCGTGTACATAGACGGTCCCCACCACGACTACCCCGAACGTGCCGCTCGTGACCGGGACGCGGACCGGGCGATGTTGGAACTCGGTTACCGGGTGATCCGTCTGGGTCACGGGGACGATTGGGACCGCATCATAAGCGAGCACCGGTCGGTGTTCGGTCCCGGCTCAGCGGGGGACGCTGTGTCGTGAGCTTCGCAACCGGATCCCTGGTCAAGGCAAGGGGACGTGACTGGGTAGTGCTGCCCGACTCCGACGAAGAGTTGGTCATGGTTCGTCCCCTCGGCGGCTCCGACGAGGAGATCACTGGCATCCTTACCGCTCTTGAGGAGATAGCGCCGGCGAGTTTCGATCCGCCCAACCCCTCGATTCACTTGGGCGACGCTCTTTCAGCAGGGCTTCTCCGTGATGCGCTACGTCTCGGTTTCCGGTCGAGTGCCGGACCGTTCCGCTCGGTCGGGCGGATCGCCGTCCAGCCGAGGCCCTACCAGTTGGTTCCTCTACTGATGGCGCTGCGGCTCGATCCGGTTCGCCTGCTCATAGCCGACGATGTGGGGGTGGGGAAGACGATCGAAGCCTCCCTAATCGCCAGGGAGTTGCTTGAGTGCGGCGACGCCCGCAAGTTGGCTGTGCTGTGCCCGCCCCATCTCGCCGAGCAATGGCAACTCGAACTCGAATCCAAGTTCCACATCGAAGCCGAGTTGGTGCTGTCCTCCACGGCGGCGCGGCTGGAGCGAAACCTGGCGGTGGGCCAATCGCTGTTCGACGTGTACGACCACTTCGTAGTTTCCCTGGA
>JGIcombinedJ30088_10002940_pt1 | contig 16056 bp, 11 predicted proteins | sample PinacodermPK_FD_30088 | JGI IMG/M metagenome (IMG submission 30088)
AGGATGCACTGCGGGGAGCGTCAGTCTCCCAGGCCGATCATCTTCATCCGGCCGAGGCCGAGGCCGCGGCCGCCTGGGCGAGACGCAGGTCCTTCAGCATCATGGTGGCGGGATGGGAGTTGACGCGTAGTCGCGGTTGGACGGTGCGTTCGGCCCCGGCACCGGGCAGTAGGACAAGCAGGGAGCAATAAGGGAAACGTTCTCATTTGCCGTCCGCTTTGGCTGCAACCGCTCGTGCTGGCGCCGGGTGACACGAAAACGGTAGCGGCCGCTCTATGCGGACATCCCGGCTCGGCCCTTGTCCGAGCTGCGCCTCTGCCTGGTCGCGCCGTCCGACCGTTTGCCGACCGTGGCAGGGCAGGCCATGGCCGACCACCTCCAGAAGGCGCTCGCATCGTTCGGCGCCGACCTCGATCAAGGGGACGAATCATGACCGGGACCCTGGAGGTCGGGCGTCTTCTCGCGTCGCCAGGCCATCTCCCTGCCGTACGCGACGTTCGGCTGAGGTTTAGAGAGGACCGCATCGTCGGGATCGAGGAAACCGGGCGCCCGTGCCGCGACGGACGCATTGCGCTTCCTGCCATGGTCAATGCCCACGACCATGGCTATGGCGTGAGCCCGCCTGCGCTCGGCGGCGCCGACGATGCGCTGGAATGCTGGATCGCGTCTTTCTCCAGGGCGACGATCGAACCCCGGCTGGAGGCTGCCGTCGCGTTCGGCCGCATGGCGCTTGCCGGCATCGGGGCGACCGTCCACTGTCACAACTCGCTGGTCGCGGATCGCCTGGAGGACGAAGCAGCCGGGGTCGCGCGCGCCGCAGCCGATGTCGGCATACGGGTTGCGTTCTCGTGCCCCGTTCGGGACCGCAATCCGTGGGTATATGGAGACCAGAACGCACTCCTGCCCTATCTGCCCCCGGCCGATCGCTCCGGACTGGAAGCGGGTATTGGCGATGCCGGGCCGGCGCTTCATCTCGTCGAGCAGGTCGAAGCCGTCGCCACGGCCCACGAGAGCGACCTGTTCCAGGTCCAGTACGGCCCGATCGGGCCGCAATGGTGCCACGACATTACCCTTGAGCGCATCGCGGAGGCGTCCGCGGCGAACGACCGCCGCGTCCACATGCACCTGCTGGAGTCGCGGCGCCAGCGCGAGTGGCTGGACGCGACCTATCCGCAGGGCATCCTCCGCTTCCTCGACGATATCGGCCTGCTGTCGCCCCGGCTGACCCTGGCCCACGGGGTGCATCTCACCGACGCCGAGTGCGCGCTTCTGGCCGAGCGCGGCGTCACTGTGGCGGTCAACACCTCCAGCAACCTGAGAATGCGCTCCGGCGTGGCGCCGGTCGCGCGGTTCATGCAGCAGGGGCTGCGTTTCGGCTTCGGCCTCGACGGCTGCGCGCATGACGACGACCAGGACTATTTCCGGGACCTGCGCCTCGCCTGGCGATTGCACAACGGTACCGGTCTGGAGCAGGCGCTCCCGCCCGCCCGGCTGTTCGACGCGGCCTGCCGCGACGGCTTCCGCTGCATCGACGGCAGCGGCGACTACGGCGAGGTCAAGTGCGGCGCTCGGGCGGACCTTGTCGTGTTGGACTATGCCGGCATGCGCGACGACTTCCTGATTTCGGACGAAGACGAGCTCGATGTGGTTCTGACACGCGCGACCTCCCGCCATGTACGCGGCCTTCTGATCGCGGGGCAGGAGGTGGTCAGCGATGGCGCCCTGACCGGCCTCGACCTGGCGGGTATGGAACAGGAGCTGATGGAGCGCGTCCGGCAAACCGCCACCGCAGACACCGGGCAATCGTTCCGCAATCGACAACGCCGGGATGCCGTGCGCGCCTACTACGCCGGAGGACAACATCTCTGAGTCGTTGCCGCGTGCGAGTTCAAGCATCGGTATGAACTGCTTCCCGGAGTCTGCTCAGCCACCGGGCGCAAGTCGCAGCCAGGCAAGATCAGGCCTCAGCGTGACTTGGGCCGCCCCGGCCACAGCCCTGAATTTGCGTTTATGCCGCTTACGCCAGAATCGGCGATCCGGGCCGGCGCCGCCGGCGCAACCCGGCGGAAATCCTCGATTCTTCGGTCCTATTGCCGGAATCAGCCCATCCGCCCGTCATCGTTCCGCAAGCGGTTGCAATCAAACTCCAGGCCGCGCTTGCCCTTTCGTGGCCCGATCGACCAGGCTCATCGTTTCGCGATGCCCGGACCTGTACATTCCATGCCTGCCGCTGTGCCTCACCGTTATCGCTTGCCCTTCCGTCGATGACCGCACTCCGGCATCCCTCACCCGATGAGCCGCGTTCAGCGCTTCGCATGCCGCGATCCGCTCCTGTGGCTGGCAAGCGAGCCGCTCCGCCGCCGCCCCATGTTCTCCATGCCGAAACACGCCCGCGCTTCGTCGAACCCGATCGGATCGAGCGGCCCGCCGTACCAGTTCAGCATTGCCAGCTGCTCCTCGTGAGCCGGGTCGAGGATCGCTTCCAGAAAGTCCATGAAGCCGTCCGGCCCGCCTACATCCTCCGGCGGACAGCGTCGGGCCCCGTCCACAAAGGCCGGATACACGATTTTCGGATCGCCGTCGCGAACCTCCTCGACGATCAGGTCGTGGCGCCAGTTGTCGCCGTAGTCGTAGACACAGACGAACCGCTCGGCGCCGCGCCCGATCGCGGTACCCAGCCGCAGCCCCCTCGCCTTGTAGATCACCGGCTCATCGTCGAATTCGCGAAACGACGGAACGCCGTAACTCCGGCCGTCGATCTCGAACTCCCACAGATGCGAGAAGGTCCAGCCCATGGTCATCTGGATTGCCTCGTGTAAGGCTTCCAGCGTCGCCGACAGCGGCATGTCGATCCGCCGCCAAATCTTCGGTTCGAGTTCCCGAAGCTCGATGCGCAGCCGCGCGACTCGTTCGCTCACCACCCTGTTCCGTCGGCCTGACCCTTCATACCCTTCTCGCCCGCCTCGTCGTCAAGACCCCAAACCGGCCGCCCGACATCATTCAGTGGTCCCTCTGGCGACGAAAACACCAAGCCTCTGCCGCCGTCTCCCACTATAAACGTCGAAAAAACTCGCAACTGTAGTACTGGATCTGCGGGATTGAATAGACATGCGACTGGACCAACCAGCGGTTTGACCAAATCCGCTTATGGCGCCTTTCAAACTGCCATTAGCCGGTCTGGCGACCAGCATTGTTTCGCTAAGGCGATGTAGAGTGCCTGGCGGTCGTCCAGGTCCGCCTTCTTGAATGCCTCCTTCGCGGTGAAAGACAGACCCGTCGCCTCCCTAAACCTCCGGAACCCCGGCTTGTTCTCGTAGGCGATGGGGTGTAGCGATTGGGCTAGCAGGTTCTGCTTGGCGTAGTGATTGACCTTCTGCTCGAAAGTCATGTCGCTGTAGCTGGCATTATCCGGCCCCGGCAGCAGCACAAGGCCACCGATGCGGTTTCGATAGGCTGCAAAGTCTGCCGGGTGGCCAAACTCATCTTCAAATCGCTCGGGGTGAGCAGCCCAGATGTGTTCGATCTGGTATCCGCCCTTCGTCGCCGACCGCTTCGCATATTCCGGGTAGCGCGACGCTTCACCCGAATGGACTTCAGCGAATTCTGTCAAACGAGCCAGCAGGCGATGCACCTGCGGACCGTTAGTGCCATGCAGACGGAAAGCTTCCTCGGTCTCGAAATCAATGTATTCATCTCGATCCGCCCCATCGGGCGATAGGCGACGGATCAGGTCGGCTCTGAGAGCCTCCAGGTCCAACCTCCGAATCGCCTTCATAATGAGAAAGGCCCTGTACTGCATCGTGGAGTGGTCGATCACTTTGAAGTTCCACATCCGCCGGGCCAGCATGATTTCGACGAACAACGCGACCAGCCGCATCTTGCGGGTCACCGTATCGTCGTCGTCATCCCCCCGAAGCGGGGCCAGCATCAATGGGTATTGCAGGGTGAAACTGTTCTGCGCGTTGAAGAATACCGACGTGAACCCGTCGGTGTAGTTCTCGGCAGCACGACGGGCACGCGTGTAAGCCCGGGCGTAGAAGCGGAAATCATCGGTGACGAATGAGGTGAACTCGGCGCTTGAAGTTAGCCCGACCCGGGACCGGTTCTCCCGCACCCAGCGGTGGAATTCAGTGCCTAGCTTGTCGAAGTCCTCGGGTTTGGCTCCCGCCTTACGCTCTCTGATCTTGTCGGCGTACTGGCTGCGTAGCCACGCCTTGACGCAGTCGGCGTCCTCGTCCTTGCCGAGATCGAGTAGCTTTGCCATCTGCTGCTTCCAGGCGTCGCCCGCCTGGGCACGGTTGTCATCGTCGGTGATGTTGGCAAGCAGGTAGCCCTTGAGCATGTCCGTAGGGGTCAGGGACAGGCCCCGGTCGTTCATTGTCTCGAAGATCGTGTAGGCGTCGTCGTCGGAAAACGCCGTGATCTCCACCAGCATGACCTTCTCGGTCAACCAGTCGAGGAAGTATGGGAGAGCATCGCCCCGAAGGTCCTCGGGAAAGATATCGGTGATGTCATTGTAGCGGTTAATCAGGTTCTGGACGGAAGGTGGCTCGTCCGTCGGATCGGGGCTCTCACCGCCGATCAGCGCCTGGAGGCAGGCGTTACGTTCCTGGACATCCAGGTTGAACGACTTGCTGCCGTATTGGGTTGAGTAAATGAGGTTGGCGATCTCAACCCGATGTTCGGCGGGGCTGCCGTTCTGGAGGCCATCGAGATAGGTCAGAAGGAGGGTGAGCGAGGTCAGTCGTTGCTGCCCATCAACGATAAAGCGGTCGCCATCCTTGTTCGAGATGATTACCGAGCCGAGGAAGTACTGCCCATAGTGGGCAACGGCCTTGCGCTCCTCATTGGGCTGGTAGTCGAGCAGAAACCGGCTAGTCAAGTCCTCGATGAGTTCCCTGACTTGCTTGCTCTCCCACTTGTAGTCGCGCTGGTAGTAATCGATCCGGAACTTTTGCCCCAGCAGGGACTTCACTGATCTGTCTTCGCCTCGAATTCTGCTCATTGGGAGTACTCGCCTGAATTCCATATCTTGACTGCGCACGGCGCTCCGCGTTGCGGTCGGCCCTCGCAGCGTCATGGCCGCTGGTCTGCATTCACTGTATCCGTCAACCTCTTCCCGGCTCTGAACATCCACGACGCAGAGGCTCTTTTTGAGTATCCTGCACCTGCGGTCAAGAATGGCGGCCACAAGACTTTGACCTACATTTCATGATAGCATAATTTGCTGGCAAGACAGTCTATGAGCAGGCTGTCGACCCTGCCGGAGCCGCCTACATGAGCACAAGCATTACTGTCCGCGACATCAATCCCGGAGACAAGTCCTGGCTCCGACGCGAATCCCGCCAGATCGGCGTGTCAATGGAAGAGCTGGTCCGCCGTCTGATCCACGAGAAACGTACCAGGACCGAGCGGCGTATGAAGCCGTCCGAGGCCTTCGCACGGCATTTCGGGGAGAAGAACGGAGTCGAGCTTCCGCCTCCGGTCCGTCGCGGCTACCAGCCGCTGTCGTTCACCCGTGAGGACGAGGGATGACCGCCTCGCTGGCGTGGCTGATTGACACCAACGTCGTCTCCGAAATGATGCGCCCGCGGCCCGAGCCGCGGGTCGCTGCCTTTCTCGATTCGATCGCCGACGAGGGCCTCGGCCTCGCCTCCATCTCCGTCTGGGAGGTGCTCGACGGTATCGGCCGGCTCGACCCCGGCCGGCGACGGCGCGACCTCGCTGACCGGTTCCAAGACCTTGTCGACGAGTTGTTCGAGGACCGGATCGTCGAGTGGTCCTTGGCCGATGCGCAGGCATGCGCGCGGATCATGGAAGAAAAGCGCCGGCGCGGGGAGGCGCTCGACGACCATGTGCCGGATGCCTTCCTCGCCGCGGCGGCGGCCACGCGAGGCCTCGCCGTCGTGACCCGGAACGCGGGCGAGTTCCGCAATACGGGGGTTGAGACCGTCGATCCATGGACGGCAGGACCGCGATGAGCATGGTTTCCAACACGGGACATCGTCGTTCGGTCGACGCCGTCCGGTCCGCAGGGTTATTTGCCGTCGGGGTGGCCGTTCAGGATTTGCCTCGCTGTGGTAGCGTCAAGACGTGAGCGATCGCATGCCGCAAGACGTCAACCAGACCCCGGAACAAGCCGCACGCGACCGGATCGACGGCCGACTCCGCGCGGCGGGCTGGCATGTGCAGGACAAGAGCGAGCTCGATTTTAGCGCAGGCCTGGGCATTGCGGTGCGCGAATACCAGACCGAAATCGGACCAGCCGACTACGTTCTCTTCGCCGACAGACAGGCCGTCGGCGTCATCGAGGCCAAGCCGGACAGCTGGGGAGACAAGCTCACCACGGTCGAGGAGCAATCGGAAGGCTACGCCAAGGCAAAGCTCAAGTGGATCTCCAACGCCGAACCCTTGCCCTTTCTCTATGAGAGCACCGGGCAGATCACGCGGTTCACGAACGGGCGCGACCCTAATCCACGCTCCCGGGAAATCTTCTCCTTCCACCGTCCCGAGACCTTGAATGCCTGGACGCTCGCCCCACGATCCCTTCGGTCGGGCATCGCCTCGCTTCCGCCGCTGAACCCTGCCGGTCTTCGCCAATGCCAATTTAAGGCGATCGCCAAGCTAGAGGCCTCTCTGAAGGTCGACAAACCGCGCGCGCTCGTCCAGATGGCAACCGGCGCCGGCAAGACCTTCACTGCAATCACGCAGGTCTACCGCCTGCTGAAACATGCCCATGCCCGCCGCGTCCTGTTTCTCGTCGACACCCGGAACCTGGGCGAGCAGGTCGAGCAGGAGTTCATGGCCTTCATTCCCAACGACGACAACCGCAAGTTCACGGAGCTCTACAACGTCCAGCGGCTCACCTCGCCTTCCATTGCCGGCGACAGCCAAGTCGTCATCTCCACGATCCAGCGCATGTACGCGACCCTGAAGGGCGAGGAACTAGCCGAAGGCGCGGAAGACGAGAACCCGTCCGAGCGGGCATGGCACCGCAGGGAACCACTTCCGGTCATATACAACGCCGCGCTCCCGCCCGAGCATTTCGACGCGATCGTCATCGATGAGTGCCACCGCTCGATCTACAATCTCTGGCGCCAGGTGATCGAGTATTTCGACGCCTACCTGATCGGGCTCACCGCAACCCCGGACAACCGCACATACGGATTCTTCCAGAAGAACGTGGTCAGCGAGTACGGCCACGAGCGGGCAGTGGCCGACAAGGTCAATGTCGGCAACGAGATCTACCTCATCGACACCTGGATCACCCAGAGCGGCGAAACGCTCAAGGCCGAGCAGCTTGTCGAGAGGCGCGAGCGCGAAACCCGTGCTCGCAGGTGGGAAATGCAGGACGAGGACAAAGACTATTCCGCGTCGCAGCTCGACCGCTCGGTCGTGAACCCCGACCAGATCCGCACCGTCATCCGCGCCTTCCGAGACAACTGGCCAGAGATATTCCCCGGCCGCGGCGAACTGCCTAAGACACTGATCTTCGCCAAGACCGACAGCCACGCCGACGACATCGTCCAGACCGTCCGGCAGGAATTCGGGGAAGCCAACGAGTTCTGCCGCAAGATCACCAACGGCGCCAAGAACCCCAAATCGTCCCTCGCGGCCTTTCGCAACGACTACCACCCGCGGGTCGCCGTCACCGTCGACATGATCGCCACCGGCACTGACGTCAGACCGCTCGAATGCTTACTGTTCATGCGCGACGTGAAGTCGCGGAATTACTTCGAGCAGATGAAGGGCCGCGGCGCCCGGGTCCTCGACCCGGACGACCTTCGGAAGGTTACCCCTTCCGCTCCCGCCAAGACCCACTACGTCATCGTCGACGCCGTCGGCGTCACCAGATCGCTCAAGACCGCCAGCCAACCTCTCGACATTAGGCCTTCAGTCCCGTTCAAGGATCTCGCAACTGGCCTCATGATGGGCGACCGGTCCGAGGAGACGGTGAGTTCGTTGGCCGCCCGCCTCTCGCGTCTCGACAACCGGCTTGGGTCGGAGGATCAGAAGCGGATCGCGCAGGCCGCGGGCAAACGCCTCAGCAACATCGTCCGCGAGCTGTTCGAATCCATAGACCCGGACAAGGTCGAGGCCGACGCCAAGGCTGCGGGTCACTCCGAACCTGGCGCCTCTGCCATGCAGGCCGCGCGAGAAGAACGGGTCAAGCGCGCCACCAACGTCTTCACCGGTCCGCTTATCGACCTCATGGACACGATCCGCCGCGACAACGAGCAGACCATCGACCATGACAATCTTGACACGCTCGAGCGCGCAGAGTGGGCCGGCGACGTAACCGAGAACGCGCGGAAGATCGCACAGGAATTCGAGGAATATCTCGAGCAAAACCGCAACGAGATCGAGGCGCTGGCCATCTACTTCACACAGCCTGCGCGTCGATCCGAGGTGACCTACGCCATGGTCAAGGACGTGCTGGCGAAGCTCAAGCAGGACCGTCCGCGCCTCGCTCCCCTGACCGTCTGGCGCGCCTACGCGCATCTCGATGACTACAAGGGCGCCAATCCGGCCGGCGAGCTCACCGCGCTCGTCGCCCTCGTTCGGCGTGTCTGCGGCTTGGACGAGACGCTGACCCACCATTCCGACCGGGTGCGGCGGAACTTCCAAGACTGGATCCTGAAGCGCCACGCTGGGGCGGGCGAGAAGTTCTCCGAAGAGCAGGTGGGCTGGCTGCGCATGATCCGAGACCACCTCGCCACCTCCTTCATCATCGAGCGCGACGACCTGGAACTGGCCCCGTTTGACGCGCACGGCGGTCTTGGACGCATGTATGCCCTTTTCGGCGACAAGATGGATGACGTCATGTACGAGGTGAATGAGGCGCTCGCGGCATGACCGATTTGCCATGCTCATGGGCTCGCGCGAAGTTCTCTGATCTTGGACCCTGGATTGGAGGAGGAACGCCGTCTAAGCGCAACCAAGACTTTTGGAACGGCCCGATAGCTTGGATTTCTCCCAAGGATATGAAAACGACGGTGATCTGGGAAACGATAGACAAGATAACCGCGGAAGCCGTCGAGCGGTCGTCCGCGAGGTGTGTACCACCAAAGTCCGTTCTGATCGTCACACGCTCAGGAATCCTTGCTCATTCGTTACCTGTGGCGCTGACAGGGGTCGCGAGTGCCCTGAATCAGGATTTGAAGGCTATGGTTCCGCCCGATGGCATTCTTGGAGATTACATCGCATGGGCGCTACGAGCTTTTGAACATCGCATCCTAAGAACCTGCCGTAAAGGTGGGACGACCGTTCCCAGCATCGAAATGCCGCGCCTCTCAGTGTTTGAAATTCCCGTTGCACCAACAAATGAACAGCGTCGCATTGTCGAGCGGATCGAGGCGCTGTTCGAGGACATCGACCGGGGCGTCGAGAGCCTGAAGGCCGCGAAGAATGGCATCGCCCTCTACCGCCAATCTCTCCTCAAGTCAGCTTTCGAAGGTCGGCTCACCGCTAACTGGCGGGCACAAAATCTTGATAAGGTGGAGACCCCGGACGCTCTCTTGGCTCGAATTCGCAAGGAACGCGAAGCACGCTACCAAGCCGCTCTCGAGGAATGGGAGCAGGCGGTTAGCGAATGGAGAAATGATGGCAAGGAGGGCAAGAGACCAGCCAAGCCGAAGTTGCCCGAAAGATTTGATCTTCTATGCATGTCGGATCATTTGCCTTGGCCGCGTGCCCGAGTCCAAGTTTTGCTGAACGCTCCGCTCATTAACGGTCGGTCCGTGAAGGATAAGGCCGGGGGTTTTCCCGTGCTTCGCCTCACGGCGCTGAAGAACGGCAGGATTGATTTTAGAAAATCCAAAGAAGGAGACTGGAGCCGAGACGACGCAGAGCCGTTCTTCGTGCAACGTGGTGACATATTCATAGCACGAGGCAATGGAAGTAAGAAATTGGTTGGCATCGCCGGTCTCATTCTGGATGACCCGATACCGATTGCCTTTCCAGACACAATGATCCGGGCACGACTGGATACCAGCGCCGTTCAGCCGGAGTACATCGTCTTGGCGTGGAACTCGTCGATTGTGCGCCGGCAGATCGAAAAGGCAGCTAGAACCACGGCTGGCATCTACAAGATCAATCAGGGACACATTTGTGAGTTTGTGCTTCCTCTACCTTCTCTTGCGGAACAAGCTGAGCTCGTCCAGGTTCTCCAAGGCCGCCTTGAGGTTGCCGAAGAACTGGACTTAGAGATCGAGGCCAGCCTCGCCCGCGCCGATGCTCTCCGCCAATCCATCCTGAAGGAAGCTTTCTCCGGCCAACTCGTCCCCCAGGATCTGGACGACGAACACGCTTCCGACCTTCTGGAGCGGATCAAGGCCGAGCGCGCCATGACGCCTGTAACGAAACGGTAGGCTCGGGTAGAAACATGAATAATTTCCAGAGAGAGGGATCGCCCAGCAATTCTCATGTCGGTCGAGCCTTCGAGGAACGGGCCCGGAAGGTCCTTGCCGAACACGGCATTCGGCTCGAATCTGGCCACAAGGTTCCGTGCGGCCTGGGCTCGGTGCGGAAGAACCATGCCTTTGATCTCGGTTCCGGGAACCCCAAGGTAATCGTGGAATGCAAGTCCCATACCTGGACGTCTGGCGGCAACGTGCCGAGCGCCAAGATGAAGAACTGGGCCGAGGCCATGTTCTATTTCCAAATGGCCCCGCCGGATTACAGGAAGATCTTCGTCGTCGAGCGAAGCGTGCGCCCCGGCCGCCCCGAATCCCTACTGACCTACTTCCTGCGAACGCAGGCCCACATGATCCCGCCTGATGTGGAGTTCCGAGAACTGGACGGCGACGATTTGATCGTCCACGAGATCCGCACATGAACACCGCCCCGATCGTTTCGAAGGTCTGGAGTTTCTGCACTACGCTGCGCGACGACGGCGTCGGATACGGCGATTATCTTGAGCAACTGACCTACCTGATCTTCCTGAAGATGGCGGATGAATACGCCCGGCCGCCTTACGAACGCGATGTCGGCATCCCTGAAGGCTATGATTGGACAAGCCTGACCGTACGCCGAGGCGCGGAACTCGAGGCCCATTACGTCACGCTTCTGCGAAGGCTCGGCGAGCAGAAAGGCATGCTGGGCCAGATCTTCACCAAGGCGCAGAACAAGATCACCGATCCGGCCAAACTATTTCGCCTGATCGACATGGTCGACGGCACGGGCTGGGTGGTACTGGACGCCGACGTGAAGGGCGACATTTACGAAGGACTGCTGGAGCGCAACGCCGAGGACACCAAGTCCGGGGCCGGCCAGTATTTCACACCCCGTGCCCTGATCCGCGCGATGGTGGCGTGCGTTCGCCCGGAACCGGGCAAGACCATCGCCGACCCGGCCTGCGGAACCGGCGGTTTCTTCCTTGCAGCCCACGACTTTCTGACTGACTCGCAGAACTGGGCGCTCGACAGAGACCAGAAGGCATTCCTGAAGCATGCAACGTTCCGCGGCAACGAGATCGTCGCTGGCACGCGGCGGCTGTGCCTGATGAACATGTTCCTCCACGGGATCGGCGAGATGACCGGAGAAACGGCGATTTCCCCCACCGACGCGCTGATCTCCCCGCCTTCGGAGACATTCGATTACGTCCTCGCCAATCCTCCCTTCGGCAAGAAGAGTTCGATGAGCTTCACCAACGCCGACGGCGAACAGGAGACCGACGACCTGACCTACAACCGACAAGATTTCTGGGCGACGACCTCAAACAAGCAGCTGAACTTCGTCCAGCACATCCGGACCATGCTGAAGACGACCGGCCGCGCCGCCGTGGTCGTGCCCGACAACGTGCTGTTCGAAGGCGGAGCCGGCGAAACAGTCCGCCGAAAACTCCTGCACACCGCCGACTTGCACACGATCCTGCGGTTACCCTCGGGCATCTTCTATGCCCAGGGCGTCAAGGCGAATGTCATCTTCTTCGACAACCGACCAGCGAGCCCCGATCCACAGACGTCGAAGATCTGGTATTACGACTACCGTACCAACGTGCATCACACACTCAAGCAGAAGCCACTGACCCAAGCACACCTCGCGGATTTCATCGCCTGTTACAAACCGGAGAACCGGCATATGCGAGCGGACACATGGAGCGAAGATACTCCGGAAGGCCGATGGCGTGCCTACATGCGCGAAGAGCTTCTTCAGCGCGACAAGGCCAGCCTCGACGTGTTCTGGTTGAAGGACGCATCCATGATCGATCTCGATAACCTCCCTGAACCGGATGTACTCGTCGAGGATATCGTGAAGCACCTTCGCTCAGCACTAAGAAGCTTCGAGGCAGTGACCACGAGCTAGTTTTCACCACCCCGTGTACTCCACTTCGGTCAGGCCCTTTGGAGCTACTAAACATGCTTACTCTATCCGTCCATTACCAACCGAATTCAACCAAGCGTTTGGCGACCAAAGGTATCGGCCACCTAACTGAAAGACCTCTAAAGGGTACCCTCCCGTAACCCTACCTCCCATCTTGGAACTTGCGCAACCCGCCCCTCGGAGACCGCCCAATGCCTATACCGCTGACGCAACTAAAAACATTTATCGACCCAACCAATACCGCTCTCGTCTTGGGGGCGGGAGCCTCTGTCCCTTCTGGAGCTCCTACCGGCCAACGCTTGGCCCACAGGCTGTGGCGTACACTCCAGAATTGCGATCCGCTGAGTGATGATTTAGTGGAAACCGCGACTATACTCAGCCGCCGCCATTCTCGCCTCACGGTCGTCAACGAAATTGTCAAGAGTCTTCGTTCCCTTAAGCCTACTGGCGGTCTCCTGGGCCTTCCTCTCTTACACTGGAAAACTATATTTTCTACAAACTTTGACAGGCTCGTTGAAGACTCTTATAAGGCTTGTGGGATAGACTTAGTTACTATTCGTTCAAACTTTGATTTTACCAATAGGGAACAGGATCAAGGCACTAGATTATTCAAGATTCATGGCTGTATATCCCAAGACCGGGAATTTGGACACAAAGCCTCGATGACACTCACCGAACAAGATTACGAGTCTCATCAAGCTTACAGACAGATACTCTTCACTAGATTAGCCGATACTCTTTTGTCTGGAAGTGTCCTAATTGTTGGTCAATCTCTAGCCGACAGACACCTTTCTGAATTAGTGAAGGATGCCTTGTCGATAAAGGACAAACATGGCGCACCGGGTGCCATTTATGTATTGGTATTTGACAAAGACGATTTGCGTGCACCGCTACTCGAAGACCGAGGGGCCAAAATAGCCTTCGGTGGCATTGACGAATTTCTCCACGAGATGGCGACAGTCACTGAACCCGACACTGACTCTACCTTAACTGACACGGACATATTGCCTCTCTCCCTCATAAGCACTGTCCTTGACGTGAATGTTGAGCGCCGACATGCGGCGAGCACCATGAGGATGTTCAATGGCGCTGCAGCCAGGTTTTCTGACATAGCATCGGGTGCTACGTTCGAACGTCATAACTTTCGGAACGCTTTTGACGCGGTCACACAAACAAAAACTTCGATTGTAATTGTCGGTGCAGCAGGAGTTGGAAAAACCACTTTTGCGCGACAATTGGGGAATTCCCTGTGCCTACATAACTACCCAGTATGGGAACACAAGGCTGACTTTTTTTTCCAGCACAAACCTTGGCTAACGGTGGAACGGCAGCTACGTGAACGCGATGCCAAGGGCTTTCTTATACTGGATGAATGTACACACTATCTGCGTCAGACCAATTTGTTGATAGACCGTCTTGCAGAGATTGAGAAGCCAGCGTTACGTATTATTATGACAGCAAATTCTGCTCAGTGGGCGCCCCGGTTGAAGAGTCGCAATATCTATGAGCATGGTCTTGACATTCATCTGAGCCGATTGGAAGATAGCGAGATATATTCACTTTTAAATTTGGCGGATCACAATTCGGATGTAGCTCGATTGGTTCACGAGCAGTTTAGATTATTAAGCAGGGACCGGCAGTTCGATGAATTACGAAGGAAGGCCAGCGCTGATATGTTTGTATGCCTGAAGAATATTTTCGCAAATGAAAATTTGGACACTATCCTACTAAGGGAATACGAAGATTTGGATGAATCATGTCAGGAATATTATAGATTTGTATCCGCCCTGGAGGCGGTCGGCACGAGAGTCCACCGGCAGCTCCTGATTCGTATGCGGTCAATCCCGCTTGAACAGATAGGATATGCTCTGCAAGGCCTTACAGACATTATTGAGGAATATGACATCGACACTAGGCAGGGAATTTTTGGTTGGCGCACGAGACACTTGGTGGTAGCTCGTAAGATCGCCGAATACAAGTTTTCTAGTATTCCCGAGCTAGTTCAACTGTTCGAAGACATAATTGACAATCTTAATCCAGCGGTGCCGATCGAGATGAGGACGATAAGGGATATTTGTGATGTCGAGTACGGCATCGGTCGAATTGGGGACAAGGACACGCGGAAACGACTATATAGACGATTAATCGAGGCGGCTCCCGGTGAACGAATCCCGTGGCATCGGCTCATTCGCGAATTGTTGGAGGAGGGTAATCTCGAAGAAACAGAGTACACCATACGAAGCGCAGAAGAGGCAGCGGGCTCGGATGCTCCAATTGATCGGTATAGAGTGCGGCTGCTTATGACAAGGGCACGTCAAACAGAAGGAATTTCGGACAGTGATCGATTGGCGTTGCTGCGAAGGGCATATGAACTAGCCCGGAGTAATATTGATCGCCACGTATGGGACAAATATTCTTACTTTACGCTATGTGACGTGGCGGTTCAGGCTGTTAGGTACGGGGAAAGTGAATATTTGTTGAAGGAAGCGGTTTCTCATGCCCGGGAAGCGGCGGATCGGATATTGGACCCGGACATGGCTCGTAGGGTGGATGAGTACGAACGAGCGTTACGCCGTCAATAAATTTGGTAAGGATTTCTCCAGCGCGTCGCTCGTGTACTCTTGAGGCGATCGAAAACAGGAAAAGCAATCGTTTTCCGAATCGACGGCCGGCAACGCACAAGATAGCCGATGGGGGTGATCGGGTTGCCGAAAGGGGAAGGGCTAGAGTTGGGCTCCAGTAGCATTTCTGCCAGCTACGTCACGACCACTGCCTGGAGAGCGGCCAGACCGCGCGAACCCGAGGCGCCGTCTGGAATTTTGCCAATGACCGGCTCGGACAGCGCCCGCGCCCGTCATCGCGGCGCAAGCGCGCTGATTCGATGTTGAGAACCTCGGCGGCGTCGCTTGTCCCTGACAACCGATTTGGGCCCTGTTCATGACGCTCCGCTGCCCACGGCATCCTTCAGCGTCTTGCCGGCCTTGAACACCGGAACCGTTGATGCCGCGATCGACAGGGTCTCGCCCGTCCGCGGGTTTCGTGCCGAGCGGGCCGGACGGTTCCTGGTGCCGAAGGTGCCGAACCCAAGGATCCGCGCCTCTTCGCCATTCGCCAGGGTTTCTCCGATCACGTCGAACACGCCGTCGACGGCATCCTTCGCGGCGGCCTTGCTCATTCCCGTCCGGCCTGCCAGGCGCTCCGCCAGTTCCGACTTGTTCATGCCTTCGCTCCCATTTTCGCCAACTGCTTCGTCCCGAGCCTGGGTAGCATGTTGCGCGCGGCTGCGCGATATCCGCGCAACTTCCGTTCCCTGCCGCCCGGCGCATGGACAGCCCCGTCCGGAACCTGTGTCATGGCCGCTGTTCCCTTCGGTCAGCGGTTTGGTTTGCGATGACGGGTGACGAACAGCTCCGGGAAAAGCTCGCCAAGGTGGAGGCCCTGTTTCGACAGGCAGGCAGTCCCGGAGAACGAGCTGCCGCCGGGGCGGCAGCGGAGCGGCTGCGTGGCCGCCTCGGCAGTGCTGACAACGATGGCGGTCCCGATACCGAGCTCCGGTTCTCGCTGCCCGACATGTGGTCGGTCAGGCTGTTCGTCGCCGTCTGCCGCAAGCACGGCCTGCGCCCGTTTCGCTATGTGCGGCAGCGGCGCACGACCGTCATGGTGCGGGCCCGCGAACGGTCCTTCGACCGTGTGGTATGGGCCGAGTTCAGCCAGCTTCAGACCGAGCTGCAA
>JGIcombinedJ30088_10002942_pt1 | contig 16051 bp, 12 predicted proteins | sample PinacodermPK_FD_30088 | JGI IMG/M metagenome (IMG submission 30088)
CTCCTCCGGCGCAAGCTCGGCCACCTCCGCGCCGCCCGCCGGCGCCGCGGCGCCGGCGGGCGTCAGGTCGACCGCGAGATCGGACTCCACGACCCGGACCAGCTCCGCGGTGATCTGCTCCGATATCTCACTCAGCTTGACCAGGGTCACCTGACTCAGCGCGTCGCGGATCGGCTCGAACACCTGCGTCAGATCCAGCTCGACCCGGGTGCCGGCCTCGCGGCCGAGCTCCTCGATCCGCCGCTCGAGCGCCGCGATGCGCTCCTCCGCGACCATCCGCGCGCGCTCCATCGAGTCGCGATCGCGCTGCGACTCGCGCTCCATATAGAAGTAGCCCCCGGCGAAGGCGAGGACCACCAGGAAGACGTTGAAGACGAAACGCTTGAAGCGGGATCCGGCCGTGCTCGGCGCCGGACCTCGGGGGTAGGCCGGCATGCCGGCGGGGTTCATCGGTTGACCGGGGACGTTCATCGGCTGGCCGCCGGGATTCACCGCCTGACTACCAGGATTCATCGGCTGGCCTCCGCCGTGTACGGCCTGACCGGTTGTCGGCTTCGTGGTCATCGCTGCCCTCCTGACGGGTATAACGAGTACGACATTTCGCTGTGCCGGCGAGTGCCGTTGTCGCCAGCGAGCGGCGCGTCCAAGCCGGGGCTCACGCGGAACGCCGGGAGACGCACCACGCCCCGTTTCTCTACGCGACGACTCGTAAAGCGGTCGGGAGTTACCGCTTCGGGAGGGTGTCTCGCGCTCTTCCGCTCCAGGCGCAATTATAGGTGCGCCGGTCGCGTTTCGCAAGCGCGCCCGGACGCCCGCGCGGATCGCCGGAGGCCCGACGGTTCGCCTCCCGCGCCGGCTCCGCGTTACCCGCCGAAGTCCTTGACCTTCAACGCGTTTGCGACTACAGTGGGTTCGGCGTTCTTCAGGAACGCACACAAGACATCCCTCCTCTGTAGTCGGCTACTCCCAAGCCGGTCGATTCGAGAGTGTGCCGGCCGTTCCCCAGCGGCAGGCACGGCGGCCCCACGACGGGGTCGTTGGGTCGGTTGGAGAGTGGTTCGGATGGCAACAGCCATGCATCGGCCGTTCGGCGGGCAATCTCCGGGAATCCGGCTCGTGCCGGATGTCCGCGGAGGCTCCGATCGAGCGCCCGGGCGATGGTGGCTCCCGCGAAATGGCGCGCGGGAGCCGGCCTCCGGCAGCGCTGCGGTGCTGCGACTCGCAAAGGAGTGAGTCATGGTGACATTGGGACTGCAACAGGCAACCACCACGCGGCCGGCGCCAGCGGCTGCGCGGTGGGTCGGACTCCTGGCCTGCGCGGCGTGCGCCTCGGCAGCGGCTGCGGAAGCGCCCGCCCCACAGGAGACGTTCCGCTGGCACGGGGAGCTCGTGGCGCTCGATGAAGGCGCGCGCGAGCTGACGGTCAAGGCGCGGCTGACATCGACCACCGCCATGGCCGAGATGCCGGCCGTCGAGGCGGGCGACGCGATACTCATTACCTGGGCCGGGTTCGAGAATCGGGCCCACGGCATTCGCGGCGTCACGCCGGACGACGGCGCGGAGCTGGAGGACGGCGCGGGACGCTTCGTCGTGCGGGCCGAGTTCGTCTCGCTCGACCCCGCCACCCGCTACCTCACCTTCCGGTCCGCGATCCCCAGCGCCGGCGCGGTACGTACGCTGACGCGAGGCGACTGGGCCACGGTGACCTCGCCGCACTCGCCCGCCGAAGGCACCGCGACCGCCGTCGCGGCCTACGACGGCCTGCGATCGAGCCTGAGCGCCGACGCCAAGGGGACGTACCGGTGGCACGGTGAGCTCGTGGCCCTCGACGAGGGCGCAGGAACGCTCACCGTCCGGTCGCGGGTCGCCGCGCCGACGGGGCTGGGCGCGGTGGCCGGTGCGGAGGCCGGCGCGCCGATCGTCATCACCTGGTCCGGGTTCGAGGACCGCGCGAACGGCATCCGGTCGGTCGCCCCCGACGACGGCTCCGGCCTCTGGGGCAACGACGGGTTCCTCCTGCGGGCCAACCTCGTCGCCGCAGACCCCGCGAGCCGCTACCTCACCTTCGAGACCGCGATTCCCGAGGAGAGCGTCGCGGCAGTACGGACCCTGACGCGCGGCGACTGGGCCACGGTCACCTCGCCGCACTGGCCCACCGAAGGCACTGTCGCCTCCGTCGCCGCCTACGACGCCGCACGCCCGAGCCTGCGCGCCGATGCGGCAGGCACGTACCGCTGGCACGGCGAGCTGCTCGGGCTCGACGAGGGCACGCGGCAACTCACGGTTCGCGCCCGCGTCGCCGGCGCGGATGGCCTCACGGCCATCTCCGGCACGGAGGCCGGCGCGCCGATCGTCATCACCTGGTCCGGGTTCGAGGACCGCGCGAACGGCATCCGGTCGGTCGCGCCCGAGGACGGCTCCGGTCTCTGGGGCAGCGACGGCTTCCTGCTGCGGGGAGAGCTTGTCGGCGTCGACCCCGCGAGCCGCTACCTCACCTTCAGGACGGCCGTTCCCGCCGAGAGCGTTCCGGCAGTGCGGACCATGACGCGCGGCGACTGGGCTACGGTCACCTCGCCGCACTGGCCCACGGAAGGCGCCGTCGCCTCCGTCGCCGCCTACGATGCCACGCAGCCCGACCTCCGGGCGGCGGCCGAGGGAAGCTACCGCTGGCACGGCGAGCTCGTCGCGCTCGACGAGAGCAAGCGGACGCTCACCGTACGTGCACGCGTCGCGGCCCGCGGTGGTCTGGCGGCGGTTGCCGGGGCGAAGTCCGGCGACCCGATCGTCCTCACCTGGTCCGGATTCGAGGACCGCGCGAGCGCGATCCGTGCGGTGGTTCCCGAGGACGGCTCCGGGCTCTGGGGCAACGACGGGTTCCTGCTGAGAGCCCGGCTCGTCGCGGCGGATCCGGCGAGCCGGCACATCACGTTCGCAACGGAGGTTCCCGCGTCGAGCATCGCGGCCGTGCGGACGCTGAGCCGCGGCGACTGGGCCACCGTCAAGTCGCCGCATTGGCCCGCCGAGGGTGCCGTCGCCTCCGTCGCCGCCTACGATGCCGCACGCGCGGCGTCCCGCGCGGTCGCCGAGGGGACGTACCGCTGGCACGGCGAGCTCGTCGCGCTCGACGAACCGACCCGCTCGCTCACCGTTCGAGCGCGCGTCGCCGCGCCTGGCGGTCTGGCCGCGGTAGCCGGCTCGCAGGCCGGCGACCCGATCGTCATCACCTGGTCCGGGTTCGAGGACCGCGCCAACGATATCCGGGCCATCGCCCCCGAGGACGGCTCCGGCCTGTGGGGCAACGACGGGTTCCTGCTGCGGGCGGAGTTCGTGTCGGTCGACCCGGCGAGCAACTACCTCACGTTCAAGGCCACGATTCCCGAAGACGGCGTCGCCGCGGTGCGGACGCTGATCCCGGGCGACTGGGCCACCGTCACGTCGCCGCACTGGCCCACGGCCGGGATCGGCGCGGTCGTGGCGGTCGACGCCTACGATCCGTCCCGGCGGGCGCGACGGTACGTCTGGCCGGGCGAAGTGGTCGCGTACCACTCGTCCGAGTCGGCGGCGACGGTGTCCGCCCCGGCCGAGAGCCATGTCTTCCGGTATGTCGACCGCTTCGACGAAGGCGACCCCGTGGTGCTGATCTGGGCGCCGGGAGCCAACGACGAAGTCACGGCAGTCCGCTATCTCGAGCACCGGGACGCGGACCTGGCCCTGGATCACGGCTACGTGCTGCCCGTGCAGTTCGTCTCGGCCGATGCCGACCGCCAGCGCATCACGTTCAGGACGAAGCTGCCGCTGACGCTCGCGGGGGCGTCGATGCGGCCGGGCCACCCGATCAAGGTGACCTCGCCGTTCGAGCAGACGGGCGAGACCGCGGTGATCCTGTCCGTGGAAGAGTAGACGGACGACCTCGACCGCCCGGCCGCCCGGCTCGACGATCACCGTCGGCCGGGCGGCCGCGCAACCGGACTGGCGGTCCCGACGCCCCCCGCCGGGGAGCTTGGGGGACCGCCAGAAGCTTGTACGGGGTCCGGGTCAGGAGACAGTCCGCGACAGGCGGTCTATCTCGCGCCACTCCGCATCGCTGACCGGCATGACGGAGAGCCGCGGCGCGCGCGTGAGGACGAACGTTTCGAACGCACGGCTCGCCTTGATCTCCTTGAGGGTGACGGGCCGCGGGAGCTTCTCCCGCGGGGCGATATCCACGACGACGCGGCGGCCGGACTCGTCTTCGGGGTCGGGATAGGCGTCGGTGAGAGCGACGGCGGTCCCGACGACGGCCTTCTCCTTGCCCGTGTGGTAGAAGAAGACGTGATCGCCCTTGCGGACCGAGCGCAGGTGCTTCTGGGCCAGCGGGTTTCGGACGCCGTCCCACACGGTCCGGGCGTCCGAGACGAGCTCGTCGTAGCTGTAGTGGGTCGGCTCTTCCTTGAACAACCACTTCATGTCGGAACCCTCCGCGGCCGAAGTCCGGGCCGGCGACCGGATTCTACCGTCTGCCCGAGGCGGGAGCCGTGACCGGCGGGGCCCTGGGCGATCTCGTGGCGGTCTCGCGCGCCGTGCGAGACGCCCGCGGCCGGCTCGACAAGATTGGACGACTGTCGGCCTTCCTGGCGCAGACCCCGCCGCAGATCATCGAGAGCGCCGTCGCGTATCTTTGCGGCACGCTGCCCCAGGGCCGGATCGGGGTCGGCTTCGCGGCGGTTCGCGACGCGTGCACGGCTGCGCCCGCACCCGTCTCCGGACTGTCGATCACGGAGGTCGACGCGGCGTTCACGCGAATCGCCGGCCTGAGCGGCCCGGGCTCGACGGGCAAGCGGGTGGCGGCGCTGCGCACGCTGTTCGAACGCGCCGCGGCCGACGAGCAGGACTTCCTCGCGCGCCTGGTGTGCGGCGAGCTGCGCCAGGGGGCGCTCGAGAGCATGGTGAGCGACGCGGTCGCGAAAGCGGCCGGACTGCCGCCGGCCCGGGTCCGGCGGGCGGTCATGATGGCGGGCGGGCTTCCTCCGGTCGCTGGTGCCGTGCTGACCTCCGGCGGGCAAGGTCTGGAGCAGTTCGCGCTCCGCGTCTTCCGCCCCGTTCAACCGATGCTCGCCCAGTCGGCCGAGAGCGTGGACGAGGCGCGCTCGCGCCTGGGCGACCTCGCGCTCGACTACAAGCTGGACGGCGTGCGCGTCCAGGTGCACAAGGACGGTGCCGAGGTGCGCGTGTTCACGCGCCACCTGCGCGAGGTGACCGCTTCCGTGCCCGAAGTTCTCGATGCGGTACGCACGATGCCGGCCCGCCGGCTCGTCCTCGACGGCGAGGTGCTGGCGCTTCGCGCGGACGGACGGCCGCTGCCGTTCCAGGTCACGATGCGCCGCTTCGGACGCGCCCTCGACGACCGGGCGATCACCGGCGAGCTGCCGCTCACGCCGTTCTTCTTCGACTGCCTGGCCGTCGACGCGGGCGAGTTGATCGACGAGCCGCTCGCGAGCCGCGCCGCCGCGCTCGAGGCGGTCACCGGCGGCCGATGGCTGATTCCCCGCGTGCTCTCACCACCCCCNGCCGCGGCTGAGGCCTTCGTCGACGCGGCTCGGCGCATCGGGCACGAGGGGGTGATGGCCAAGGCGCTCACGGCGGGCTACGAGGCGGGAATGCGCGGCGCAGCCTGGTTGAAGATCAAGCCGGCGGCGACGCTCGACCTCGTCGTGCTGGCCGCGGAATGGGGCAGCGGGCGCCGGCAGGGCTGGCTGAGCAACCTCCACCTGGGAGCGCGGACCGGGGCGGCGGGTGGCTTCGTCATGCTCGGCAAGACCTTCAAGGGCCTGACCGACGCCACCCTGATCTGGCAGACCCGCCGACTCCTCGAGCTGGAGACCGGCCGCGATCGCTACACCGTGTACGTCCGCCCGCGGCTGGTCGTCGAGGTGGCGTTCAACGAGGTCCAGGCGAGCCGCCGCTATCCGGGCGGAGTCGCTCTGCGGTTCGCGCGAGTCAAGCGCTACCGCGACGACAAGGCCCCCGGCGACGCGGACACCATCGAGTCCGTCCGGGCCCTCCTCCTGCCGCTGGAACCCGCGCGCTGAGGCCCCGGAGCCCGTCGCCGCTCAGATCGGCCGCTCCACGGCCTCCCGGACCTTCTTGCCGATGCGGGCCCTGACCACCCGCCGTGCCGGAATCACGATTGCCTGCCCCGTCACCGGACTGCGGCCCTTCCGAGCCCGCCGCGTCTCGACCACGAGCTTGGCTACACCCGGTACCGAGAACTGCCCGACCTCCACGAGCTTTCGCTCGCACAACCTCCGCAACTCGTCGAGAAACTCGCGCGCGTCCGCACGTCTCAAGGCAAGTCTGGAAGTAGCGAAGTGCCGGACCATGTGCGTGCACAGGTCCGCCTTGTCCACTCGGCCACCCCTCGCCATCGAACCTCCTCCGGACAGTGACACGAAACAGTGACGCGAACCGCCGACCGTCGCGGCCGTGCGCGCCCGACGTCGCACCGCCAACTGACGCCCGCTTCGCGTGGCCACGTCACAGGGCCGCGCACTTGCGCTTCCCTATTGGCAATGTAGGTGGTCGCGAAACGGAGTGTCAAGAACCGCACGTGCCAAACTCCGCACAGGTGAGCCTGAAGCGCGTCCGGCAGTGACGTGCCCCTCGCCGTCTACCGACAAATGAGTCTGTAGGCGGCAACGGGCCGTCGAGCTCTACGATCCGCGCTCACGGCGAACCGTGTCCAAGGCAAGCGAGCCCGACCGTTTCCCATACATCGCAGCCAGGCGTCTGCGCCGTAGAACGGTGCAGACGCCTGGCAGGGTTGGTTGGGCACCAGGCGGAGCAGGCGACGACTGGTGGGCTAGCGCCGCGCGTTGCACTATGGCAGCCGGATATGCGTTACAGTGAGATCTGGAACACAACTGGTGCGTGCTGCCTCATCGGAGCCGGACCCCACGCTCCGCCGCAGCGACTGCGAGCCGGTATCGCCAGACACTGGCAGGTTGCGAGCCGCGCGCGAGCGAGAACGGACGGGAAACGGAGGAATCAAACGACAAGCGAGCCTGACCGGGGACGACATCGCGCGCGCGTCGGAGCGGCATCGTCGTGAGCACGGACGCCCACCGCCTCCAAACTCTGGACCAAGTTCGGGACCTCCTCGAAGATGACCGGACAATCCCGCAGGTTCAATCTCGCGCGGACGCCTACCGGCTCATCGAGCGGACCGTGGCGTGGTTCGACTACGACCGCCTGCGAAAGGTCGACAAGGGTCTGATCCGACGCTACCTTGGCCTCGTTACCGGCCTGTCCCGCGCCCAGATCACGCGGCTCCTGAAGCAGCACCGAACGACGGGAGCCCTGACCGACCGGCGCGGCGCGCCCCGCAGGCCCTTCCCGCGCCGCTACACGAACGCGGACGAAGAGCTGCTGGCGCAAGTCGACGCACTCCACGGGGCGCTCTCCGCCAGAGCGACCCGCAAGCTCCTGGGCCGCGCCTACGAGCTCTTCGGCGACCGCCGGTTCGGACGCCTTGCCGGCGTCTCCAAGGGTCACCTCTACAACCTGCGGCGCGCACCCGGCTATCTGCAGCGCCGAGGGGCGGCTTCGGACCCGACGCGGCCGCCGGGGCTGACCAGCCGTCAACGATGGCGCTCCCAACCGTTCCCGCGCCCGGGCCACGTGCGAGTAGCTACCGTCCAATCGGTCGACACCGACCCCTTCGGCAACCTGTACCTGATCGAGCTGGCGGACGAGGTTACCGCCTTCCGCGTCGTGCGGGCGGTTGCGCACCTCGACCCGTCCCACTTGATACCAGCCATCCATACGTTGCGCCGGGCCTTCCCCTTCACCGTGGTGGGCTTCCATGTCGCCCGCGACTCGAAGCCCGCCGAACGCCTTGTCGCGGCGCTCCTTCAGACATGGCACACGGTACCGGCCACGGAGGGCTTGCCTCGTCCGCGCCTCGACCACCCGGGGGACGCCGATCGGGACGTCGACGACGTGAACGCCTTCCTGGAGCAGACGCTGGCACCCTACGTCAACTACCACCGGCTCTGTTCCTTCTCCAGTGAGCGCGTGGATGCGGGAGGCCGCGTGCGGATCGTCCATCGGGACGCCGACATCATGACTCCGTACGAGCGACTCCGCTCGCTGCCGGCGGCGTCCGCCTGCCTGACTGCCGGAACCACTCTTGCGCAACTCGATGCGGTCGCCGCTGCCATGAGCGACAACGAGGCTGCGCGAGCAGTCGCCGAGGCCCGCGACCGCCTGTTTCCGCCCGCGGGCCCTTCCGGCGCTCCTGCCCTCGCTGCGAAGCCGCCGAGCGGCGTCAGGAAGAACGGCGACCCGTGACAGGCGTCAGCGCACCGGGAAGAAGATGTCCGTGCGCCACTTGGACTGGTCCGGCTCGGCGCCGGGGTCGGTCACGTAGACCTCCCAGGGAGCTCCGCCGGCTTCGAGGCCCTGCGACTTCACCCACTCCGTCAGGGCCCCCCACGTCTGCGGGAGGTCGTCGTACGGACCGACGTGGGTAACGGTCACCGCGGTTCCCGCGGGAAGCTCGCCGGCCCGGACCCGACCCGCACCCGCCATGGCCGAGTCGACGGGCATCGCGCATTCGAGCTCGACGGTGTCACCCGGTGGCGAGTGGTAGATGGCGAGCGGCATTCCGGCCGGCTTCCCGCCGCCCTGCTGGATGTGTCCGTGCACCTCCCCGAACAGCGGTCCCATGGCCTGCCCGATCTCGCTCATGGCAACGGTCGCGCGGATGCCCACGATCGGTTGCGCCTCGAGCCGTGTCGTCCTGAACTCCAGCTTCATCGTCCAGTCTCCCTCCGCTCTCGCGAACCCCAACGATACCACGCTGGGCGTGGCGCCGGCGCCGGAGTTGGAATGAATGTCGCACTGCGGCGCGCTACGAATGACACCCGCAGCGAGCTCGGAGAGGAAGGCGTGAAGAGGGCGGACGACCTGCGCGCCTGCCGCCGACGAGCCGCGTCAGCGGGCGGCGCGCCCGACGTAGCCCTGGAAGGTCCGCTCCACTAGGTCGTCGACGCCGGGGACGAACAGGACGGCGAGCACGGTCACCACCAGCGCCGCCGCGATGCACCAATAGAAGTACCGCATGACGCTAGCCCGCCATTCGTCGCCTGGCGGCTCCGCTTGGCGCCCAGCCAAGCCTACCAGGAGTCTGCACCGTTCTACGGCGCAGACCCCTAGCCCGCCATTCGTCGCCCGGCGGCTCCGCTCGGCGCCCAGCCAAGCCTACCAGGAGTCTGCACCGTTCTACGGCGCGGACTCCCGGCGCCGCGGCGCCGCCTCGAACACCCAGGAGTCGCCGGCTTCCACGGAGGCCCGGGTGACCTGGGACGGGTACTTGTCTCGAATCGCGGCGGCGATGCCGTCGAGAACCGGGCCCGACTCGATGCGCACGAGCTGCCGCTGATAACGCTTGCCGTCGATGCGGACCACCGCGCGCCCGTCGCGCTCCGCCTGGACGGGCCAGCGCTTCCACAGCCGGCCGACCGTCGTTCCCATGTAGCCGGACCAGACGTAGAGCTTGCCGTCGTGCGCGGCCGTCCAGATGCGGCGGGACCGCGGCGGGTCCAGGAGCTGCAGCTCGATGGTGTCGATGTCCTCGACGAAGCTCCAGTCCGGCTCGGCCCCGGCGTGGAGCTCGCCCGCCACCAGGGCTCCCCCGGAGAACAATCGGTTCGGGCCGTCGGCGAAGCGCTGCTTCGCCGCGGCGGTGACGACGGCGGTCAACGGAATCAGCGCCAGGCAGCCGATGACGATCAGCACTCGGTAGAGAACTTGCATGGCTCCGCCAGTGTAGCACCAGCCCACGTCCGGGCCACCGCCCGGCACGGTCCCAGCCGGAGCTCCGATGACGCCGACCACCGTCGACAGCCCGCACGCGGCGAAACCGCCCGCCGCCTCACTCCGGCAGTGCGAAGACGAACAGGTTGTTGCCGGTGCTCGGGCGGAGCTCCGGGGTGAGATCGAGGAAGCGCGGCGTCCCGGTGCTCACGGCCACGTACTGTCGGCCGTCGACCGCGTACGTGATCGGGAAGCCCGACACCGACGATCCGAGATTGATCTCCCAGAGCACCTCGCCCGTCTCGTCGTCGAGAGCCCGGAAACGCCCGTTGACGTCGCCGCCGAAGACCAGCCCGCCGCCCGTCGCGACGAGCGACATCGTGGCCGCCCGCTGGTCGTGCTGCCAGACCGTCCGGCCGGTCTCGGCCGATATCGCGTGCACGCTTCCGACCTGGTCCGTGCCCGGGGCGATCTGGCCCCGCCACACCAACGCGTAGACCTCCACGCTGCCTCCGCCCTCGGTCGTCGCCAGCATCCGGGCGCAGACGTTGCGCAGCGGGTAGTACATCGTGTTCGTGCGGGGGCTGTAGGCGCCCGCCTCCCAGTCCTTCCCGCCGCTGGCGTGGGGGCAGGCCAGCACCTCCTGCCCCTCGGCCGTGAAGACGAGCTCTGCGCTCTCGGTCACCGCGCCCGTCGCGCCGTCGATCCCGGCGATGACGTTCTGCGTGATGGTCGGCGTGGCCCAGAGGAACTCGCCCGTCGCGCGGTCGAGCGTGTAGACGACGCCGGTCTTGCCCGGGATGCCGGTCACCACCTGCCGCACCTCGCCCGGCTCGAGCCGCGGGTTGATCCAGCTCACGGCGGTCGGATCCGGCGCGACCGGGGTGTCGACCAGCAGTCGCTCGAAGGGGTGGTCGAGGTCCCAGTGATCGTTCAGATGCTGGTAGTACCAGCGGATCGCGCCGGTGTCCGCGTCGAGGGCCAGGGTCGAGTTGTGGTAGAGGTGCTGGTTGTCCGTCCCGCCGAGGAGGAACTTGGGGGCCGGCGAGGTGACCGACGTCCCGACGTAGATCAGGTTCAGGTCGGGGTCGAAGCTCGGCACCATCCAGGCGCCGACGTGCCTCCGCTCCTCGTAGGGCACGCCGCCCCACGACTCGTCGCCCGGCTCGCCGGGGGCCGGGATCAGGCGCGTCCGCCACAGCTCCTCCCCCGTGCCGGCGTCGTGCGCCGTGATCACGCACGCCTCCGGCCCGGCCATCGGCATGCAGCTCCGCCCCGAGATCACCTTCCCGTCGGCGACGATCGGGCCCGACGTCTGCATCGCCGGGTCGACCCGGTAGTCGACGATCTCGGTCTCCCACGCCAGCCGTCCGGTGGCCGCATCGAGCGCGAACACGTAATCGTCGACGCTCGTGTCGAGGATGAACGTGCCGTGGATGGCCAAGTTGCGGTTGTTCTCCGACAGGCCGAAGATGTAGTCGGAGATGTCGTCGGGCACCTCCCGCCGGTGCTCCCAGAGCAGGTCGCCCGAGACCGCGTCGATCGCCTGGATGACGTCGTTGGGATTCGGCATGTACATCATGCCGTCATGAACCAGCGGCGTCCCCTGCTGCCGCCCCTCGGTGAGGGCGCGGGACCAGACCATGCGCAGCGAGCCCACGTTCTCCCGGTCAATCTGCGCCAGCGGGCTGTAGCCCCAACCGTCGAGCGTCCGGCGCCACATCAGCCAGTCGTCGGGGCTCGGATCCTGCAACTCCGCATCGGTCACGGGGTCGATGGCCTCGTCCTGCGCCCCGACCGGCGGCGGCAGGGCGACTACGGCGACGGAGGCAACGGCAGCCCAGACGAGCACGAGCGGGCCGCGACGGAGCGACGGCGAACCGGATGCGGGCATGTCCCCTCCTCGGCGGGTGGTATCCGGCTGACCATGTTACGCCGAACCCGTAGGAGACTCCCGCATCGCACGACGTCGCGTGCCCGGGGAGCCGAACACGCCCGCCTTGCGGATCCTTACTTCCCTTGTTTCCAAGGGAGGCTAGTATTGGTGGTGCTCCGAGAAACGAGCACCACCGCGGGCGGCAGCGCGGCACGGAAGCGGCACGGAAGGAGAGGCAATGCGGAAGGCAGGTCCTCGTGGTCGGCTGCTCGGCCGGGCCGTCGGGTGGGCGTTGCTGGGCGGATTGCTCCTGGCCGCGGATCCGGCGCCGCGGGCGCAGTCGTCGACCACCAACCCGTATCGAGCCACCTTCGGCTGGGAGCGGCTGCCCGAGGGGCGCGTCCTCGGCACGGTCAGCGGGGTCTTCCCCGACCCGGACGGCGAGCACCTCTGGATCCTGGACCGCTGCGGCGCGAACCAGTGCGCCGGCTCGGAGCTCGATCCGATCCTGAAGTTCGATCTCCAGGGCAACCTCGTCGACAGCTTCGGCGCCGGGCTCTTCGGCTTCCCGCACGGTTTCTTCCTGGACCACGAGGGTTTCCTCTGGGTGACGGAGGGTGGGTCGCACGGCGACTCGCGCGCGACGCCCGGCGAGCGGATCGGCATCGGTCACCAGGTCCTGAAGCTCGACCAGCAGGGGGAGGTCGTGATGCGGCTCGGTGAGGCGGCGGTCTGGGGGGACGACGAGCACCACTTCAACGGCCCCTCGGGGGTGGTCGTCGCTCCGAACGGCGACATCTGGGTGTCGGACGGGCACCGCGGCGGCAACAACCGGATCGTCAAGTTCTCCGCCGACGGCACGTTCCTGCTGGCGGTCGGGGGCGGTGTCGGATCGGAGAGCAAGGAGGCGGCCCGGTTCAGCGATCCGCACGACATCAAGATGGACTCGCGCGGCCGGGTGTACGTGGCCGATCGGGGCAACAGCCGCGTCCAGGTGTTCGATTCCGAGGGCAACCTCCTCCACATCTGGACCCACTACGGGAAGCCGAGCGGGCTCTTCATCGACCGCGACGACGTCCTCTACGCCGGCGACGGCCTGTCCGGCATGGTCCGGCAGGGACCGCCCGACAACTGGCGCAGCAACCTCGGCTGGGAGAAGGGCATCCGGATCGGCGACCTGCGCACGGACCAGGCCTGGGTGACGCACTTCATCCCCCAGCACGACGAGGACGTCGGCGCCGGCATCGAGTTCCTCGGCGTCGACTTCGACGGCAACATCTACGCGGGCGAGGTCAGCCGCCGCCGTCTCGTCCGCTACGTGCTCCACCGGCCCTCCGAGCTGCTGCGGCGTTGACGAGCGCACGTGCGCGCCGCTCTTCTTGGAAGACGGGACCGGATCGCAGAGCGGGACGGGAACTGATGGGAACGAGAACGCTGTTCCTGGCGTGGCAGGACAAGAAGAGCCGGGAGTGGTTCCCGGTGGGCCGGCTGGACGCCGACGTCCAGCGCTCGGAATTCCGGTTCCGCTACACGGGAGGTGCGGAACGGGCTCAGAAGGAGGTGGAGTTCCCGCTCACGGCCGACTTTCCGAACCTGCGGGACGACTACCGGTCCACCGAGCTCTTCCCGCTGTTCCGGAGCCGGATCATGACGCGCGGGCGGCCGGACTTCGCCGACTACCTGGCGCATCTCGACCTGCGGGCGGAGGCCGATCCGATCGAGATTCTCGCCGCCGACGGCGGCCATCGGGTCACGGACACCTTCGAGGTGTTTCCGAAGATCGACAAGGGCGCCGACGGCAGCTTCCGATGCCGCTTCTTCCTCCACGGCTGGCGCTACACGAACCAGGCCGCGCAGGACCGTCTCGACGGCCTGAGCCCCTACGCAGGGCTGCACGTGGCGCTCGAGCTGACGAACGACGCCGCCCCCCTCGCCGTGCAGATCCAGACGCAGGACTATCACATGATCGGATGGGCGCCCCGCTACCTCGTGAAGGACCTGATGATGGCGATTGCGGAGGGCCCGGGGAACTGCTTCGCACAGGTGATCCGGCTCAACCCGCTCGAGGCGCCCTCCCGGCAGCGCCTGCTGATCGAGCTCAAGGGCAACTGGGGCAGCCACGAACCGATGACGGACGAGGACTTCGAGCCGCTGGTCGGGTGACGAATCCACGAGCATGGAGCTGTCGGCGTTCGGGCGGCGGCTGACGAGCGACTCCGGCACGAGGTCGCTGATGGACGACCTCGGCGACATCGCGTCGGCCGGAGGCGGCATCCTGAACCTCGGCGGCGGCAATCCGAGCCTGATCCCGGCCGTGGAAGCCGTCTTTCGACGGCGCATGCGCGAGCTGCTCGAGCGTGATCGCGCGTTCGAGCGCGCGATCGGCGCGTACGGCGGCCCCGACGGCGATCGGGGCTTCGCCCGCGCCCTGGCCGGCTTCCTCCAGGACGAGCTGGGCTGGCAGGTCACCGAGCGCAACATCGCCCTGACGAACGGCAGCCAGTCCGCCTTCGTCGCCCTGTTCAACCTCCTCGCCGGACCGATGCCCGACGGCGCGCCGGCGCGCCGCATCCTGCTGCCGCTCGCCCCGGAGTACATCGGCTACGCGGACGTCGGCTTCGCGCCGGGCGTCCTCACCGCCCGCCGCTCGACCGTCCGCGAGCTCGGGGACAAGCTGTTCAAGTACGGGGTGGACTTCGACGGGCTGGACGAGGTGGAGGGCATCGGCGCCATCTGCCTCTCCCGTCCCGGCAACCCGACCGGCAACGTCGTCACCGACGCCGAGGTCGAGCGCCTGCGCGCGGTGGCGCGCGCCCGGGGCGTGCCGCTCATCCTCGACAACGCGTACGGGTTGCCGTTTCCCGGCATCGTCTTCGCCCCGGCCACGCCGGTCTGGGACGAGCAGACGATCGTGTGCCTGAGCCTGTCGAAGCTGGGGCTGCCGGCATTCCGGACCGGCATCGTGATCGCGAGCGAGGCGATCGTCGAGGCGCTGGTCGCCGCGACGGCCGTCTTCTGCCTCTCGCCGGGCGGCGTCGGCCCCGCCCTCGCGACGGGGCTCGTCGCGAGCGGCGAGGTGCCGGGGCTGGTCCGGGACGTCATCCGGCCGCACTACGCCGAGCGCGCGGCGCGCGCCGTCGACCGGCTCCGCGCGGGTCTCGACGGCTACGACGTCCGCATCCACAAGCCCGAAGGAGCCTTCTTCCTGTGGCTCTGGATGCGCGGGCTGCCCGTCACGAACGCCGCTCTCTACGAGCGGCTCAAGGCCCGCGGCGTCATCGTCGTCTCCGGCCACTACTTCTTCCCCGGCCTCGAGGACGACGACTGGCCGCACAAGCGCGAGTGCATCCGCATCAGCTACGCGGACGACTGGGACAATATCGAGCGCGGGCTCGACATCATCGTGGACGAGGTGCGGCGGGCGTACGACGATTGCTCTCCGGGCGGCGCCGGCCGGTAGACTCCCCGCCCCGGAGTGCGCCAGACTGCCCCATGGACAAGCTCAAGCTCTTCATCGACGGCCGCTTCGTCGACAGCCGCGCCGGCGGGATGGCCGTGACCGATCCCGCCACACAGGATGTCCTGTGCGAAGTGCCGTTCGCCACCGCCGACGAGATCGACCGCGCCGCGCAAGGGGCGAAGACGGCCTTCCACGCGTGGCGCGAGGTGCCGACGCCCGAGCGGGCGCGGCTCCTGTTCGCCTACCAGGATATCCTCAAGAAGAACCAGGACGACCTCGCGCGGCTCCTGTGCCGCGACACCGGCAAGACCTGGGAGGACGCGCGGGGCGAGGTCTGGCGCGGCATCGAGGTGGTGGAGCATGCCTGCAGCATCTCCTCGCTGATGATGGGCGAGACGGTGGAGAACGTCGCGCGGGGCATCGACACCTACAGCCTCGTCCAGCCGGTCGGGGTGTGCGCCGGCATCACCCCGTTCAACTTCCCCGCCATGGTCCCGCTGTGGATGTTCCCGCTCGCGGTCGCCTGCGGCAACGCCTTCGTGCTGAAGCCCTCCGAGCAGGATCCGACGGTCCCCAACCGGCTGGTGGAGCTGCTGGCGCAGGCGGGCGCCCCCGACGGGCTGGTGCAGGTGGTCCACGGGGGGAAGGAGCAGGCGGAGGCGCTCCTCGCGCACCCCGACGTGCGCGCGGTCAGCTTCGTCGGGTCGGCCCCTGTCGCCAGGTCCATCTACGCCACGGCCGCCGCCAACGGCAAGCGCGTGCAGGCCCTGGCCGGGGCCAAGAACCACCTGGTGGTCCTGCCCGACGCCGACAAGCAGCAGGCCATCGCGAGCCTGGTCGGCGCGGCCTGCGGCGCCGCGGGCCAGCGCTGCATGGCGGTCAGCGCCGCCGTGCTCGTCGGCGCCGCCGCGGACTGGCTC
>JGIcombinedJ30088_10002949_pt1 | contig 15997 bp, 7 predicted proteins | sample PinacodermPK_FD_30088 | JGI IMG/M metagenome (IMG submission 30088)
GACGAGGACAACCGAGCGGGCGATCTCGCCCCAGTCGGGCTCGGCAGGTGACGAAACGGCGATCGGCGGTGGTGGTGCAACTGTCGTGGGAGGCGAAGGGGCTGGAGCGTCGGTGGTCGAAGGCGCCGGAGCCGCCGGCTCCGGCGGAAGCGGTTCCGGCGGCGGAGGCTCGAGCGGGGGTGTGGCAGACGGCTCGGGTGGAAGCAGTTCCGGCGGCGGAGGCTCGGGCGGGGCAGGCGGCCCGGGTGGAAGCGGTTCCGGCGGCGGAGGCTCGGGCGGGGGTGGCGGCTCGGGCGGGGATGGTGGTCCGATCAGCGGCGGTGGTTCGGGCGATGGCGTCGGCGGATCGGGGGGCGCCGGCAGTGGGTCCTGGCGTGCCGGGGACTGGGGTTCGCTCGCTTCAGGACCGGTTCCTGCTTGAGGCAGCGGCTCGGAGACCGGCGCCTCACCGGCGGGTTCATCCGGGGCCGGTCCGGGTGGGGTCCCCGCAGCCGCGGTGGCCGGATCGGCTTCGCCTTCGGGCTCCCTGTCGTCTCCTGAGGTCAGTGCCAGCGGGAGGGTGACCGACAGCGCCACGATCGCGGCCACAACCAGCGGCACTCGGGCCCGCGGGCCGACCAGCGCCGCCGCGGCGCGGCCGAGGTGGCCGGCATGCCGGCCACCACCCCGACCGGATCGCCCCGACGCGCGCTCGCGGTTGCCACCTCGTCCTGATCCGCGGCCGACACCGTCGCCGGTACCGCCGGCCACGCCCGGACCGCCGGCGTCCGGACCGGTTCCGGCGGATCGGGGCGACAGAGGCGCCGGCCTCCTCGTGCGCGGGGCGCGCCGCGGCGGCTTGCGGATCCCGGGCTCGGCCGCCGGGGTCCGTGGGGGCACCGCCGGCGGTCCATCCCTGCCGGCTCCCGGCGAGTCCGGGTGGCCACCCCCGGGCGACGGCTCACGGCTCGGCGGGCGACGACGATGGAGCGGGCTGCGAGCCACGAACGCTAGGCGCGCGCCGAGTGATCGGCGGCAGGTGCAGCCGCGTCCGCCGGATCATGGGCTCCGGCCAAGCGTCGAGTCCGCGGCGGGCTCTCGGCCGCGATGTCGAGCGAGGTGGCCGGACGCATCGGGCAGCGATCTCCGACCGGCTCAGCGCAACCCGTCGTCGGGGCCCGCGGGTGCCGGCTCGTGGTCGGGCTCCACCGGCGGCGCTGATCCCTCGCCCATCTGTCTCTCCAGGACCGGATCGGAGATGTCGAGTCGCACCGCCAGGTACGCCTGCCCCGTGGTCGACCGGACTGACCGAGCGGGCCTCGGTGGGGTCAGCGACTCGGGAACCCCGAACCCGTCGGGCCACCACCACGTTCCTTGCATGGAAACGTGGCCGAGGCTTGCGGCCCCGTGCCCGAGCAGCCCGAGAGGCAGCATTGCCGGAGCGACCGGGGCGATCTCGCCCATGAACTCGATGTCCTCGTCGAGCAGCGAGCCGTCCCCGGCGCCCGGCAGGTTCGCGGCGAGCGCCTCATCGAACTCCCCCGTGCGTAGGCGGTGCGCGAAATCCCAGCGTGGATCGGCGCCGGGCGCCGCCAACGGGTCCCGGTCGAGGCGGCTGACCATCGTGGCGGTCTCGGGTCGAACCCAGCCGCCGCCNCCGGCTCGGGNGTCGTGGCGGGCGGAATACGCGTCGGCCGCCGCCTCGTACTGGGCGAAGAGCCAACCGGGCGCCGGCGGCGAGTCGTNCGCCGCGCGGGAACGCACAGCCAACCGCAGCAGTGGCGAGTGCAGGCCGCCGCCGGGTCCGCCGGCCGNCGCCGGGGGCCGGAAGACCCGTCGCAGGATGTAGTCGAGCGCCGCCGCCGTGCCAAGCCAGTTGACCCGCAGGCCCTTCAGCAACGGCAACAACTCCTCCCGCTGGAGTTCTTGGCTGAGTTCCCGCATTCGCGCCCGCACGCGCCTGCGATGGCGATCCACGCCGGCGTCGCTGACGGCGAACATAGCGAGGGCCAGCAGCAACAGGAAGCCCGCCACGGCGACCGCGGCGTACCGGATACCGTCGCCGTAGGCCGCGAAGAAGTCCTGGAGCCAGGCCTCCTGGTTGAAGACCGACCGGTCCATGTTGGCGTAGAGCAGCAGACCCGCAACGAGGTAGCAGATCGTCCATGCCAACGCCAAGGCTCGGCCGGCCGGCCGTTCCCGGGCGCCCTCGGACGAAACCACGTTCCACGCCAACCACAGAGTGACCGCCGTGGGTGCCAGCGGGACAAGTTCCAGCCATGGACCGCCGGTGGAGATCTTGCTGATCCGCTCGGCGAAGACCACCGCCAATGCCGCCACGACCGCCACGACGGCGGCCGAACGCAGCAGGTGCGACTGCNCGGCGCGGGGATCGTCGTCACCACGGGGAGCGAGTGGGTTNCGCAGAACCAGCCAGGTGACAGCCGTCGCAACGATGGCCAGGCGCGTTCTGAGGGTCTGGTCGACGTCGCCGAAGTCGAAGGTGTCGAGCAGCAGCACATAGCTGGCAGCCACGACGAACGCCGTCACGAAGAACGCCAGGACGGTGGCGCGCAGTGCTGCGGGCGGCTCGACCTTCTCGGTCCGCTCCATCTGTTCCGCCAGGTCTTCGAGTTCGCGTTGCTGAATCCGGCGGAGGTCCTTGGCTCTGGCGATCTCGCGCCGGAACGCATCATCGAGAAGCGTCAGCAGNCCACGCGGGCGGGGCAGGGCTTCGACCGGTCCGGTCTCAACCCCGGCGGGATCGGTGCCGCTCCCGNCCAGGTCCGGCTCACCCCCTGTGGGGTCGGCATCGTCACCGGTGGGGTCGGCATCACCGTTAGCGGCCGGGGCATCCTCCGGGAACGCCGCGTGGACTCGCTGTTCGAGAGCGTCATCGACGAGGCTGTCCCTCGCCACGAACACGAACTGTTCGTGACCGGCCGCGCGGCGCGCCTCGGCGGCCTCGACGGTGCCGCCGCCGTCTGCAATGCCGAGGGCGTTGCGAACCAGATCGGTCCACACCCTCGGCTCGAATCCCTCCAGTACGACGGCCGGTGCGTCGGACGCGTGCCGATCCGGCTGCACGGCCGACGGCTGATCGCTCTCNCCAGATCCGGCGTCGCCGCCGAGGGCCTTCACGACCTCCGCGCGCAGCAGCAACCAGAAGCCGCGCAGACCCGATGCCAGCGGCGGGAAGAAGCCGCCGAGCGCGCCGGCGAGAAACTTCAGCGCCCCGCCACGCCCGCCGGGGGTACCCGCCTCGCCCAGCCGGTTGTCGAGCCGGAAGACCTCGGGGTGCAGGACCGCCACGGTGCGACCGACAATCTCGGGAACCGGCGCCGGCGTGAATCCGTCGGGCACGGGCAGGACGTCGTCGCCGGCACCGGCCTGCCCGCCCCGCCGAACGGACACGAGCCTGGCCGAGGACCGAACGTACCGGAGACCGTGCCCGGAGACGCCGGGGGCGAGGAACTCCGGTTGCCACCGGCTGTCGGCCATGGCGTGCCACGCGGAGGTCAACGTGGCGATCTCGAGCGCGGCGTGCCAGGCGGCCCGATCCACATCGGCGAATTCGATTGCAACGGCCGCGCCGTCCACGAACCGCCGGTCCGCCGGGAGGGCGACGAAGTTGGCGGTGCGCGCCGAGAAGAACCCCTTGGCCGGAAGGATGTCGCCGCCGTCGCGCGACTCCGGCACGAACAGGCAACTCGCAACCACCGGCACGCTCGACAGGCTCATGCCCCGATCGGTGATGCGCAGCACCGCCGCGGCCAGTTCGAGTTGGGCCTCCGGTGCCAGGTCGGCTGAGGCAACCGCGGTCACGACGTGGCCATCGGTCGCCGGATCGGTCGCCAGCGCGTCGAACAGCCCCATCTCGGCGTTTTCGCCGGCACGTACGCACGTGGCTCGCGGCTGCCCGGGCCACGCGGCATCGCCGACCGGCACGAGTGCGATGTCGGCGAGCAGGCTGCGGGCGGAGAGGTCGCGCAGGACGCGTGTCGCTTCGACGACGACCCGGTCAGCATCGTGATGCAGCACGGTGATCATGCGTCGCCCCTCGCCGCCGAGTGCCTCCGCAGCCCGGTCATCACACCTAACGCAGGCCCTCGTCGGGTGTGTGCCCCTCGACGACCAAACGGAGCCGCTGCAGTTCCTCGCCGATCAACGGCCACAGCCCGGTCCACAGCGGGGCCCTCGACAGCTTGCCGGGGTTCATGTTCCAGTCCTGCTCGAGTTTGGCGTACTCGGTCTCGTAACCCGAGCAGACCTCGTCGAGCACGCCGGCAACCGCCTTGGCGCGATCCTGCCAGGTGGCCTCTTCGGACAGGCCGGCCAACGACACGGGACTCATGCCGGCGAGAGCACAGGGATCCCGCCGGCCGGACTCGATCCACCGAGCCAGCCGGTCGTTGAGGCTGTCGTAGTGAAGGATGCCGCGGTCGCCCGACTTGCCCAGATCCAGCAACTGGACGTACGCCTCCAGCGGTTCGAGGCTGCCGCGCTCGGCAACCTCCACGTAGGCCAGGCCCAAGGCCTCCAGCACCGGGCCGAGCCTGTCGTTGCGGTGCGCGGAGGACAGCGAGGGGTTCGGGAACGCCACCGGGCTCCGATCCTCGCGAGCCATCAGGATCATCCCATCGGTACCCGAGGGTTCCAGCAGGCCGAGTATCCGCGCCGTGAACCAACCGCGTACCAGGCCGCGCAGATGGGCCTGAGGAACCGGCACGAACCGCTGCAGCGGCCGTGCGCGACGGTGCTCCCAGAACTGCTGCCGAGCGACGGGCCCAACCCCCTTCTGCTTGCCCCAGTCCTCGGCGATCGGCCCGAGCAGGGACTTCAGGGCCAGCACCGATTGTGGTGCGGCCAGCTGCGTGGCGATATCGATGTGCCGCCTGCGCTCATCGTGGGTCATGAGTTCTGCCACTCGATCCGCACCGATCCTCGGGGAGAGAACGTCTTCGACCGCTGCCTGCATGGGATGCGGGCCGTCCCGGCCCAGCCCGAATGGCAGCTTGCTGAGGTGCCACACCAAGCCTTTGCCGGCATCGGTTCCCACCAGACCGGCCAGCGTGGGATCCGGATCCACCAGCGGGGCGGCGGCCTCGATGGCNGCAGGCACGCAGGCCACGAACCGNCGCTGGTACTCCTGCCTCTCGGCCGCGGTGACAGAGGCCCCGGCTGCGGCACCCGGGTCGAGCGCGTCGCGGAGGCTGAGCCCGAGGAGTTCGCCGAAAGGTCCGCCTTCGTCGTTCAGCCAGGCGGCGGCGCTGCGCACCAGGAGTTCTCTCGCCGAACCCTCCCTGGTACGACAGACGGCAACGTCGATGTTCGTCGAGGCACCGCTCCAGCGCGCTCCCGGCGCCCAGCTGCGGGCCAGATCCACGAACCTGTCGCCCGACTGCGGATCGCACGCAGTACAACCGATGACGGCTTCCCGCAGCCTCCCGTAGTCGCTGCCGCCGAAGGTCTGCCGCAGGAGCCGATCGAACAGTTCCTGGTACTCCGACACCTCGATCAGGCTGAACTCGTTCTCGGGCGGCCCGAAGTCGACCGTGCCCGATCTCTCATCGTTGCGGAGCCGACCGAAAGCGTCGCCGAGCGCCTGAGCGATGGGGTCGAACAGGCGGTCGGCCGCTTCTGACGCCAGGTCGGCGGCCCGCTCGGCAACGAGCGCGTCCAGTTCGAAGCTGCGATGGTGAATCGCTGTTTCGAGGTACTTCCGCAACCTCGCATCGTCGGCCCGGAGCCTTCCGCCGGCGCCCTGCAGTTCCTGCGACGCCTCCTCCCGCCACTGGTCGGCCCAGTGCCTCAGATCCGCCACGACATCGGAGCGCAGGTTGTTGACGACCGCGGTTCGCAGATGACTCGCCGCGTCACTGCAGAGGCGGGCGGTGACCCGGAGCCCGTACCTCACGAGCGCCGTTCCGACGGCGCTCAGCACCCGTCCCTCGACGTCGGCAACCCAGGCGCGGGACCGCTCGTCGAGGTCGGCGCGGGCCTGCTGCGCGTAGTCACCGAAGTAGTCCTCGACGGCGGCGTCGATGAGACCTCGCCATTCGCTCGCCACCCGGGTGCCGCCCGCGTCGAGGGACGCACCCTGGGAGATCTGGCGCTGGTACTCCAGGCAGAGCCCTCCTGTCCGGTCGATGCTGCCGGCGGGCGGCCATAGGTCGCGCCGCATCGGCCCGGGCTCGAAGTCGGTCTCGTCGATACCCACCTCGCCCCGGAACCAAACGCCGTGGTTCTCGGCAAGCTTCCCGGCTATGAATTCCGGGTCGTTGCTGTTGAGTGCCCGGCCCACCCGCTTTGCGTCATCGGAGCCAAAGTGGTAGCCGACGAGATGCTCATAGGAGTCGCGGACCACCCGATCCACGGCGTAGCGCTCGAAGTGGTCGGTGCCCAGTGAAATACGGGCGAACCCGAGCGCCGAGAACGGCGGCAGGCCGATAGCACCGGTCTCGCCCAAGTCCACGAGAGCCTCGCCCCTGACGTTGGAGGAGGCTGCGTTCTTGAAATTGGCAATCGTGTAGGAGACGAACGATCCGGCGACCTCCTCGTCGGTGACCCACGAGAGCAGCGCACGACCGACCCCTTCGAACAGCGCGTCGAACGTGCCGAAGTTGACTCCTGCGGCGTTCTGCAAGCCGACGAGGAACGGGTACGAGGGTCCACCGAACGTCAGCGTCCCGACGGCACCGGCAGCCTGCAGGAACGGATCGTCGATGGGCTCCACGACGACATCGTCGCCCGCGGTCGGATTGCCGCCCCACCAGTAACCGTTGAGCAGTTCGCACACTGCCGCAAGTCCGTTGCCGTGCACTCCCGCCCTCGTCGCTGCCGGCAGCACGTTGAAGACCTCCGAGGTGTAGATGATCCCGAAGAGGTTGCTCCCGGCGGCCGCATCCATGCTGCGGATGAGATCGCACACGTTGTTGAGGAGACCGGCACCCGTGCCTCCCGCCAGGGAGGAGACGACAAAGACGTAGGTCGGCATCCCGCCCATCGGAGCGGCGTCTGTGCCCTGCGCCCGTGCATAGGCGTAGTTCAACTCGCGGGCCGCCGCATTGGCGCTGAGACTGTTGAACTTGGACTCGATACGGGTCCTGATGTCGTTGAGGTAGAGCGTGCCGATGCTGTGACCGACCGCGCGGTACTGACCGGCGCCGGCCTCGATAGGAATCCTCAGACCGGTCGGCTCCACCCTCCAGGTGCGAAGTTCGGCGCGCCGGGCGTCCGAGGCGTCGAGTTGGGCCTGCACGGCATCGAACGTGATGCCGACCGGGACCAGACCGACGTACTCGTCGCCGGCCAGATGGGCGACCCGGTCGTTGATCTCGTCGCCGTCGGGCTGCGGCGGCGCGTCGATGTGGAGGAACTGCCAGCCGGAGGGGATGTCGCCCTCGATACCGTGGGCCTTCATCCAGCGTTGGATCTGATCCTTCAGGAAGCGGAGCGTCTTGCCGCCGGAGCCGCCGAGTCCGATGAAGAGGAAGCGGTTGTACATGCGCTGTCAGCCTTTCGGTCGAGGTTCCGCTGGTCTCGGCGGCCGTGGATGTGGACCGCTTGCGCGGGATGTGCTCATCACTGCGTTCATCATCGAGGTGGGGGAGGCGGCGGGCGGCGCCCCGAGCCGGGGGTGTCGCCGCCGGTTCCCGCAGCCGGCGGTGCCGAGTCGGGTTGGGGGCCCGCGCCACCGCCGAGGCGCCTGCCGAGTTCGGCCAGCGCGGATCGGAGGTGTCGCCTCACGTTCTCCGCTGTCGAGTCCTTCGCCGCTGTGCCGCGGATCAGGATCCACACCTGGCCGCGGTGTTCGCTCTCGTCCCCTCTTGAGACCGTGGGTGACCGGTCCAGCGCCACGATCACCGCTCCGTCGGCGAGGCCCGGTGGGAGGAACCCGGTCCCCCCGGACGAAGGCGACGCCGCCGCGAGCAGGGAGCGGCGATCCGGCAGGACTGCCTCGACACGTCCCCCGCCGAGGAGGTCGTGGAGGCTCCACCAGCGCACCCGGGCGCGGAGCGTGAGGCCTGCGGCTCTCAGCTGTGCCCGGCGACGCACCAAGGGCTCGGAGCCGCCGGCGAGCGCTGACGCCGCATCGAAGTCGGGCAACGTCACGCGCCCTCCTGGCGTGGCCAGCGCTCGCACCTCGCTCCGCACGAATCGATAGTCGCCCGTCCTGGGCAGGCGTCCGGTCCGCCGCGCCAGCACCCGGAGCACCAGCCAGCCCAGCAGGAGTCCCGCGAGGAGCAGAGCCACGGCGATCAGCACCGCAGCGCCCGTGTTCGGACGTGCCCGAAGATCCACCGCGACCTCCGGTGGCGCCTGCTCGCCGACGCTCTGTTCGAGGCCGTCGGGGGAGCGCCACGTGGCGTCGAGGGCGAACTCGGCGACAGTCTCGTAGCGGCGGTTCGGCAGCGGAGCGGTGGTCTCGATGAGGATCGGCAGGTCGTCGTCGCCGGGGCTGAGCCGGACCTCGCCGGGGAATCCCCACGGCACGCCGGCCACGTCGCCGTCGACCCTGACGGTCACCTCACCGGCGCCCGGCGCCAGCAACGTGCAGCCGGTGTCGACGGTGAGCGGTCCCTCGGGCACCTCGATCGGGGTGCCGACGACCTCCGGCGTGCCTGGGCAACGGATCCGGATGCGCCGATCGAGCCGCACTGTCACGTCGCGCCGGTGGCGGTCGGCCGGAGGTTCATAGCCGTCGAGGGTCAGGGTCGCCACCAACTCGAAGCTCGTCGCAGCGAGGAGAGGTTCGTTCGGCAGCGGGCCGGCGGACTCGATGAGGACCCGATGGTCGGCGTGACCCGGCGTCAGGCTCACCGGCCCGGGCAACCGCCAGCTCACGCCGGCAACGGAGCCTTCCACCCCGAGCGTAACCACACCGGCCTCAGGGGCAGGCAGAACGCAGCCGGTGTCGACTGTGAGCGGAACCTCGGGCACCTCTCCACCGGACCGGCGCGCCCCCGGCTCACCGGAGCAGTCCAACAGTTCGGGCGGCTCCTCGGGGACGGCCACCATCATGCGCCGGCCGCTCCCGGAAGAGTGGCCTCGCGCCGACTGCCAGTTCAGATAGACATCGATCCCGGTCTCGAAGGGGCGAATCAGCCCCGGCGCAAGCGGCCCCGAGGTGGCTTCGACGGAGACCAGACCGTCCCCCGGTTCCACGATCAGGACATCGGTGGCATCGCCGTCGCGCACCGGACGCCACGAGAGGTCCGGGCCCGGCGGCGCGTCGGCGGTACGGACCTCCAGGCGGCCGTTGGGCGGTGGATCGATCTCGCAGAGGTTCGCCACCCGCGCCCGCTGCTCGGGTCGACCGCCGCCGGACGGATCCACATCCACTCGAACGGCCTCAACCCGGAATTCGCATCGAGGCACGGGCAGGTACACGGTCGCGGTTCGTGGCTCCCGCTGCTCGTCCAGAACTGCGGACCCTCCGCCGGACCAGGTCGCCGCCAGCGTGAACTCGACGTCGTCGCCGATGAGGTCGACCAGTTCGGGGTGTCCGACGCGGACGAACAGGGTGTGATGCTGCGCCGATGGGGTCAGGACGATGTCGTCACGAGGGAGCCAACTCTCCTCGCCGGCCGCCGGGGGATCCACCAATTTCCAGGCCTCGCCGCGGACATCGCCGGGGACCGTCGCCCGGACGGCGCCCTGCGGCGGGGACAGCAACCTGCAACCGGTGTCGACGACCAAGGCCCATTCGCCGGACGGGTTCTGGCGAGCGGCGGTCACCTGGGCCTCGGCCTCGCACTCGAGCAGATCGGGCGTAGCGGGCCTCGGCACATTGATCTCGACGTCCTTCGAGCGGTTCGCCAGTTCGGCCCCCCGTGTCGAGCGCCAGACGAACGTGAAACGGACACCGTCCTCGAACCCCACGGGCGGGACGTCGGGTGTGGCGAGAATCTGTGACATGCCACCGAGCGCGATCGGCACGTCATCGTGCACGAGGAGGATCGGCTCGTCGCGTGGCAGCCTCTCGGGATCAGCACCGCCGAGCGCTGGTTGTGACGCCCACCACTCCAGCACGTTGGCCTCCGCGGCCACGAAGACCATCTCGAAATACCCGGCGGGTGGGACACCGACGGTGCACAACTCAGCGGCCCGGGCCCGGGTGCCACCGGCTGCCTCGTCCCAACTCGCCCACTGAGACTCGAAGCAATCGATGAGTCGCTCGACCCAGTACGCCTCGCGGTCGGGCACGTCGAACCGCAGCACCGTCGTCACCAACGGCACTTCTGTCGGCTGCTCCGGCCAATCCGGCAGTTGCTCGGGGTACCACGTGGCCGCGATCTCGACCGCGGCGCCGGCGACCGCAGCGACCGGCTCGTCCTCCGGCAGCCGGCCCGAGATGATATTGAAGGACAGGTCGGCGTCACCGGCGCTGAGCCGGCGGCTCGCGGCCGGCTCGACCCCGTCATCCCCATCGTCGATCAGCCACTCCACGCCTGCCGGCAGACCTCCGCCTACGAGATTCAGCACGATCTCACCGTCGAACGGAGCAGGGAGCGTGCAGATCGACTCTGCTGCGGGGTCCCCGACGATCAGCCGGTGCGGCCACTCGTCCTCGAACGGGTCCTTGATCGTCGGCGGCCGCGAGCAACTGATGCGGGGTTGGCGCACGGCCAGCCCGACCTCGCCGACGGCAATCCCCAGCTCGCCGGTGAGGGCGCCGATGTCCTCGATCTCGATGACCTTGCCTGCCTGCACATCGGACCAAGACTCGCAGCCGGAAGCAGCGGTCACACCGCCCAGCAGCGGCGAGTCACCGTGGCCGGTCACGGCAAGGATGATTTGCTTTGAGGACCTTGCCAGAAAGTCGAGGTGCGAGCCGCCGGCGCCCCGGTCGAAGTCCGGTCCCTTCAACACGGCGACGTAGGTGGACACACCGAGGTCCTCCATACGCTGCCGGTAGCGACTCCGGTCCGGATCGGTGCCGCACAGATCGGCCAGCAGTTCGGAGACATGTGTCGTCGCCCGGTCCTCCAACGCCGGCCTGCCCCCGGCGGCCGTGTCGTAACGGTCCAGGATCCCGTCGGTGAACAGCACCAGGATGCGACATGTGGTATCGGAGTCGGCATTGGGCGCGTTCTCGAACCGAACCAGCGCCTGCTCGACGGCTGGGCCGTAGTCAGTGTCGCCCCTCGCGCCGAGCGCCGCGTCGATGGCCACATCGGACGGATGGTCCGAACCGACAGGAGCGAAACCGGCGAGCGCCTCGGCCGTGGTGTTGAAGGCGATCAGCGCCACGTTGATGCCGAAGTCGAGACCGGAGCCAACCCCGCCGAGCAGTTCCGAGATCGATTCCTGCAGCGACGCGAGCCGTTCGCGGGTGCCACGCACGGCGTCGCGCCGCAGGGTGTCGTAGGGATCCACGTTCCGGAGTGAGCCGGAGCGGTCGAGAGCGAGCATGATCTCGACCCGCTCGATACGGCCGTTGGCCGCGGCCGAGGCGCACGGCTGCCAATCGGCGGTCTCGGCCTGGGCTCGCAGCGGGCCGGCGGCAAGGGCCAGGGTCAACCCCGCAGTCAGGACCGTCATCGCCGCCACCACCGCCACGCCGCGACGGCAACGCCGGCTCAGCCGACCGGCCTCGGATCGTCCCGCGGCGGTCGCGAACGGCATCCGCGTCACCGCCTGCCACCCCGACTCAGCCGGCCAGCCATCGCGTCATCTCCTTGGCGAGGAACCAGCCGTGCGCGGCGCCGGCCGTCCACCCCGCGAGCGCCAGGGCGGACACGGTGGGCCGGCTCGGTAGCCACCGCCATTCGCCGAACGTCTCCCCGGCGCGCCGACCGGCGTCGACCACGAGAAACCCGACGAGCAGGAGCGGACCGCCGAGCGCGCCGAGCAGGAATCCAGCGCTGTTGGCGCTCCAACTCACGAAACCGAGAAGGACCAGAGCGCAGACAGTCGACGCCAGGACCGCCACCGCCGGTACCACCGGTGGCCGCGGCGCGGGCCCACCGGGCGCCGGCCGCCGGATCGCGCTACGTCCGGGAGGCGGCACCGCCGACGAGCGGCCCCTGCGCGGGGGCGGCCGGCGCGCCGGCGGGCTCGTCGACTGCCGCGGCGGCGGGCGGCGCCGCGGCGGAGGTTGCTCAGGCACAAGCACCGCCGCGAGGAAGCTCACACCTCGGTCGCGACCCGGGGGGGCGTCCCGCCCGGAGACTGCAGCGCCGGCCTGCGCTCGGACCGCCACCTCCGGTCTTGCCGCTGGAATCCATCTGTACCTAAATCTACAGAGTACGGCTGTTCTAGTGGCAGGCCGGTTCTCGGGAGGACGGGTGCTCGCGGAAGTACCCCTATTCACCGCCGGCAGGGATTGGCGCGCCCGACCGGACGTACCCTGATTGGAGTGGGGGGTGGCCCGTCAACCGGGCATCCGGCCGAGGGCCAGCCGTCGAGACCGGCGGACGCGGGCGCGGCGGGGCCGGCCCGGGCTCGCACGCACTGGATTCCAGCCTGCGGCGGGATGACCGGGAGGGTGCGCCCGTAGACTTCGGGGCGTGACTTCGGCACCGCTGTTCGCCATCGAGGACCTGCACTGCGGCAGCGAGGATGCCGAGATCCTGCGGGGCGTGAGCCTGGACATCCGCCCCGGGGAGCTTCACGCCCTGATGGGTCCGAACGGCTCGGGGAAGTCCACCCTGGCCGCCACGCTCATGGGCAGCCCCGAGTACGAGGTGAGCGCCGGACGGGTGCTGTTCCGGGGAGACGACATCACGNACTGGAGCGCCGACGAGCGCGCCAAGGCCGGTCTGTTCCTGGCCTTCCAGTACCCGCAGTCCATCGTGGGGGTCTCGGTGCTCAACTTCCTGCGCCAGGCGGCCGGGGCTCGAAGGGGCGAGGAGATCAGCATCCTGCGACTGCGGATGCAGATCATGGACTGGATGGACCGCCTTGGCATCGATCCCGCCTTCGCCGACCGCTTCCTGAACGAGGGATTCTCCGGCGGCGAGAAGAAGCGCAACGAGATCCTGCAGATGGCCATCCTGCGCCCCGACGTGGCCATCCTGGACGAGACCGACTCGGGCCTCGACATCGACGCCCTGAAGATCGTCGCCTCGGGCGTGCACGCGGTGCGCGACGAGAACCCCCGGATGGGGACCCTCGCCATAACGCACTACCAGCGCCTGCTGGAGTACCTCGCGCCGGACCACGTCCACATCCTCATCGAGGGTCGAATCGTGGAGTCCGGTGACATGGCCCTCGCCGAACGGCTCGAGGCCGACGGCTACAACGCCTGGCGTTGAGCGGCGTGGCCCGATGAGCGACCTCGCTGCCGCCACGAAGACCGACTTCCCCCTGTTGAGCAGGGACGTCTACGGCAAGCCCATCGTCTACCTGGACTCGGCGGCCACCTCNCAGAANCCCCGGGNGGTGCTTGACGCCATGGACGCCTACTACCGCACCGTGAACGCCAACGTGCACCGCGGCGCCTACCACATCGCCGACATCGCCACCCAGGCCATGGAGGAGGCGCGGGCGAAGGTGCAACGCTTCATCGGCGCCGCCTTGCCGCGAGAGGTCATCTTCTGCCGCAATGCCACCGAGGCCGTGAACCTGGTGGCCCACAGCTGGGGCCGCAGCAACCTCGCTGCGGGCGACGCCGTGCTGCTCACCCACATGGAGCACCACGCCAACATCGTGCCCTGGCACATGCTGGCCGCCGAGCGAGGCATCGAGTTGCGCTGGCTGCCCCTCGACGACGGCGGCCGACTGGATCTGCGCCACTTGGACCGGCTGCTGGACGGCGTGCGGCTCGTGGCGTTCAGTGCCATGTCCAACGTGTTGGGCACGATCCCCCCGATCCGCCGCATCGTCGACGCCGCCCACGAGCGGGGGGCGCTGGTGCTGCTGGACGGCGCCCAGTACGTGCCCCACGTGCCCACCGACGTGACCGACCTGGGATGCGATTTCCTGGCATTCTCGGGCCACAAGATGTGCGGGCCGACCGGCATCGGCGTGCTGTGGGGCCGCGAGGAACTGCTGGAGGCCATGCCCCCGTTCCTCGGCGGCGGCGAGATGATCCTCAACGTCACCACCGAGGGGTTCCTCCCCAACGAGCTGCCCTGGAANTTCGAGGCCGGCACNCCCGCCATCGCCGAGGTGGTGGGGCTCGGCGCCGCCGTGGACTATCTCAACGGCATCGGCATGGAGGCGGTGCGCCGCCACGACACCTCGCTCACCGCCTACGCCCTGCGCACCCTCACCGAACGCCACGGCGAACTGCTCACGATCCACGGTCCCCCCGAACCGGCCGCACGCGGCGGCGTGCTGTCGTTCGAGTACGGGGACGTGCACGCCCACGACATCTCCCAGGTGCTGGACACCCACGCCGTGTGCGTGCGCGCCGGCCACCACTGCGCCAAGCCGCTGATGCGCTGCCTGGGTGTGGTGGCGACCGCCCGGGCGTCGGTCTACATCTACAACGACGAGTCCGACATCGACCACCTGGCCGAGGCACTGGATCGCGTGGGCGATCTGTTCGGCCCCCAATAGCCTTCGATTCCAGCATGCCCGGCCTCGAAGACCTCTACCGGGAGATCGTCCTGGATCACTACCGCAACCCCCGCAACCGGGGCGAGTTGCCGTGCCCGCCCGCCCGGCGGGCCGAGGGGTTCAACCCGCTCTGCGGCGATGAGGTGGTGGTCTACGCCGACGTGGCCGGCGGCGTGGTTCGCGACGTGCGCGTCGGCGGCCAGGGCTGCTCCATCAGCCAGTCCACCGCCTCGATGATGTCGGTGGCGGTGAAGGGCCGCAGCCTCGCCGAGGTGGAGAAGCTGGAGCGCTCCTTCAAGGCCATGATGTCGATCGTCACCGACGGCGACGAGGTGGCCCCGCCCGCCGATCTGGGCGACCTCGAGGCCCTGCGCGGCGTGGTGAAGTTCCCGGTGCGCATCAAGTGCGCAACCCTCTGCTGGAACACCCTCTCCGAGAGCCTCCGCGACTAGCCGAGCGGGCGCAGCAGCACCGCTCTCGGAGTGCTAGACAACATCCGTCGTGTTCCGAGCCCGGAGGGGGAAGAAATGAGAGCATCGATGTTCCGTTGGCGCGCCGTGGCGGCAGTCGCGTGCGCGATCGTGCTGCTGGCGGTGGGCCTGACGGCCTGCGGCGACGACGGCGACACCACGGCGGCCCCCGCACCGCCGCCGGACGAACCGGCACCGGCGCCACCCGAACCCGAACCCGCACCACCCGAACCGCCGCCACCGCCGCCGGACGAACCGGCACCGCCGCCGGACGAACCGGCACCGGCGCCACCCGAACCCGAACCCGCACCGCCCGAACCGCCGCCACCGCCGCCGGACGACACGGGCCCGGTGACGATCTCGTTCCTCGGGTTCTACGGTCCCGAGGGGGTGGCACCNCTGCTCGAGGCGTTCCACGCCGAGAACCCCGGCATCACCGTGGAGTACCAGTCCGTGCCGTTCGGGGAGTTGAACCAGGTCATCCAGAGCCGCCTGTCGGACGGCGGTGACAGCCCGGACGTCTACATCGCCGACCAGCCCCGGGTTGCGGCGCTGGACAACCAGGGGTTCCTCCACGACGTCTCCGACGCCGTCGGCGACGCCGCCAACGACTGGGTCGACACCGCGCTGACAGCCTCCACGGTCGACGGAAGGCTGATGGCGCTGCCGCTGAACACGTCGACGCAGATCCTCTACTACAACAAGTCGCTGCTGGACCAGGCGGGGATTCCCTACCCGTCCACGTCTCCCGACGACCGCATGACCTGGGCCGAGGTCGTCGACCTGGCGCGCCAGGCCCAGGAGGGCGGCGCNACCTACGGCTTCCAGTTCGACCAGGTGAGCCGCTACTACCAGCTGCAGCCCCTGATCGAGTCGCTCGGTGGAGGCCCTGGCCTCACCGGTCCGGCCAACCTGCAGCCCGACCTCGTCAACGACGGCTGGGTCGAGGCGATGGAGTTCTACGCCAGCCTGTTCGCCGACGACGGCGTGGCGCCACGCGGCATGCCGCCGGAGGAGACCCCCAACGCCTTCGCGGC
>JGIcombinedJ30088_10002957_pt1 | contig 15962 bp, 9 predicted proteins | sample PinacodermPK_FD_30088 | JGI IMG/M metagenome (IMG submission 30088)
AACTTCGTAAATCAAGAATGGATAGTACTAGGTAATACTGTAGCGACTAACTTGAGACGAACCACAAATTCAGAAGTTTCTATATTACTCTCAATGTGAGAGTAAGCACTCCTAAGGTCCTAAAAAATGATTCTTATTGAAACCTAAATCAATTGGATCTACTCTACTTTGTGGTGAAACGGGATTTTAGCGACTATCCTTTATGCTGATCAAGTGAAGAAGGCTTACTGCAATGTTGAAAGGATTCCAAGAGCTGTTTAATACCATCTATGAGATTGAGTCGCCATGGGAAGTGATCGACTGCGCGAAGGTCTCGGGGACATCCGGGCCTACCATTGAGGTCGTGGTGCAACACGGTGACAAGCACAACCTGTCGTGTCCTGACTGCGGCCACTTGGTNGGTCCCGCACATGACACTAGACGTCGCCGATGGCGCGCCGCAGACTGGGAGTGGGATCGGGTTTTCATCACATGCCAGATTCCACGGATTCAATGTCCGGTACATGGTTTCCGACAGTTGCCGGTGCCCTGGGCGGAGACCGACCAGCAGATCACACGTTCGCTGGAAAGACGCCTGATCGATGAACTTTCGGATCGTAGCGTGATGTCCGTGGCGAAACAAATGGGGCTATCCTGGGGCGTGGTCCATCGCGTTAAGGCTCGGGCTGTCAAGCGCGGCTTCGAGCGCCGTTGACTCAACCCGTCGACGCGGCTGGGCGAGGTGACCAACATACACGCCGAGTCATTGAACGCGAAGACTCGGAAAGTCAAGCGGATGGCACACGGCTACCGCAACATGGAGTCGTTCAAGAACGCCATTTACTTCCATTGTGGGGGTTTGTCGATGTACCTTGAGACACCTTCATCCAAAACAAAGTAACGTAGACCCAATTAGAATAAAGCTCACCTCAATACTCACTCCTAGCACATGGCATTTGAGACGGATCTTGGATTTGTACACCCTCGACAACGAGGGTTCCGCGTACCAAACCAGTATTCGGCGCTGACTCCTGATGAATTAAAGGACTCTCATACTCGTGAACGAGTTGTCATTCGTAATGCTCGTTTTCTCGATCCCCAGCCGACATTNAGTACACATGGATTTCAGCTGGTTAACGCACCTTCAAGTCTTGATCTTTTGGACAACGAAGTTGTGAAAAAACAGTTCTATCCAGAAGTTCGAAACCTAATTAAATCCGTGACAAATTGCTACGAGGTTCGAGGNGGTGGACACGAATATCGAAACGGTTATGGCGGACAGTCAGGNACNCTTGGAGCCAGACCCACACCTAACGGAAGTGCCGGTGTCTATGCCGGAGGAATCCATTCAGACATGTGTGCTGCAGTTGAAAAAGCATTCAATCGAATCGTGCCAGACAATCGCCATTTTGAATCTCTGAATGTCTGGCGTTCAGTCAAGAAAAACGAATTCGTAGAAATGATGCCACTAGCTGTCTGTGATATGAGGTCTGTTGAGCCAGAGGACATTACATTCGGCGACGGTCAAAATACCGGCGACGTTAGGCAGTTTTATAAGGTCATTAGCCAAGGGATCATCCATTCACCAAAACAACGATGGTATTACTTCCCAAATATGACCGAGGACGAGGTACTTATCTTCCGTCAATACGATACGCGCAAGGAACCCTTAAATCTGAGAACCGTGTTTCATACTGCGGTTTCAGATCCAGCGACCAGAGTGGATGCACCCATGCGGTACACGATTGAAGTGCGCATGCAGGCTGTGCACGATGTTGAGAACAATAAAGAACAACGCATGGAGCGTTTCATTGATCAGATAAGTGATCAATACGCAAGCGGGAGAAAGTCAAATTGGTGGAGTGGCCCCATCGAAAACTACGTTCCGCCGCCCGAGTACCGAACTGCATAGGCGGTGATTTAGATCGAATCGAGCATTGCTTGATTCGGCAGAGTCACAAATGTAGTACGTAATTAAAGTTGCAAATTATTAAAGATCAACTAGTTATCCACCCACACCGTCGAACTTATCTCATCAACTAGACACTGATACGATCACTGAACATCGGCTAGATTCTTTAGTCCTGCCTGCAGTCGTTTCTCCTTCTCCTCATCCCACCACCAAGTATCAATGACTGGAACCCGGTCAAGACCCTCGTGTCGAACTTCACCAAATCTATTCCAATGAACTGCTCGATATCCTGGTTGACCCATTCCTGGGACATGGTAGAAGTTCCACAGCATCACGCGATCNAAGGCTCGGGTTGCGGCAAGTAGACTTTTCAGGTCACGCGCCTCGACTACCTTTTCAATCAAATAATCCACCGCTGGATCTTTCAAGCCAATCCAATTCTGGCTACTTTCTTGGTCTGCGGTTAGGCTACTGAAATGATTGCGCAACTCAAGTCCAGGAATGTTGCTGGGTATATAGAGATAACCACCTCCGTCGAACTTTCTNGCGCGCATGCGATGTAGCCAATGAGATATTTCNGGNGCAAGAGACGTAGTCTTGATACCTGCCTGTTCCAATCGCTTAGCGTAGGGAGAAAGCGCTCTCAACAACATCGACGATACGAAAACAAAATCAACTTCAAATTGTTCATCCGTGTCGACATGTCTCAATTCACCATCAGTAACTACCCAGCCAGCTTCCTCAAATAGTTCCAGNGCNCGCTTGATATTGTCCCTGTTGGTGCCGTAGCCACTTGATTCAGGCATGACAAATTCATCNGTGAAGACTCGCGGCGGCACGAGGTCTCGAATAGGTTCCAANAGTTCAAGCTCGCCCTCTGACGGCAAGTCTTCCCATGCCATTTCGGAGTTATAGAAGTAGCTGTTGCCATAGTCATAGAAACCATGCAGAATAACCCGATTGGTATAGGGGAAGTCGTAAAGTAGGAATAAAGCTTCCCGTACCCTACGATCTTGAAAACGTTCTTCTCTGACGTTCCAAAAAACCGGCCACCACATACCCCACGTCCGCTTGATTTTGCGCAGTTCACGGGTGAATATCCCAGCATGAACCTCAGGAAAGTCGTACTTGATACTCCAGTTCTTGGAAACCGTCTCCTCCCTGAAGTCCAATCCGTCTGCCTTTAAAGCTTCCACCATGACGTGCTCGTCTCTGAAATAATCCCATTTAATCCTCTCAAAGTTGTAACGTCCCTTCATGACCGGAACGTCGTTACCCCAATAATCGTCCACACGTTTGAAGAATCCGTTGATTCCAAACTCCCACTTTTCCAATTGGTACGCTCCACTGCCAAGTGGTGGTTCAACAGTGGTATCGGCAAGACTTCTATCTTTGCCTTCCTCTGTCCAATAATGCTTGGGCATGATACCCAATCCACCATATGTAAAGGGCATTATCGGACTGACTTCCATGTCCTTTACCGTGATGAAACAGACTTCCCATTCGCCAATTTGAATGACGCTATCTAAATATACCAATGCGGTTTTTAAACCAACCGAACCAACCTCTTGGAAGCTCTCGAAAGTGAAAATCACATCCTCAGGGGTAATCGGTGTCCCGTCATGCCAGTACGCATTATCTCGTAGCTTGAATGCGACCCATTTGAAATTCTCATCCACATGGATGCCTTCCGCAAGCCTACCGTACATACTGGAAAATTCGTCTGAAGCGCGTTCCATGAGCGTGTCATAAATTAACGCTCCAGGTCCCCCAAGATCGAATCCTGCTAGGAGTCGACCCTTATCGATCATGTTGTTAAAGCTGTCGAACGTACCCAGTTGCGCCATCCGCAAAATCCCGCCACGAGGAGCATTGGGATTGGTGTACTCAAAATGTTCGAAATCTTCAGCATATTTCAATGGATGAACATAGGAGTGACCATGCTTGTACACAGGATTCTGACACGGTTCCTCCGCAGTAATCACGCCGGCACAAAAGCCTATTAGTACTGCGAGCCACGCCGCCCGTCTGAACCTACAAAACACTTAGTCCGCCTTTTTCACACATATCACTGGAACTTAACTGATAGCATTATCCACTCAAAATTAACGTACAGGATTAAAGAATGGCTGTTCAAACTAGCTTATTTGATTTAACAGGGAAAGTAGCGTTGCTCACTGGAGCTTCCAAAGGTATGGGCTACAGCATGGCTGAAGGGCTGGCTGAACATGGCGCGAATGTCGTTGTCTCGAGCCGCAAGATCGATCAATGCGAAGTTGCGTGCCAAGAAATAAATGAAAAAGTGGGACGTGATGCCGCTGTTCCCATGGCTTGTAATATCGGTTACAAGGAGCAACTAGAGAATCTTGTAGAACAGACAAGAAGCAAGCTTGGCCCGATCGACATCTTGGTGAGTAATGCCGGAATCAATCCCTTCTTTGGTCCTATGTCGCAAATACCTGACGGTGCTTTCGACAAAATCATGAATTCCAATGTCCGGTCCAATCACTGGCTGTGTCAAATGGTTTCTTCTGACATGATCAAGTCAGGAAGCGGGTCCATGATGATTACATCAAGTACCGGCGCATTTTCCGGATCAATGACACTAGGTACTTACAACATTTCTAAGCTTGCAGACATCGCCTTAGTCCGAAACCTTGCTATGGAGCTTGGTCCCAACAATATCCGCGTCAATGCGATTTGCCCCGGTCTTATTAAGACAGACTTTGCTAAGGCACTTTGGGATAATCCTGATGCGAAGAAAAACGCAGAAACCAATACCCCACTTCGCCGACTTGGGGAGAAAGAGGATCTGAAAGGCATTGCTGTATTTCTAGCTTCTCCGGCAAGTGCCTATATCACTGGGCAGGCGATCGCGGTTTGTGGTGGAACTCACATGTGGCGGTGAGCATTGAATGTTCAAGGCTTCGTACTTCAATCCACTTACCGGATTGAACGGGGTAAACCAGTAATACACCTGTTTGGTCGTCTGAACGACGGCCAGACGTTTCTTGTTCGGGACTCNCGATTAGTTCCNCACATCTATATTCGGACCCAAGATGCCAGAGAACTTTCGTTCAAGACCCTGAAAACAACAGACACAGACTGGATAACTTTAGACGGATACGCCGCTACACGTATTGACTTCCCAGTTCCTTCAAAAGTGCCATTCCTTCGCCGAAAGCTGGAGGCGATGGACATCAACACGTATCAAGCCGATGTACGGTTTGCGACTGAATACCTAATTCAACGCAATATTAGAGGCAGTTGCGAAATTGAAGGAGAGCCTGCGAAAGGTACTGGCAGTATCGATCTTGTTTTCGAAAATCCCCTGATTGAAGCTTGGGATGGTGACTTTAAACCAGATCTGCTGTCCTTCGACATTGAAACAGATCCATCGGCGAACCAATTGTTGTGTATTTCTTTGTTCGGACCGAACACCGATGAGGTCTTGATCGTTGACTCACTCAATCGTCCAGCTCCCGATTCGGCGGTCTGTTTGAAAAGCGAAGCAGAGGTCCTTGGAGCGTTTGAGGAAAGAATCCGCGATATCAATCCTGATGTGTTGACCGGTTGGAATGTCATTGATTTCGATATCAATGTATTGAATCGCGTCGCGGAACGCGTGAAACTACCGTTAAATATCGGGCGTTTGCCCGGTCAAACGACCGTCCGGGAAGCTCAAGGATATTTTGGTAGTGGTCAGGCAATCATGCCCGGACGTCTTGTCTTGGACGGTATTGATTTGGTCAGGGGAGCATTTATGCAATTTCCTGATTATTCCCTGAATGCAGTGGCAGAAGCGGTCCTTGGGGAAGGCAAAGCCGTCATCGAAAACGTGAATGAACGCGCCGAGGAAATCCTTGAAAACTACCACAATAATCTTCCCGGGTTTGCGGAGTACGCCCGAACAGATGCGCGTCTTGCCTACCAAATTGTTGAAAAACTCAAGCTAATCCCACTAGCTGTCGCCCGAAGCAAACTCACTGGTATGGCTATGGACCGAGTTGCAGCAAGCATCGCTTCGTTCGATTTCGTTTATATGTCCGCACTTCGTGAAAAGAAAATCTGTGCTCCTACAGTTGGCTCAGGCGATATGCAAAAAAGGGAAGCACATGCTGGAGGACATGTACTAGAACCCGCGGTAGGCATCCACCAGAATGCCTGGGTACTCGACTTCAAGAGTCTATACCCCAGCATCATTCGGACATTCAATATTGATCCACTGGCATTCACTGGTGACGAAAAAAGTAGCCACGACATAGAGCTACTCAATGGTGCATCGTTCAATCGCGCTGAAGCCATTTTGCCTAAAGTGCTAGAGGGCTTGTTCAAGCAGAGAGCAAACGCAAAAGCGCGTGAAGACGCCGTAGCATCACAAGCAATCAAAATCCTTATGAATTCCTTTTACGGAGTACTGGTCACCCCTGCTTGTCGCTTTTACAACAGTAAACTTGGAAATGCGATCACAACCATGGGAAGGCACTTCCTTCTTTGGGCAAAAGAGTGGTTTGAACGGCAAGGACATACCGTTCTCTACGGCGATACTGACAGTGTGTTTGTGTTATCAGGAATCTCAGATGCCAAAGAAGCTCACCATCGTGGCGAACAGATCGTCCACCAACTCAATCACAGCCTCACAGCTTATATCCACGATACCTGGCAGGTAGAAAATCGTCTGGAACTGGAATTCGAGAAGCTGTACATGAAACTGTTTCTGTTACCTCTGCGCCACGGTAGTGGTGGAGCAAGAAAACGCTATGCAGGTTCGCGATTCGATCGGGACGGCGAAGTCGAGTTCGTAGGGATGGAAGTCGTGCGACGGGATTGGACAGAAATCGCCAAGGAAGTTCAACGGGAACTATACAGGCGCTTCTTCGCAGGAGAAGATGTCACCAAATACCTACGTAAGACCGTTAAGGGAGTCAGAGACGGAAAATTCGACGACAAGCTCATTTATCGTAAAGGTATGAGCAAACCTGCAGAGAGTTACGTGAAAAATCTACCGCCACACGTTCAAGCCGCCAAGAAAAGCACTAGTAAGAGTCGTGTTATTCAATACGTGATTACCATGGGTGGTCCAGAACCAACTGACAATATTCAAAATGAACTCGATCGAGAGCACTACATAGAAAAACAGGTAAAGGCCGTGGCAGACCCGGTATTGAAAACCCTTGGTCTTGAATTTGACCACGTCATCACCTACGAGCGTAGTGACCCGTTATTCCAATAAGTGTGCATAACACTCAGGTAGCTTCATGAAAAACGATCTCGAGGAACGTCGAACGCGAATCTGGGATATCCCGATTCGGATTTGGCACTGGTTGTTCGCTATCTCACTCACTACGTCTTGGGTGACTGGTTACTTCACCGAGCTATACGCCACGACAGTCCATGCAATTTCGGGATTCGCAGTATTCAGCCTGTTGATTTATCGACTACTGTGGGGACTTTGTGGCGGCGACTATGTCCGTTGGACTCACTATTGGACGACTCCAATTCAGTTCGTAAAGCACTTCTCGCGTGGTGCTAAAGAAAAAGCTCACACAGCACCCGGAATCATTTTGGTGATCTTGCTGATGCTCGCTGCGTTGGTTCAATCAAGCACAGGATTGTTTACCACTGACGACATCTTTTTCGAGGGACCGCTGACTCAATATGTTGAGGAGGATTTCTCAAATTTGGCAAGATGGATTCACCATCAGAATTGGTGGATCATCGTAACGCTGGTTTCTATCCACCTACTTGCACACTTGATCTATTTAGTAGTACTCAGAGACAAACTACCCCTCAGCATGTTTCACGGCATGAAAAANATATCNGGAAAGGACACTCAAGACTATCCGNTCAGAGCGTTACTCTGCGGAATAGTGGCAATCGCGGTATTCAGTTTTCTCTACAACTTATTCTGAGCACTTTGGATTCGCGCNCAAGAACCANCTACATTTCTACTTCTCGATAGTCGTCATGGCAACCTTTGCAGGCCATGAACATCTCTCTCACCGCTCCACCGATCTCGCCTTGTGCCCCGTCGTTGACTGCCTTGCGTAACGCTTCTGCTGCGGTCGCAAACCGTTCAACAGCTTTGCTGAATTCTTCTGGTTCTTCCCAAATTACTGGAAGTGCTTCGCCACCTTCAGATCCCTCTGGAAACAATGTATAAGTTATCTTCGCAAGATCAGCCATAGCATTCACATGCATGGCAAGGTGCTCCATATGAGGTACGTCCCCTTTCATGATGTCACCGATTGCCTGACCATGGCCGCCGATCGCTTCCATGACATGGTGTCGATAAGCTTGTGCACCTTCTTCTGCTACTACGAATACAGCAAGGCCAAAACAAAAAACCAATCCNACGAACCGTCGGATGAATCTCAAGGTAAATCGTCTTTCAGTCTCTTTGATCACTATACGTTCCTTCAATCTATGCTTGGTGGTTGAGTTAGTAGCTGACTACTTCCCGCCCTAAAGGAGGGGCTTCTCAGGCAGTAGAGGGTAGTGTGCACGTTCTACGCACACCTCCGCACGCAGAGACTGATAGTCATTCCGCCTCTAATTTTAAGGTACATTGCTGTTGAATGTTCAGCGTANCGTTAATGTCAAAGTCATGCTCCGCGCCATATGCAGGGCATGTCCATTGAAGTGCTNACAGGGGCAGAATCTCAGTTTTCGATGTGCAGTGGCTATGGTCGACGGCGACTACTTGGGGTAATTCACACAAGAAGGGAAGAAGGAAAATGACGAACACGCACGATGTCGGCGACAATGTAACCTTTGGGACAACGATTCAGAGGCGACGAATGTTGAGCAAAGAAGAGGTGGATGTATTGATGGCTGCGGTGGCCCGCGGCTACTCTAAGGCGCGCGTTGCGCGGGAGCTAGGGTGTTCCCGTCCGACGGTTTATCGGTACATAGCGCAAGGAGGCTGGCGGCCTTCGGCGAAGCGTGGAGCAGGATGTCTGCGGGACTTAGCACCCTGGCTGCGGGAATGCTTTCTGCAGCATGGGTGTAACGCCGCTGTGGTACGCCAGGAGCTGGAGGCAGAGCACGGCCTGACGGTTTCGCTACGGACCGTGCAGCGGGCGGTACAGGGCTATCGACAGGAGGCNGCGGCATCGGGCGACGGCGCGGTTTGAGACCATGTCGAACTTAGTAACCCCAGATTTGACCAGGGAACTTTCTACTTCAGAGAATACATTCCAACTTGGCTCAAGTTCACTGTTGAGTCAATTACTCTAGTCGGGCGAGCACTCTAATATTTTTGCTATCGAAGGGAAATACGGAGTTTACATCTTGGCAGCTCGTATCATTTTACTATCGGGATTGACCCCGGTTTCAGGGGCTTAAACGCGGGGAATACTCCAATGTTCAGTCGTTCAAAACTGTTATTAACAGCATACTTTCTCCTTGTGCTTGGGGCACTTCAGGTGTCAGCACAGAGTGAAGCAACTGCGAGATACCAAGTTAATTTCACAGGCAATTGGACCACAGCTAGCACTCCTGGAGGGGTGGTATCCTCGGCTCATTTCACCACATTAGCTGTAGCCACGCATAACAGTTCGGTATCATTCTGGGCAGCCGGACAACAAGCCACTTCCGGGATGGAAAATCTTGCGGAACTTGGTTCAACCTCTGGTTTTCTAAGTGAAGTTCGTAGTAGCGCACACAGTGATAAAGCGCTAACATCGTCCGTCAGTTTCGGTGGCACCGGCACTTCGACTTTCACGATAACGGTCAAGCGTACACACCCGTTGTTCACGTTCGGTTCCATGATTGGGCCAAGTCCAGACTGGTTCGTGGGATTGAGCGGACGCTCTCTTCTGAATAACTCCGGTGAATGGGTCAATGATTTGTCGATCGATCTGTATGCCTACGATGCCGGAACTGAGGACGGTGAGGAGTTCACGCTTTCCAATCCAGCCACCTCACCTCAAGGTGTAATCACGAGCCTCCGCGGTATGGGGAAATTCTCAAATGTAAGGATGGCCAGGATNACGTTCTCGAGACAGGACCGACCGGTCACTCCACCGCCTTCAACTGCCCCGTTTTTGGATTCGATTGAGCGTCCGAGCAACATGGCGGAGATAACGAACGCTAATCAAGTGGCATGGCTTGTGAGTTTCAATGAGGNAGTGGTGAACGTTTCCGCCGGCGACTTTATCGTGCAAGGTACAACTGCGAGCGTAACAGCTGTGAATCTCGTGAACTCAAGCGCTAATCAGTACCGAGTTACGGCAGAAGGTGGTAATCTAGCAAATATAAATGGCCGAATAAGCCTAGGACTTTCCCCTCAGCAAAATATCCAAAACAGTGCGGGTGTGGCGTTGTCCACGACGCTCCCATCAACCAATGAGACATATCTTCTAGACAATGTAGCGCCTAGCGTTTCTTCGTTGTCTCCGACAAACGTCAGTGAATCNCCCTTCACCGTGACAATTACCTTTAGTGAGCCGCTGGCGACAAACTCATTCAGTGATTCAGGAGATGTAACTTCGTCAAATGCATCGGTGACTGCCCCTGTACGTAGGAGTAACTCATATGAAGTTACTGTGACTCCAAATAACCCTTCCAGTCAAGCCTCGATCACACTGACGGTGNAAGAGGGAGCCGCCACNGACATAGCGGGTAATCCCTCNGNATCTTTCAGTGCCAATGTGCAATATGCACCACCAATAGTGGATACNACACCGACGTTCAGCGNCAACCAAATCCAAGATTNTGTATTCAAAGTNGGCACACCAATCACGGATGTACAACTCCCCGCGGCTGAAGAAGGAAATGGNCANTTACGGTATGAACTAACCCCTGAATTGCCCAGCGGACTGACACTATCAGAGNTCACCATATCTGGCANTCCGNCNGAATCTCTGTCTGCTACTGAATTCACCTGGACGGCTACGGACGAAGACGGGGACTCCGCGTCCTTAACTTTCACAATCATGGTCTCTGAAGACCGGAAACCCGTTTTTATGACCACATTTCCAATGGCATTGACGTTCATTCAGAATTCAACCATTGAGGAGTTCTCGTTGCCTACCGCGACAGGAGGTGATGGCGTGCTGGTATATTCGCTAACTCCAGAGTTGCCCGAAGGCCTTGTGCTTGATCTAGGTGCCAAGCGAGTGTCAGGCACTCCTCAGAGTCCGTTCGACACCACAGGTTACGTTTGGGCAGCCCAGGACATTGATGGTGATGAGGCAACCCTCGAATTCACCATAACAGTGTTCGAGGATTTGCAACCTGCATTCGAGCAATCAGCTTCTGTGGAAGATATGCAATACATCCAAAACTCACACATTGAAGCGTTCACGCTACCTTCAGCGACGGGTGGGAATGGCGAGCTGGTTTATACGCTGACTCCAGAACTTCCAGTAGGATTGATGCTGGACACTATGTCACACACAGTTTCTGGTACACCTGAGCAGCCTATGAGTACCACCACGTACGTTTGGACGGTCATGGATGAGGACGGGGATCAGGCTGAGGTGCGGTTCAAATTGACCGTGCTGGAGGATTTTCAGCCAGCATTCGATCAAGACACTACTGTGGAAGACATGGAATACATCCAAGACTCTCCGATTGAGGCGTTCATGTTGCCATCTGCGACGGGCGGGAATGGTGAGTTGGTCTATTCGCTGGATCCTGTGCTTCCTCCCGGCTTGATGCTGGATACCATGACACATACGGTTGCTGGCACACCCGAGCAACCTATGACCACCACCACTTACGTTTGGACAGTCATGGATGAGGATGGGGATCAGGCTGATGTGCAGTTCGAATTGACCGTGCTAGAGGATCTACAACCGGCATTCGATCAAGATGCTACTGTGGAAGACATGGAGTTCATCCAGGACTCACCGATCGAGGCATTCACGCTACCTTCAGCGATGGGTGGGAACGGTGAGTTGGTTTACTCGCTGACTCCAGAACTTCCAGCGGGATTGATGCTGGATGCCATGTCACACACAGTTGCCGGNACCCCTGAGCAACCCATGCCATCCACTACCTTCGTTTGGTCGGTGATGGATCAAGATGGTGATGAGGTTGATTTGCAGTTCAACATGACGGTGCAGCAGGATCTACAACCAAATTTCGCGCTCGAAGAGCATGAGGAAACCTATCTCCAAAACGATCCTATCACGCCGTTACAGTTGCCACTGGCCGAGGGAGGTAACGGAGAATTGACCTATCAATTCATGCCGCAAGTTCCGGATGGTTTGGAATTCGATGCAACTTCACGGACAATCAGCGGGACTCCCACTGTGTGGCAAGAGCGTACCGAATACCATTGGATTGCGACGGACATAGACGGTGATTCAACGTCGTTCAGTCTATTTATCACGATCATTGAGGACCTATTCCCAACGTTCCCAGAAGGAACAATGATCGCTGAGCTGTCTTACGTCACCGATTCCAGCATCGATACAGTCACCCTTCCAAGTGCTACTGGAGGCAATGGTGTGCTTCAGTATCAATTGGAACCAGATCTACCTGCAGGCTTGATGCTCGACCTGGAGACGAAGCAGTTGAGCGGGACTCCTACGGCACCTCTTTCAAGGACACTATTTGAATGGACCGTAATGGATACGGACGGCGATAGCAACTCAATCCAGTTCCATCTCACTGTTGTGCTGGATACGCAACCTGAGTTCCAGTCCTCCGTTCCTGATCAGGTGCTGATTGTTGATATGCCTATCACACCGGTGACTTTGCCAATGGCGGAAAGTGGCAACGGGGATCTCAGCTACACGCTTGCCCCTAATCTACCACCAGGCTTGTCATTCGATGAGGCAAACCGGGAAATATCAGGTACGCCCACGGTAATCAGCGCGTCTTCAACCTACACATGGATGGTCGAAGATAGCGACGGCGATACGGCCGTTCTTGAGTTTGAAATTGAAGTCCGGCCCATGGCACCAATGCTGGTTGGGTCAATCAGTCCTATCATGCTCTACGCAGGTGGAATGTCCGAAACCGTTAATGTGACCAGTGCGGTCACTGGTNTGGTCGACACTTGGACGATCGTGGTTGATGATGATTCNGTAGTTAGCNTTTCGACAACGCAACCAAGCCAAGTGATCTTAACACCACGGATGGAAGGGACTGCCCGGGTGTCGGTTACAGCNTCCAACATCACCGGATCCGTGAATTTTGGTTTCAATGTAACTGTAATGACNGACGCCGCNGAAGAAGCTCGGATTGATGTCGCNCTCGCCGAAAATGGACGCGCNATGCTCTCGAGCGCTCTAAATGTCTTTGAGCGACGTTTTCTATTGTCGAATGACAGCTCGTCAGGCGAAGTCGCAGCTACAGGTGTGAGGNATCAGNCNANTACGCAGTCTTGGGTGACTGACGNATGCCTTNCCTGTNGCACGAAAGGCCTTCAAGCNGGTTCTGGGTNAGCGTTTTCGAATATTCCATACGGTCTAGATCTGAACCGACGACCTGATTTCTTGATGTCGGATTTCGTTCATGGCACAGAAAAGTGGAGTGTGTGGGCGGCATTTAACTCCACTGGATTTTCAAGTGGTAAGGACGACAACACGGTTGACGGGATGATGAGCTCGCAATACCTTGGCGCAGATTGGGGTTTCGGCGAGAACCTTTTCGGCGGGTTAGCGGTCGCTAGGCACTCAAGTGACACAGATTATGATTTTGCCAGCGAGGTAGCAACCGGCGCGGGCACTGTAGATATTTCACTGACCGCAATTTACCCCTACCTCCAGGGGAAGAATGGGAATAGATTTTCTTTCTTCTTGGTGGGTGGAACAGGTAGTGGTGAAGCCACTCTGAATCGTACTCATTCAACCATGACGGAACAAAGCTCGGACGCTCGTGCCAATCTGTTTGCGGGAGGATTCGAGTACCTGGCCTACCAGGCAGCCGCGTTTGATCTTTCGATAGTAGGTAACGCAGGATCAGCTTCGATTTCTCTTGACGAGGATTCGGGACTTCTGTCGGGACGCGAAGGCTCCAGCGGCAAAGCAAGTTTGGGCGGCGACATTTCCTTCGTGCGAGACCTTGAGGAAGGCTCGATGGCCACATCCTTGAGCTTGCGAGCCGCCTCTGATTCTGGTGATGGCGAAACAGGGACTGGCTTAGAAGCCGGCGGAGCTGTCAGTTACTGGGGTGCTAATTTTGATTTTCACTTGGGCGGCAAGGTTGTTGCAGCGCATTCAGGCGAAAGTGTTAAACGTGCTTCTTTTACTGCACGGATCCGTTATAAAGCAACTTCAGATGGCACGGGGCTGGGGATATACGTTGCACCGAACCTCGGCATGGACCACATGCAAGGGAGCGGCCTTTTTAACGAAGAAATGCGAATTGCCGATCTGCGCCGCAATCTCTCGGCACAATCAGAACCATCAATCGAAAGCGCGGTTTCATACGGCATACTAGTGAGAAACCAATCGTTCCTATTGACGCCAAGCCTCAAATTGGAGAAGGCTCATCGCGACCTGGAGAGGATTTCTCTCAATGCACATTTTCGCCCCGTGGGACAGCAGCAACAGGCTCTTTCTTGGATGCTAGGTGTTCAGAGCATAGAACGCAGCGGAGACAGCGCAAGTCTCGGGTTCATCACCCGGTTACAGTTGCGGTTATAGTGAGCCTATGGAGAAAAGCGTTTTGACCTAGGTGTGTTTAATATCTCTACAGCGATAATCAAGATGAGAACAGGTGAGGCCGAGAGCCGCGCTACGTGATCGCGACGGAGTTGGCTAGAGTGTGGATCTTAAGGTGCAAGAGACAGCCTTTGCCCTTGAAATTAACCTCCAGTCGGATAATCATCTTCAAAAAGCATTGAGTGTGGGGCGGTGATTAAGCTGTCCTGTTCGAGATCGTAGGGTACCACGAGCAACACTTCATCGGACTCTTGGAACCAAAACGGTTCAAGGGGTTTGTCGAATCGGTCGGTCCGTGGATAGATCAGTAAGACCTCCTTTCTCTTTTGGTCCGCCAGGTATTTCTTTGCGTACGCAAAGAGTTGATAAACATCAGCCTGTGAAATCTGATAGTTTCCTTTACGGTCGTCTTGGTTGAGGAGCTTCCATTTAGTGTCTCCAATCAGGTTACGGTTCCCCTGTTTAAATGCCAAATCTGGTTTTAACTGAAATATTCGAGACCCGACGTGGTTCTGAACTAAAGAATGAGATTGAGCCTGGGATTTAACAGTCCATTTTTTAAATTGCGTTCTGAGTTTTGCGGAAACATAGTCCTCAAATACTTTGTTCATTGGGAACAACATAGACTGAGTTCTATTCGCTCCTTGCTTAGTCAAGGGATTTAGACCCTGCAAAATCAGGCGACATGTGGGCATCGCAGGCTGGTAGTGCTGAATAAGCCGATCGTGGTGTATTGCACGGAAATCGCCTGAAGGATCTTGGGTCGCACGAACACGGTCGAACCAAAAGAGAAACTCTCTGCAGTGTTGCCGATTGGTTGAATCTCGTGAATTGCGTGAAACAATTTCCAATGCACCCTTAATCAACCGATTGATTGGTCTGTCCATCTCGAACTCGTCGAACTCGCAATAGACATTACTTTTGTCCGTGATATTTCTCTTGATATGTTCACCGAGCACTAGTTTGCCTCGAATGAAGCGTAGATTGTCTTGTTGATCAACATAGCTTCGCGCGATTCCTCTTCGAACTATATCCCCGACATGCTCTAAGAATTGGCGCATCAGCAGTTCATATAGAGGCACCTTGTGTGCGTCCAAGTTAGCCAACACTCCTGGTTTGAACGGCGAGTTCCGAAGCTCCACGAGCATTCGCACAAGCAACTGCCTAGCTTGATCTGCGGTAGTCTGTTTTGCGGTTTTAGGAAGTATTTCAATCTGACAACCAGATTCCGTGCGCACCACACCCACATATTGCTGTACTGTTAGTACGTCTCGGCCATTTGAACGAGAATATTTAAGAATCGGCTCTAGATTGGATTGCTCATTGTCCTCCAACAAGCTCAAGACAGAATCAAAATCATCACTGGCTAACTGAAGATTACCTCCCTCAATAATCTCGTTGTGAGTCCCCCTGTAAATCCTCCCATGTTCAGCAATCCACAGTGACAC